>Ga0315532_1000530_pt1 | contig 30317 bp, 28 predicted proteins | sample SalMarWE160370MG_FD_203082 | JGI IMG/M metagenome (GOLD analysis project Ga0315532, IMG submission 203082) | Salt marsh sediment microbial communities from the Plum Island Ecosystem LTER, Massachusetts, United States - Salt Marsh Sediment WE1603-70 ...
TGTACCATTTACAAAGCAAAGCGGTAACTGGGAAACCCACCTTTTTCGATTTGGCTGTAATCATTTTTACCGCAACATAATCACCAGGTTGGCTTATTGCAGTCTTACTAAATCAGAATGGGCAAGAAGTTATTATAACGAAAAAAGAGCGGAAGGTAAGAGCCATTATCACGCATTAAGATGCCTTGCAAGGATATGGATTAAGGTGGCATTTGCCCTATGGAAGAAAAGAGAAAGATATAATGAAGATAAACATATGGCTGCGGTTCAGAGGCACAAGATCAGAAATAGATTAGCACGGAAATCGGCATAATTAAATCAGGGGGTTGACATAGTAATTCTAAATCCAAAATCCCGAATCCGAAGTTATTATCTGTCATTTTGCTTTTTAATTTTTGATATTTAATTTATATCAGGACAAGATTAACACAAGATTTTCAACAGCTCCAGCCCACGCGTTTATCGACACCCTAAAAAACAATCATAAAACCCCTTGACAAATTTTGAGATTGTATTATACTATTGATACAATATTATGGAAATTGATAAAAGTAAACCGATATGGAGACAAATAGTTCAAGAGATTAAAGAAAGGATTTCGCGAGGAGACATCGAGAAAGATGTTCCCACGGTACGTGCTCTTGCGGAAGAATTAGGGGTAAATCCCAATACGGTGGCAAGGGCTTACAGGGAAATGGAGAGAGAAGGTATCGTAGAAAGTTGGGTTGGCAAAGGCACATGGGTGAAAAAAAAGTCTCGCGATAAGCTGAAAGAGAAGATGGTCGAAGAGGTAGTAGATAGTTTTGTTGAAAGCTTAACTTCAATGGGTTTATCTAAAAAAGAAATAAAAAAATTAGTGAGGAAGATAGATGATAAAAATTAAAAACCTTGTAAAGAGGTACGGTGACGTATATGCTATAAACAATATAAACCTGGACATTGAAGATGGTTCGTTTGTTGGGCTGGTCGGACCAAACGGTAGCGGAAAAACAACTCTTCTTAAACTTATTTTTGGGTATTGTCGGCCAACTTTGGGGGAAATAAAAATCGATGGAAGCCCTCCGGGAATAGAGCTAAAATCGACAACCGCATTTTATCCCGAATATGATTCTACTTATCACTGGATGAAAGCACAGGATTTGATAGAATGGTATTCGGGCTTTTTTTCTGACTGGAACAAAGAAAAGGAAAAGAATCTTGTTGACTTTTTCAATCTTCCCACTCACCGATACATCGCGCATTTATCCAAAGGTCTAAGGGCAAAGTTAAAATTAGTCTTGACTCTTTCCCGGGACGCAAAGACATTCCTCCTTGACGAACCTCTATCCGGAATAGACCCGGCTTCAAGAGCAAACATTACCTCCGGGATTCTTAAAGCATACCGAGAAGGTCAAACATTCATATTTTCCACACACATAGTAACTGACGCGGAAATGCTGTTCGAGAGGACTATATTTATGAAAGAAGGTAATGTGGTTATCGATGGGCAGTCCGATGCGCTAAGAGAAAAATACGGCAAATCGATGGATCAGATTTTCAAGGAGGAGCTTTATGTTTAGATTATTTAAAAAGGAACTCCTTGGAGAAAAGAACTGGATTATTGGTTTCTGCGGATTTGTGCTTGGTGTTAATTTCTTGTTTTTGCCTTTAACCAAGGTCACTGAAGGATTTATGGCTATGATGGTAATATTTTTCACGCTTCCCGCTTTTCCGCTTATGGCTTTGGTCAGAGCTTTTCTTATATGGAAGAACGAATGGGACTCAAATACGAATTTTCTTCTTCTATCACTACCGTTAAGGGGTTATAATATAGTCTTAAGCAAAGTTGGGGTTTTAGCTGTAGAAATTTTCCTATATGTATTTCTTGTTTTCTTTATCCCCTACCTTATATTAACGGGATTCACCGAACAGTTTAGAGTGGATGTGTTAACTTTTTCTAAATTGTGGTTTTTGACCGCGTTCAGGATTTTTCTCTTTGTTCCCTTTGCTATGTTTTCATATCTTCTGGGCAGAGTCTTTTCCAGAGCGCAAGGATGGATCACTGCCGGAAGCCTTATCGGACTTTTGGTGATATATGCCAGATATTTGAATTTTGGAAGAAAAATCTTTTCCTATCTTCCGGAAATCTCTATGCGCTTTACTTTAGCCGGAGAAGTAGAAACTTTTACTCTTAATATAGCAACCGTGATGGCAACATTTTTATTTAGTGTTATTTTAACTTTAGCCTCTTGCTTTTTTGTAGAAAAAGCAGAATTATAGTAGTAAATTTAAGGAGGAAAAATGGAAAATCACGTTAAAGCAGTAGGAATAATCAATATAGCTTTTAGTGTATTAGGAATTTTGGTTGCAGTGATTATATTTGCGGTACTTAACATAGTTGCAAAAATTCCAGATGTAGATGAAGAGGCAATGCGCATTCTCCAAATCGTTGGGGTAGTTGTACCCTGGTTTTTCATAGTTTTTTCTCTGCCCGGAATTGTCGGCGGAATCGGACTTTTAAAATATCAAGGGTGGGCAAGAATTCTTGTTCTAATTCTATCGTTTCTTGATTTATTGAATTTCCCAATTGGTACCGCAGTCGGCATCTATTCTATCTGGGTCTTATTGAATAAAAAAACAGAAAAATTATTTGCCACAAGTAAAAAATAAATCAATAGTAAGTAGAGAGTAGTTAGCAGATAGTATTTAAAATATTAGGGTATAGTATTTAGGGTATAGTAAAAAACAAAAAATATACTTTTTTATCTGTGTATTCTTTTTTTCTCTGTGGTTAGTTTAGGTTTTAGGTTTAGGGTTTTAGGTTTTAGTAAAAACAAACAATTTTTTTTCTTTATTCGTGCTATTTGTGCAATTTGTTGTTCCTCTTAGTTTTGGTGTGTGGTGGGGTAATCTTGTGAAAATCAGTGTAATCTGTGGTTGAAAAGAGGTGTTGTGGGATGGGTCTTTTGACTCTTGACTATTTAAGTTTTTTTGTGTAATCTTTAATTAATGGTAAGGAGTTAAGATGGCGCGGAGAAAGTTTGATAATGTTATTGACAATATTTAATATAAACAAATATAAATTCAGGAGGTGTTATTTTGAAAGAGAAAAGCTTTTATCTGCTGTTAGTTGTAATCGTAGCTCTTGTCTTTATGAGCTGTGCTCCGGGTAACGAAGAATGGAATCAAGAAATCAATCCGGGAAACGAAGCCGGTTTCTGGGTGGGGCTATGGCACGGCGCAATAATTATTATAACTTTTATTGTAAGCCTTTTTACAAATGATGTCGGCTTGTATGAGGTTAATAACACCGGTTGGCCTTATAATTTAGGTTTTATATTAGGACTTAACATATCAATCGGAGGCATGTTCAGCGGAGGTAAAAGGAAGAGGAGACGTTAATAAGAGTTATATAGGGAGGGTATAATAGAGTATAAGAAATTAATAAACGATACCGATATCCCGGTTTTGGGGCTTGGGACATGGGAAATTGGTGGAGGGATGAGTAGAGATACAAGTAAAGACATGGAGGGTGTTGCTGCAATTAAAAAAGCCATAGAACTTGGTTATACTCATATAGATACAGCGGAAATGTACGGCGCGGGGCATTCTGAGGAGTTGGTCGGGCTTGCTATAAATGATTTTGATAGGGAGTCGCTTTTTATTACAACAAAAGTTTTGCCGCAGCATTTACGATATAACGATTGTATCAAGGCTGCGGAAAGCAGTCTAAAAAGACTAAAAACAGAATATATAGACTTATATCTTATTCATATACCAAGTTCGGAAATCCCAGTAAAAGAAACAATGCGAGCAATGAATTACCTTGTGGAGCAAAAGAAAATAAGGTTTGTCGGAGTAAGCAACTTTTCCGTAAAACAATTAAAAGAAGCCGGGAAATATGCAGAAAACAAAATTGTTAACAATCAAATAGAATACAATTTACTGACAAGGCACAGCGGCGCGTACAACGTACATATCGAGTCGGAGATAGTTCCTTTCTGTCAGGAAAATGATATTATTATAACGGCATGGAAACCTCTCGCCGGAGGAAGGTTGTTTCGAGAAGAAAATAGATTGTTAGAAGAAATTTCAAAAGATTACAATAAAACGCTTAGTCAGATTGCGATAAACTGGCTTATCTCTAAAAAAAATATCATCACTATACCGAAGTCAACAAATACTGAACATCTCAAAGAAAATCTGGGTGCTCTCGGTTGGAAGTTAGGAGAAGAAGACATGAAACGCCTGGATGAGGAATTCAGGTAAGATAAATTATGCCAAAATACAAATGTCCGGAGTGTGGTATGGAGTTTGGCAAACCTGGCAAGTGTTCTATGTGTAATGTTGACCTCGAGGAAGTGAAAAAAGAGATAGTTTGTGATAATTGTGAATATGAAGGAATGAAACACGATCACCATGAACATCATGGTGGGCATGATCACACAGAACATCATAAACACATGGTTCGGGATTTTAAAAAGAGATTTTTTGTTTCTACAATAATAACCATCCCAATATTACTTCTTTCTCCTCTTATTCAAGGATTTTTAAATTACACATTAACATTTTTGGGCGATAAATATTTAATGTTTGTGCTATCGAGTTTTGTTTTCTTCTACGGTGGTTGGCCGTTTCTCAAAGGTCTTTATGATGAATTAAAAGAAAAACAACCGGGGATGATGACGCTTATCGCGTTGGCTATTTTCGTAGCTTACGTTTACAGCGCCGCGGTTGTTTTTGGTCTTAGAGGTAAATACTTTTTCTGGGAACTTGCGACACTTATAGATATTATGCTGCTTGGTCACTGGATAGAGATGAAATCGGTTCTGGGTGCCTCAAGAGCACTGGAAAAGCTTGCGCATTTATTGCCGGATACAGCGCATTTATTAGAGGGAAAAAATGTTTCAGACGTCAAAATATCCGAGCTTAAGAAAGAAGATGTTATTTTAATCAAAGCGGGAGAGATAGTTCCCGCTGACGCGGTCATTACCGAAGGAAAGAGTTATATCGACGAATCCATGCTTACCGGAGAGTCAAAACCGGTTGAAAAGGGAAAGGACGATAAAGTAATAGGTGGTTCCGTCAACGGAGATTCAGTCCTAAAGGCAAAGGTAGTGGGAACGGGAGAGGATTCTTATCTTAATAAGGTAGTTAATCTGGTTAAACAGGCTCAGGCTTCTAAATCAAAAACGCAACGCCTGGCAGACAGAGCTGCGGTGTGGCTCACCATTATTGCGATAACAGCAGGTACAGTAACGTTGATTTTTTGGTTGTTTAAAGCACCCGATATCGCATTTGCGATTGAGAGAATGGCAACTGTAATGATAATAACCTGCCCTCACGCTCTTGGTCTTGCCATACCTCTTGTAGGTGCAGTCTCGACGTCTTTGTCGGCAAAGAACGGACTTCTCATAAGAAACAGAACCGCGTTCGAAAATTCAAGGAATATAACTACATTAGTCTTCGATAAAACCGGTACTTTAACAGAAGGTAAATTCGGTATAAGCTTCATTAAAACTTTTGATTCCGAGTATGACGCAGAAGATATAATTCAAATAGCCTCTTCGCTCGAAGTAAATTCCGAGCATTCCATAGCAAGAGGTATTTTGAATAAAGCAAAAGAGTTAGACGTTAAAACATTAAAAAGCGAGGATTTCGAGGTTATAAAAGGAGAAGGAGTCAAAGGGAAAGTCGACGGGGAAGAAGTGCAACTGGTTAGTAAAAATTACCTGGATAAGAACATAAAAAAAATCCCTGAAGAAGTTACGAAAAAGCTAAGCGGTACGTTGGTGTTTGTTTTGATCGATGGTAAGCTGATAGGATTAATAGAACTATCCGATAGAATCAGAGAAGATTCTTTTGAAGCTATAAAGAGATTGAAAAAGGAGGGAATAAAGTGCCGGATGCTTACCGGAGACAATAAAGATGTTGCAAAAGAAGTAGCAGATGAGCTTGAATTGGATGGTTTCTTTGCCGAGGTTTTGCCGCATGAAAAACAGTTAAAAATTAAAGAACTTCAGGATAAGGGAGAAGTGGTTGCTATGACAGGAGATGGGATAAACGACGCTCCGGCTCTTGCCCAGGCAGACGTGGGGATTGCCATTGGTTCGGGAACAGACGTTGCTGCGGAAACCGCGGACATAATACTCGTAAACAGCAATCCCAAAGATGTTTTATCTCTTATTCTTTTTGGCAAAGCAACGTATAGAAAAATGGTTCAAAATCTTTTCTGGGCTACCGGGTACAACGTAATCGCAATACCTCTTGCCGCAGGAGTGTTATATGGTGCAGGTATTATAATCTCCCCCGCCGTAGGTGCGATACTTATGTCTATGAGTACCGTTATTGTGGCAATAAACGCCGGTTTTTTGAGAGTTAAAAGAGTTTAACCACAGAGGACACAGAGGAAAAAACAAACTCACAGAGAACACAGAGAAGAGGTTTGTTGTTTTAACTCCCAACCCTACCCCAAAGGAATATCCTCACACAGAGCTCACAAAGACACAAAGAAACAACAAATTACACGAATCACACGAATATTTTTATTGTTTTTGTTTTTTGACAAGGAACCAGTGACCAACGGCTAATGACTGAATTATAACACCAAGGCACAAAAGTAGATTCTTCAAAAAAGGATATAAATGTTTAAAGATTTAAGTTTAAACTCGTGTTTAAATTTACTCTAACTAAAGATTATTAAGGTATTTCGCGATTTGTTTTGCGAAAGAATCAAAGTCTTTTAAATTATTTTTAAGATGGTAATGAACTTTTTCAACTTTTATTTCCGCGTAATCATGCACAAGAATGTTTCGAAATCCCGCGATATTTGCAAATTTATTCGCGAACTTATTTTCCAAAATTCCTCTTTCACCGAGTATAAGAATACTCTTTCTGTATTCATCTGGTTTCTCAAATCCTTCGTATGAGATTATCATCGAGCAGATATCCAGAACCACTTCTATAGAGAGATGAAAAAATCTTTCGATGGCAGCTAACTCTAAAGGATGATTGTTGAGATATTTTATATCTTGTTCCTGAAAATTTTTTAAATGTTTAACGTATTTCTTTAAGTGTTCGAGTTTCCTCGCAATTTCTTCTCTCATTTTAATCCCGCTTTTTCCATTCTCTTGAGCTGAATATCGACATGTCTGCTGTTATAATAATCTATGTCTAAGTGTTTACTAATTATTTTGGATTCTATTAGAGCTTTTTCTGTTTCCGAACGCTCGAAAATGATTTCTCCCTCTTTGATTATATTGAAATTCATAAGAAGTTCAGATAAATTCATTAACACAAGATCGATATTGTCGCCTAAAAGCGATATTAAGTTATTTAATAATTCGAGATAAATATCGTAGCTCTTATTATCGGATAAGTTTTCATCGAGATATACCGCGAAGTCCACATCACTTAGAGGAGAAAAATCCTTTTTGCCGAACGAACCGAAAACGTAAGCAATTACAACTTCTTTCCTGCAGAAAAGATTCCTTATTTTATCCTTGTTTCTTCTGTATTTTACCAAAATTTTATTTTCCATCTTATATTTAAAGAATATAACCTTTTACAATTAAATGTCAACTTTGCTTTGCTTGACATTTCCTCTTTAAAGCCTTACAATATTAATGATAAATAGAGGGGGTTATGAGCGTACTTGAAAGATTTATATCCAAATATAAATTACCATTAATTGTTTTTTCTGCGCTTGGTTTAGGAGCAATAACTGCAAGGGCTTCCACAGAAGTATCCGGACAGGTTAGAAGTTATGGTGAGGAAAATCCTGTAGCAAATGCTAAAGTAAAAGAAGAGATAACCCATGATTCTACATTTGCGGATACAAATGGTTTCTATTCTCTTATCTTTGAGACTAATGGAGGAATAACTGAGGAAGAATCTAAGAATATAAGAATTTATAGTAATGGGCAAAACTTAATTTTAGAAAGCAATAAGGCTTATGAGTTAACAATTAATATTTTTGATGTTCTTGGAAGACCAAGGGGAACAATAATAAAAGAAAGAAGCAAAACTGAAGGCAGTCTTTCTGTTTTAAATTTTCCACAGCAAAAATATATTATAAACTTAAAAAAAGGAAATGAAGTTATAGGAAGAGGTAATTTTGTAGTTTTAAATGGAATGCCTTTTGCTCTTAGTATAAATTTAATTAAAGAAGAAAGCAATGAGAATAATAGAAATACATCAACCAGAGCAAAGACTCAAAGCTCACTTACAAGAGGAACTGAAAAAGATACTTTGTATTTTGCTTTTGAAGATACTACAGGAGTACATTATTCTAAAAAACATCCTTTAATATTACAACTAGGACAAGACACTATTATAAGCCCTTTTTTAATACCAACAGATACTAGTAAGTTTGATATATATCGTTTTAATGGTTTAATACAAAGAAGCCCAACATTAAGTTCGGCAAGAGTTCCTGATCATTTAAAAGATTCAATGCATTATGATATAGATACTACAGGAATGCCTGCAGAAATATTACAAGGTTTTATTAATGGAATTAGAAGTGAATGTAAATACATGTCTTGTGGTATTATAAATGACTCAACACCTATAAATTTTATAAGTTCACATTCCTCAAATCCTGAAGACTGGAATCAAAGATACAGATTTTTAATATTCTGGGATCCAAGCATAGGTCATGCTGAATCTGGTTTTATGGGTGATCCAAACCATCCAGGATGGATTGTTGGTGGACATGTAAGAGCTGGTCCAGGGACTCAGCTTCCAACAACAATAAGAGAAGATTTACATAATTTAGGATATAGGATAGACCTTAATGATAAAAATAGTTTCTTTGATCCAAGCAATAGTCACAATACTCTTCAGCCAAAAGACTCATTATATAGAATTTTATATATGAGAGAACCTGAATGGTATGCTCCTGATTCAATACCACCAATAAGTGCAATACTGACAGAAAGGGAGGTTTCATGAATAAATCAATTAAGAATACAGATAAGATATCTCTATTATTGATTTTCTTACTACCATTAACAGTATATTCATACCAGATAAGAGGGGAAGAACAGCCGGTAAAACTTGAACTAAGAGATCACCACACGGGTGAGCCTATCGACAGCGCGAAAGTAAGCCTGATCGATTTTCATAACTTAGAAGACACTCTCACGCAGGGTTACACAAACTCGGATGGTATTTATATCAACTCATATTCAGGAATTGAAGAAAAAAAAGATCTTAAAAAATTAGAGATTATCCAACAAGGAATCAATTTAAACATAACAGCAAACAAAGTGATAAACGGGGGGATATATAATATTTCCGGGAGTTTAGTGAAAAAAATTAAAGGGCAGAATATAGAATTAAATGTTTCTGATTTAAGGGCTGGTCTTTATCTCATAAATGTTCTTGGTTATGAGAGTGTTAAATTAACATTTCCGGAAAAAGGTTTTCTTATACCTGTTAATAAAAAAGGCAACGAAAACAATGAAAACCTTAAAAATAGTGTTCCTTTAAAGAAAAACAGAGGAAATCCCTTGAAAAGAAGAAGTCCTTTGGACAGTATCAAATTAGTTATAGAGCATCCTGATTTCTGGCAGAGAATAACTTACAGATTGGTTGATTTAGCAGATGATACAACCAATATATATGAGACAATGATTACAAATGATACAACTATATTTAATATAGATTGTTTTGAAGAGATGACATGGAGACAAAATTTAGGTGGTTTGAGAAAATGGGGAAAAGATGCAGTAATTGCTATTGACACAACAGGATTTAACCAAAGCACAATAAATTTAACTTTAGACAATGCGCCAGCTGCTGCTAATGCCCTAACAAAAGGAACTGTTAGCGGCGATTATGTTTCATTAATGAACCGCCATACTGATGGATTATCACAAGACACAATATGGGTTTATTATGATCCTAATGTTCCGGGTGGAGCTGGAAGCTCTGTTTCAGGAGACCCTTTTGAATACAATGCGGGCAGTATGAATTTAAACAACACTGTAGATGTTGCTTGTGTATGGAATGAAGGAGGAGAAATATTTTTTAATGACACTAATAAAAAGCAAAGTGTGATGAATAATCCTCCACAATATGCACATCTTACTCCTCATGATTCATTGGTTGTTGAATTTATGTATGGCAACGATAAATTTGGATTCCCGGGAAGACCACTAAGAAACAAATACCCTGATGAAGATCCTGTTCCGGAGGGATGGTAATTATGAATAAAATATCCTTTCTTCTGGTTTTGTTGTTGACAGTTTTAAACCCTCCCGGTTTGAAAGCAAGAGTTATTCAGGGGCATTTAGACAATATTACAAACGGAAATAAAGCTGATAGTGTATGGGTTTATAAAAACAATAATGGTACAATCGATAGTGTTCTTACTGATAGCGCGGGATATTTTATTTTTGAGAACCAGGGAGGTATTGAAGAAATAGATAAGGGTAATGAATACCTGGAAGTAAAAAGAATAAAAAACGGAATAAAAATAATATCTGATAAAAATCTCGAAGCTAAGCTAATTGATATTCCCGGCAGGATTAGAGATAATTTTGAATTAAAAAAAGGTAAAGAAAAAACAATCAATATGTCAGATTTCAGTGACGGAATTCATTTCCTGGGAATAGAAGACCCGGACTACTATCCTGTGAAGATTATAAAAATGAATAATGGCATAATTATAAATAATAACAATATAACAAATAAGAATGAAAAAGAGAAAGATTCTAAAGAAGCAAGAACAAATAGTTTTAATAAAAGTTTATCTAACTATAGAATCGGTGAAAAAGACACTGTTCTTTTTTGGACTAAAGACCTTAAAGGAAGACACTATAAAAGTTTCTGGAAGATGATATTTTCCGCGGAGGATGACAGTGTTTATTTAGAAAGAGGATTGCTTCCAATAGATAGTCCATTGAAGGATTATGTAGATTACGCTACTTATAGATCCCCTACATTTGGGCTTGAAAGATTCCTAACACATAATGAAGCAAGAGAATTATTAAAAGATGAGCATCCGGAAACATGGAGATATAAACAGTTTATTGATACCTCAAATTCAGGACCCATGACTTTAGCAAGTGGTGATTCATTGATGGGATATGTGTTGGATAGTATTTATTCTAGTGTTGATACAAATGGTTTAAACAGTTATACAGATAAAAGACTTTACTGGATTTTTAATTACGCGGACACATTAATGAACCATGAATTCCTTGATTCAGCTATGTTTGTTTTTACAGACACTTTTGAATACGGACACTATCCAAACAGACCAAGGTGTGGTGTTAGTGCAGTGAGGGGAGACATGCCTGCTGGAATGGGGATTGCTTCTGGAGACAATATCCCAGGTTATGATAATGATCCAAAAACATTAGAAAAAGGTTCCGACTGGGTAACTAAAAATTCAGAAAGAGCGGTTTTTTTGCATGAGTTTACAGGAAAGTTTGGTGATCTCCATGATGTTCCTGAATCTGTTGCTATAGGACTTTATAATGATCCAACACCTGGAATTAGAGGTATAGATTACAATCTTTGGGATTACACTATAAGTAGAACTGTTGGAGTAATGGACCCGGATTCATCTACAACAGCAAAAAATTATTAGAAATAAATTTTTTCTTTTAAATTATTTCAAAAGAAAACCCCTTTACCGCTGCCCAGCTCGTAAAAACTCGCAACTAAAGGCAAAAATATTGCTAACAATTGTACATTTTCGCAAATAAAAGGTTGCGTATTCGCGGAAAAAGTTAAAAAAAATACATTAACCATAATTACCCCACTATGCTGAGCTAAAGGAATTTAATAACAACATAGAAGTATAAATTATAGCAAATAGCACCAATAAAAAGTCGCAAAGTATAAATTGGCGACTATACCTTGACTCCTTCCTCTACTGCTTTTCTTACTATACCGAGTTGACGTTTCTTTTTCCTGAATTCTTCTGGAGTATAACACAAAGGCTCAATAACTATAAGCCCTTCCCATAATTCAGCTACATCGGCTATCCTGTTAGGCCATTTGACTCCTTTGAACTTATCACTTATAATAATAATATCAATATCGCTTTCCTTTAAATTATCACCCCTTGCCCTGCTCCCAAAAAGTAAAATATTTTCCGGATTGTATTTAGAAATTACTTTCTTTTTAAAATTTTTAATCCATTCTTTTATCTTTTCATCTTCGAACTCAACCATTTTAAAAACTCCTTTGTGTTTGTGAGAAATTCGGAAGAAATGCCTTTGTCATATAATTCACTTGGTATTCCATACGCGGCATCCGGATAGCGAGTGTTGACGAATTGAGGTGTTAGTCTTTTCAAAAAACGAAAAAACCTTTTGGGGACTTCAGTTTCAGTTGCCAGATAAATTAAAGAATGCGTGGAAGCTGGTTGCGTTTTTTTCTTTTTAATAAAATACGCTTTTAACGCTTTTTCAGTTGCCTGCTGACATAAAAAAACCGCAAGATAATATTTTTCACCTTTGAAATTGTATTCCGCGCTATCAAGATCTTCTTTTGCCTGTTTCCACCATTCTTTTACTTCTTGTCTCATTCATATTTCCCTTAACTCAATATACCTTTTTTCAATTAAATGTCAACTTTGCTTCCCCCTACCCCCCATTTTTTACCACAGAGGACACAAAGCCCAAGTGCAACCCCTTAATTTTATGTGTTTAAGGGAACACAGAGGAAAAAATAGGATTCCTAAGTAACCGTCCTGATTCTCGAGAAAATTCGACACAAATACTTGCGAATACTAAATTTGTAATATTTGAGCACAAAATTTTGGGGGTAGGCAACAACTTTGCTTTGCTTGACATTTCGTCCCAAAAACCTTACATTATTCGTAGAAAAAGGAAGGTGTTATGTTTAAATCAAGCATCGGTAAAACTATAGGTTTTTTAAGTTTATTATTAGCTTTAAGCCCTTTAATTCTGAAAGCATATACAATCACCGGTAATGTAAAAGATGTTCATGAAGGCAACAATATTGAAAACGCGGAAGTTATCGTTCAGGACTACAATGACTCAACCAGGATAGATACTGCTTATACTGACGCAAATGGTGATTTTTCTCTTGAATGGTCGTTTGACGGAGGAATTTCTGAGGAAGAAGCTAAGGAAATACAAATATCCGTGGATGGAAATATATTAAAGGTAAGCGAGGATATTAATAACACAATCAAAGGAAATGTTTTCAATACTGCCGGAATGAAGGTTGGAGAACTGGAAAAGGGAATTTTTTCCGCTTCAAATATAAGACAGGGAAATTATTTTATGATTTTAGAATCAGATGGAGAAATGATTGCTCAGGTTAAATTTCAGAATTTAAATAATAATGTTAGTTCTGTTAGTCCAAAATGGAATATTGAAAAAAATGATAATGTTTCTTCAACCAGCACATATAAAAAAGAAACAAATTATTCATCAGAAAAAGCAAATAGTTCAAGCTTAAGAAGCAGTAAGTTAGACAGTCTGGAATTTACTTTCAATCATTCAGATATATGGGAAAGAGTTACATACAGAATAGCTAATCCTGATGAAACCAATAATTATGATTTTAGTGTTATAGATAAGAGCATATTTGACAGCACTATGATGGATTTTTATAATGAAATTACAAGAAGAACAGACCTACAAAATGGTACAAAAAGATGGGCTTCGGGTAAAACAATACAATACATGGTTGACACAACAGACATGTTACAACCAATGATAAATACTATTGTCTCAATAATCAATGATGAAGTAATCTATATAACTGACAACAAAATAACACCTGTGATTAATTTTACAAACACCCACCCTGACCATTATTATGGTGCTGATACAATAAATGTTCATATAGACAAAAACATTCCTGGACAAGGGGAACATAGTGAAACATCTGTAAGTGATTATGATGGAAATGATTATACACTGGAAACAGCTTATGCTAAACTAAAACGAAATGAAGTTAGTAGGGGAGTAGTCTTACAGGAAATATTGCAGACTTTAGGATGGGTCTGTGATTCTGACATGGAAAACAGTGTTTTCAATGAAGGTGCTCCTAATGATTATCTGCAAAAAGCAGATTCCTTATCAAGAATTTTATACCAAAGACCACCTAAAAACATGGATCCTGATGAAGATACAAAACCAGAAGGATGGTAAAATAATTCTTATTTTTAAATTATTTTTATGGGAAACTGATAATATTTATCCTAACCTTCCTATTACTTAACTTGCAGAAAGTTGCGGTTAAGGGCAAATATATTAACCGTAATAAAACTTTCTTGCAAGTAAAGGATTGCACATTTTCGCAAATAGCACCAATAAAAAGTCGCAAAGTATAAATTGGCGACTATACCTTGACAAAATAGGATGAGTTATTATAATAAGTTTAGGCAGGTAAAGAGATGGAATTGGAAGAAAAAGCTAAATTATTGAAGAAAAAGTTTGCGGATGAAGGCAGTTTTACGGTTGCTGACGCCGGTGAAGTGCTCAGGGAAAAGAAGTCCACTCTTTACTGGACTTTATGGAAACTGGCGGATGCGGGATACATTAGACGTATTCAAAGAGGTGTATACAGCTTTACGAACGGAGCTAAAGTTCGCCCCGTATTTTCTTCTCTTGGAAAGAAGGTTTTTAGGACGCTCGGTGAAAGCGGTTATAATTTCTTTATATCGGGGCTCGACATCCTTTCGACTTTTATGGAGCACCTCCCCGAATCTTATCCGGTTTTAGTGTTTGTTGATAAAAACAGCGTTAAAGAGGTTAATGAATTATTGTCAGAGAAAGGGTTTGATTCGATTATTTATTCTGAGATTAAAAGTTACAGTAGGATAAGACAGTTATCTTCAATTTCTGAAGTAGTTTTATTGAACGAAACAAACGAATTCAAATATTCCGAGAAAGGGGTCGCTTCTTTCGAGAAAGCATTTGTCGATCTCTATTTTGAGGTATCGAGAAGGGGATATCCTCTTTCTGTTCAGGAATTAATCAGGATTTATCTGAATATGAAAAGACGAATATACCTGAATAAAAAAAGACTTATAAAAATCGGTTCGAGAAGAAGCATCCATTTGGATATCAGGTATATTGTAAGTCACGAAAATATATCAGATGACGCTTACGCGTTTGTTGAAAATTTAAGAAGGCTGGAGAAAAAGTGAATTATAGTCAGGATGCGTTAATTCACAGTGTAGAATTTTTCAAGCGAAAAAATCTAACTGGTAGACTTAAAAAAGTCGGTTTTAACAGTCTTCCAAAGATAGAATTGTTTCTCTGGGATCTGGAGATTTTTCTTCAGTTTCAAGAAGTTCTGAAAAAAAAGATTGTACTTAAAGGGGGTTCCGCGGTTCAATTTTATATTCCTATTGAATACCAGCGCGCGAGTGTTGATGTTGACGCAGTATGTAATGCTTCTCAGAGAGAGATTGAAACCGCGATAGCTAAGATAGAAGACAAATTTAACGGAGATGGAGATTTATTTACCTTTAAATTATATCAGCCGGAGCAGCCGAAAACAGATTTGCCCCTATTTACATATTTTGTTAATATTCCCTCAATTTGTACAGACAGAGAACTTTTTGGCAGTCATTCAGGATTTCAGGAGTTAAAAATAGAGTTTCATGTTTCAGAGGGAAATTTACCGATCGCATATAAGAAATCTCCGTCGATATTTGCGTTAAATACTGATAAAACGTATCAAATCTTCCCTTTAAATATTCTGATAGGCGACAAGTTATCCTGCCTCGGACCCAATACAATAGGGATACCTTCCTTTCGTTCGGATGAACAGATAAAGCAGATATATGATATATGGGCTCTTTTTGAATTTAAATTAAAAGAAGTAGAATTTAATAAAATAGAAGAATATCTATTAAAAAGGGCGAAGCTGGAGTGTAAAGCAAGGGATATTAATTTTAATATAAATGAGATTAAGAAAGACATGATAGAACAGTTAGAAAAGCTTTCTTTGATAGACCTTAAAGAAGACGAGAAGTTAATAAAACTAATAAATGATTTTCAGAGTCTTTATTTAAGAAAGAGCATCAACAAGCCCGTAAGCGAATGGGCAATTATGGGAAAGAAATTAATAATAATTCTGAAATCTGTTTTTGAAAAGAGTAAAGATAAAGCAAAATTAGAAGAAATTTGCAGTATTGATGATAGATTAAAGTTCGGCGATTTAAAAGGTCAATACAGAGGTAATTTAATAATAAAATTCAAGGAAAAGTTTCTGGAAAAATTCGTCCATTATTCACCCGTTCCCGGAAAAATAATTAAGGGGAAAAGCCAAAGAAGGATATTCTGGGAAATCATAACAGTAAGAAATGCCACTGAAGTCTGCGGATGGACGGAGGAATTCTTGAGGAAGAATATTTCTTAAAAAGAAGTTGAAGGGGTTTTACAGAAAGATTTGATAGGTTCTTGTTGTTTTCTTTCTTTTCGGGACAATCGTTACAGAATGTTACTCTTGACTAACAAAAGGTTTTTTATTAAAATCAGGTTACAAAAAATCGTAATTATGAAAAAAACAAGAGGAAGGTTTCATGTTTAGAATAGAGAAAAGTATATGTAAAATTGCAGCTTTCTTAAGTTTGTTAACAGGTTTTAGTTCTATATCCCTGAAATCATATACAATCACCGGTAATGTTAAAGATATTCATACAGGCAGTAATATCGAGAACGCGGAAGTTGTCGTTCAAGATTATAATGATTCAACCAGGATAGAGACCGCTTACACTGACGCAAACGGTGATTTTTTCTTAGAATGGTCATTTAATCAGGCTCCAAACACCCCAGTAAATGTTTCTCCTTCAAATGGTGCCGCGGGAGTTTCATTAAATCCTGAATTAAAAGTTATAGGAATGGATCAGGATAATGATTCTTTAGATATTGGATTTTACAAAGCCTTAAATGATTCTTTAATAGATTCAGTCGAAATCGCAAGCAATGATACCGCTTCTGTTGTATGGGATAGTTTAGAAAGCTCTACACTATATGAGTGGTTTGTAAAAGTTACAGATGGATTAGATACAACCCAGAGTCCTGTATGGAATTTTACAACTGAATCCAATGGCGGAATTCCTGAAGAAGATGCTGAAAATATAAGAATTTATGGAGAAGGAAGTTCTTTGAAAGTAAGTGGAAGCTCTATGGATGAATTTGACGGTGATATCTATGATATCAATGGAAGACACGTTGGAGAATTAACAAAAATAGGCTCAGAATATGGTTTTTCTGCTTCAGGACTAGCACAGGGAAATTACTTTATGATTTTAAAAAAGGATGAAGAAAATATTGGCAGAGTTAAATTTTCGGTTTTAAATGATAATGTCTTTGGAGTTAGTCCAAAATGGAATATTGAAGAAGATGATGTTTCTTCAACTAGCTCATATAAAAGAGAAACAAGCTCTTTATCAAAAAGAGCAAAGAGTTTAAGTTCAGAAAGAAGTGATTTAGATAGTTTGGAATTTACTTTCAATCATTCAGATTTCTGGCAGAGAATAACCTATAGATTGGTTGATTTAGCAGATGATACAACCAATATATATGAGACAATGATTACAAATGATACAACTATATTTAATATAGATTGTTTTGAAGAGATGACATGGAGACAAAATTTAGGTGGTTTGAGAAAATGGGGAAAAGATGCAGTAATTGCTATTGACACAACAGGATTTAACCAAAGCACAATAAATTTAACTTTAGACAATGCGCCAGCTGCTGCTAATGCCCTAACAAAAGGAACTGTTAGCGGCGATTATGTTTCATTAATGAACCGCCATACTGATGGATTATCACAAGACACAATATGGGTTTATTATGATCCTAATGTTCCGGGTGGAGCTGGAAGCTCTGTTTCAGGAGACCCTTTTGAATACAATGCGGGCAGTATGAATTTAAACAACACTGTAGATGTTGCTTGTGTATGGAATGAAGGAGGAGAAATATTTTTTAATGACACTAATAAAAAGCAAAGTGTGATGAATAATCCTCCACAATATGCACATCTTACTCCTCATGATTCATTGGTTGTTGAATTTATGTATGGCAACGATAAATTTGGATTCCCGGGAAGACCACTAAGAAACAAATACCCTGATGAAGATCCTGTTCCGGAAGGATGGTAATTATGATAGATTCGAATCAAATAAAAGTAATCTTACTTGACTTCGGGGGAGTAATCTCTCCTGAGGGATTTCGACTTGGCGTACTACACCTTTCTAAAATTTACGGCAAGGGCTATGATGAGATGCATGAAATAGTAGCGGTAAAAGCATTAAGGAGAAGTGGATACATAAGGGGTAAGGGTCCGGAAGAAAAATTCTGGCAGGAAATAGCAAAAGAGCTCGATATAGATGAGAATTTAATGGGCTGTCGCAGTCTGATGCTCGATAATTTTGTTCCCAGAAAAGAGGTAATGGATGTCGTAATTGAATTAAAAGATAAATTCAAATGGGGCATTTTTTCGGACCAGACAAACTGGATTTATGAAGTTGATGAGAAATACAATTTTTTACAACATTTTGATTATAAATTTATTTCTTATGATAGGGGTTATACAAAATATGACGATGAATTTTATAGAATACCATACCAGGGAATCAAACTCCCGGCAGAAAACATCCTTATCGTCGATGATAAACAAAGAGTCCTGGATAGGGCAAAAGAATTCGGCTATAAGGCTTTTAGATTCGATTCTATTCGGAGCTTTTTAGATTTTATTGAGCAAATAGAATAATTTTGTGTTGTGGGTTGGGTTTTAAACAACTATATATTTTTTCTCTGTGTTCTCTGTGAGTTTTTTGTATCTCTGTGTGCTCTGTGGTTCAAAATTTGGTGGGGTGGTGGGGTAAAAAAATACTTGACTTAATCAACAAGATTTCTTATCATATCGAAAAGGAGGGTTTATGGAGTTAGATAGTGCTGTCGAAGAAAAAATTATTAACAGGTCTAAGGATATGAATGGTTGGATAAGGTTTTTGGGAATATCGGCAATCATTGCCGGGGGTTTCTACGCATTGTCGATAGTCGGTATAATTGTGGCATGGCTTCCTATCTGGATTGGAATTATTCTTTTAAGAATTGCAAACAGTAGTCGAGAAGTCGCTGATGGAAAAGTGGATTCTCTGGGCAGCATGTTTGAATCTCTGAAAACATTTTTTGTCCTTTCCGGTGTACTTACATTGGTCTCAATTTTCTTTAGTATTATATGGTTTATAATATTTGGTATTGCTATGGTTGGCGGTATGTTAGGCGAAGCAGGAGGTTTTTATTAAGCAAACCCCCGGATTTATATGTGATTTTATGCTGGGACGGCTTGCAAAATGGATGAGGTTATTGGGATTTGATACTTTGTATTATAGAAACACAAATGGCAAAACTATAATATATCACAGCAGGAAGGAAGGACGTACTATTTTAACAAGATCTAAAGCTTTGGCAGAGAAATACGACGATGCTATGTTAATAGCATCCGAGCATCTGATTGACCAATTGAAACAAATAACAAATGTAGTAAAAATAAAATCTCCGTTTTCTCGCTGTCCTGTTTGTAATGTAGAAACAGAAGAAGTAGAAAAAGAGACTGTGAAAAATGGCGTACCTGCTTACATCTTTGAAAGTCATAACGATTTCAAAAGATGTCCCGAGTGCGGCAGGATTTTCTGGAAAGGAACTCATTATAAGGAAATAGAAAAGGTGATAAATGAAATCAATAGCTAAATTATTTTTTGTGCTTTTGCTGTTTATAATATCCTGTACCCCTATGGTTGTTCCAACGAGAAAAATTCAGGAAGAGCCGATAGTAAGGATATTATTACTCAAGAATCCCACGAGTATCGAATTAACGTCTGACTCAAAGATCAAGATTAAAACCGGAGATAAGAATGGAACGGTATCGGGTCGGATATCTTTGTATTTCAACCCTTCTTTAAAAATCATTACTCCTGAGGGAAGTATAAAGGATGCCAAATTTCCTATTTCTGTAGAGTCTACAAAAAGATTCGTAAAGATCGATGGAAAAGTCTATCCGGGAGTTATAGAAATATCTAAGTTTGGTGACGTTTTAATAGTCAACCATGTTAAAATCGAAGATTATTTGAAAGGGGTTATACCTTTCGAAATGGGCAATCTCCCGGAGAATCAGATAGAAGCGTTAAAAGCTCAGGCAGTTGCTGCGAGATCCTTTGTTATGGCACACCGAAAGCCGAATGAACCATTTGATATCAGCACTACAATATGGGATCAGGTTTATGGAGGAGTAAGTAAAACGGATAAGGTGATTGATAAAGCTGTTGAATCTACCAGAGGGATTGTCGGAATCTACAACGGAAAAATAATAGATGCCAAATATTCTTCTACCTGTGGGGGAATTACCGAGAACAACGAAAACATATGGATAGGAAAGAGAATCCCGTATCTCCGATCTGTTCGGGATTCCGGGTGGGACAGAAAAGATTTCTGCAGATTTTCTCCTCACTACCGCTGGGAAAGGGTCTATGATAAAAGAGAATTTTTCGAGGTTATAAGGAAACAAATCAACGACTTCTTCGGAAAGACACCTAACAAGATAGAGTGGATTAGAATTACAAAAAGGACAAGAACAAATAGAGTGAGGGTCATTGAAATTAATACGGATATTGGAAAATTTTATCTTGAAAAAGATCAAATCAGGAGACTTTTTAGTGATTACAGAGGCTCTTTGAAATCTCTGATGTTTCAGATAAAGGTAAAGAGCAGTCAAATTGTAGTCTCCGGAAAAGGCTATGGGCACGGTGTGGGTATGTGCCAATATGGTGCGATGGAAATGGCAAAAGAGAGATACAGTTATAGAAGAATATTAAGCCATTACTACAAAGGAGTTCGACTTAAAAAACTCTGGTAGAATGAAAATCCTTCATACTTCTGATATTCACATTAAAGAATACGAGGACGATTCCTGGAAAACTTTTGAATCATTACTTGAAGTCGGCTCAAAAGAAAAAATAGATGTTTTTGTAATCTCAGGAGATCTCTTTGATGAAAAGGGGAGTTTTGTCAAACTTTATCCGGAAATAAGACCTCTTCTAAATAATGTAGAGTATGAATTTATTATTATTCCGGGGAATCATGACGAAAACGCTTTTGGAGTAGATTCTTTTCTCGGAGAAAAAGTAAAAATAATAAGAAGTTTAACTGAGCCGCTTGAATATGAACATTTAAGATTTTTTGGGTTTCCATTTAAGAACATTACCAGCGGAGAAGTAAGAAATAACTTAAGAAAGATAAAAGACCTTGCAGTTGAAAATAAAACAAATATCCTTCTTTTTCACGGAGAACTTCTCGATCACTCCTTTTCGGGTTCTGACTTTGGCGATGAAGAAATCAATTATATGGGTGTACGGCTTTCCTTTTTAAGCAATTTAAATTTAAAATACGTTCTTGCGGGGCATTTCCATACAAATTTTCAGGTATACGAATTCGAATCGGAAGGTTTTTTCGTATATCCCGGTTCGCCCATTTCAATAACAAGAAAGGAAACCGGCAAGAGATCGGTTAATCTTTTCGAAGTGGGAAGCACTCCTTCGCAGTATCCCATAGATACTCCTTACTACGAACAAATCAGGCTTTCTGTTTACCCCGGGGATACAATGAAAACAATAACAAAGATTAAGGAAAAAGTGAAAGAGCTTCCGGAGAAGGTTAGAGTTTTGCTTTCGCTCAGCGGATATACAGAAGAGAAAGAGGAAGAAATTCATAAGAAAATTAAAGAACTGGAAGATAAATTTAAAAACCTTGAAATTGAAAATAGAGTGAGAGGTATAAAACAATTAACCGAAGATGAATTGTTTAAAGCCTTTATTGGAAAACTAGAAAAATTAAAATCTCCAAGACAGCAAGAAATAAGAAGGCTTTTAATTAAAAGTATGCTCGAGAGTGAAGAATGAGAATAGAAGAATTCCAGATTACTCACTATGGTCCGCTTCCCGATAGAGGGAAAATCAATCTGAGTGAGTTTAACTTGATTTACGGTGTTAACGAAACGGGAAAAACGTTAACTTTAGAAGCACTAATAAAACTTCTTCTGGGAAAAAAGATAAAAGATTTCAAAAATATCAACAGGGTCGATGAGGAAGTTGATGGGTATATTATTTTAGAAAGGCAAGGTGAAGAGAAGAAACTTGGTAGAAAAATCCATCTTGATGATATTGTCTCTATCACATCAACTGAGTGCAGAAATATCTTTATAATTAGAAACAGCGATCTCTCCATCGAGCCTGAAGCTTCTTTTTACGCTGAGGTCACAAACCGCCTGACCGGTCTTCAGACTAACAGAATAAACCACTTAAGGGAAAAAATCTTAGAAATTTCAGCGTTAACTCCCGGGGGAGATTTTTCGAATAGAAAAGAAGATGGCCATCTAAAAATAAGAATGGAAGACGCCGGAAAGCTTTTAGAAGATATAAAATCTCTTAAAAGTGAAATAGAAGAAGAGCGAATCGAAGAAATTGAGCGAGAATGGGTTCGCCTCTTTGATGAAATAAAAACAAAGGAAATTCTTCGAAGGAAATTAGAGGAGGCAAGGAAAAGACTTTCCTACGAAAGCGTAGCTTCCGCACTTAGTAAAATAGACGACGGAAGAAAAGCCCTCGAAGATTTATCGGTTTTTTTCGGGGAGGATTTTATCAAATGGAGAGATGCGGAAAGGGAAATAAAAAGGGCAGAAATAAAATTTATAGAGATAAACGAAGTATTAAAGGGAAGCGAAACTAAGATAAGAGATATAGAAGACGATCTAAAGGAAAAGGAAAGTGAATTTAAGATTACAAAAAACAAGAAAGAAAAAATAGATGGCCTAAGGTCCCGGCTAACGGACCTTAAAAACAGACAGATAGAAAACTCATCGGAAAGTTCTTTTATGTTAGTAGACCGGCAGTATTTTCTTATAGTTTCTGCCATTCTTGCTCTTTCTATTTTAGGTTTGATTCTTAAACAAATACCGGTGTTTATGATATTGACCTTTATCTTTTTTGTTTTTTTCCTTACCTTGATATTTTTGCAGTTGAAATTAAGGAGGAATAGAGCTCTATTTGGAAAAAATTTCGCAGAATTAAAAATAGATCTGGCGGGATTAGGAATCAAGGGAGAAACAATAGAAGATTTCTTAGGTGAGGTTGAGACGTTCTCTTTGAAATTCGGGGAAAAGGAAGGAAATATCAATATAAAAAAAGTGGAGGCAGGAACTTTAAATAACAAAATATTGGAAATACGAGAAAAAACAATTCCTGAACTTAAGAGAAAAAAGGAACAAAATGCCGAAATTATTCAAAAAATAAAAGAGGTGACCTTCGTTACTAATTTGAAGGATTTCAGTGAAAATTTAAGAGAAAAAGAAAATCTAGAAAGAGAGATAGAAAAGGAAGAAAGGGTGTTAAAGGAAATTCTTGGAGATGAAAACCGAAGAGAAAAAATCAAAGAGTTAAAATATTTTAAAGACAAGTCAAAAGATGTTGAGTTTAATGAGAAAGAATATGATAATTTGAGCAAAGAAATCTCGCTTTCGAGAGAGAAACTCGGTGAGTCCGAAGGGAAGGCAAATATTTTGAGTGAAAGGTTTAAAGAAGTAGAAAAGAAAGCAAATAATATTCTTATTGATGCAGATCTTCGCTGTCATGGATCCAGGGACCTTGAGAATATCGAAAAGAAAGTCCAGGGGTTTATCGAAGAAAAAGAAATTATGAAGGAAGATGCAATGGTTTCGCTTGGAATATTTGAAGAGATAGCAAACGAAGAGAAGACAAAAATAAGAGAGCAATTCGGTAAAAAAAGTCCGGTCTCAAGATATTTTTCCAAAATGACAGGAGGGTTTTATACGGGTGTGGAGTTTGAAGAAAAATCAGAGAAGATTGAGGTGATTCGAAAGAATGATGTAACGCTTTCTCCCTGGCAGCTTTCGGGCGGAACCTATGATCAGTTGTATTTTTCGATAAGACTTGCTCTGGGAGAAAAATTGTTTGGGGAGGAAAAGGGGTTCTTTATTCTTGATGATCCATTTGTAAAGGCAAGCCGTAACCGGTTGAAAGTCTTAATGAAGATGTTAAAAGATATTTCGAAGTCAGGCTGGCAGATAATTTACTTCTCTGCGAAGGAAGAGGTTAGGGAGATACTCGAAAAGGACAAGAAAGTGAAGTTTATTGAACTGGAGAGTATTCTATAAAAGAGAATAGGTGTTAAGAATAGGATCCTTCGGATCAGTTAATTAGTGAATTAGTTAAAAAAACATTGAAAATCTGTGTTAATCTGTGTAATCTCGTGGTTGCTATTTGGGTTGTGGAGCTTTGTGTTCTCTGTCTCTTTGTATGAGATAATCTGGGGGTTGGGAGTGGTATTTCAAATCCTGAGAATCTGCGTAAATCTGCGTCCCATTTGTCATTCGGTTTTGCTAAACCTAACCTGGTTTCGGCCTTCTTTCTTGGCTCTGTAAAGGGCTTTATCTGCGATCCTGAAGACCTTATGTAATGTTTGATTAGGGTTTTGGCGATGGGAAATTCCGACAGATATGGTAATCTTTATTCTTTTTTTTCCGGCTTTTATAGAGGCTTTTTGAATAGTTCTTCTGGTTAATTCCATAATCATCTTGACTTTTGTTGTACTCTGATGAGGAAAAAATATCACAAACTCCTCTCCGCCGTAGCGGCAAACAATACCGTCAGGTACTATTTCATTTGTTAATATTCGAACTAACTGTATCAATACTTCATCTCCGGCTCTGTGACCATATTTATCGTTTACGTTTTTGAACCGATCAATGTCAATAATAGCAATTCCAAAAGGTGGGGTTGTGTCAACCTTGGTTTGTTCGTCAAAGATGCGTTCACAGTGGCTGCGGTTATAAACCCGGAGCAGGGGGTCATAGGATGCCCTGTGTTCCATCCTTGCCAGCCAATGTATAAAAACTCCGATTACGAGAAAAAGCGGAGCTACGGCAAATATGTAAGAATCGAAAAGAAGAATTTCTGCCCTTAAGTTACCGAAATACCAGCCACCGCCGAAGAACAAAGCCATTCCTCCCAGTACTCCTCCGAGAAAAAATTGGCGTTTTAATACGAATATGGAAACAACTAGAGTTGAAAGTGCTAATATACCGGGAATAAGTATCAACCATAGGTTAAAATTGTTTTTACGAAGAGATTCCAGGGAAGCCATTTTAAAAGGTGCTTTCCAGAAGAGATAGAGAAAAATTATTTCGATAATTAATGCTGAAATGGTAATCCGTTTTGTCCATCTATACTTTAAAAATGTCGGCAGCAGGGTACAGATAAGAATCCCTATAAGCATCGTAAGATAAATACCCGGGATAAAACTACCCGATGCCGGCAGGGAAAAAATTCCGGCAGTACTAAAAAAAGAAAAAGCCAGAACAGACAATCCGGTTAGATGACCTGCAAGGAAAACTTTTAAATTGTGAATTCTGGGATAAGAAAAATATCCGACCGAGAGAGCTCCTGAACCGGTCAAAATACCTATATACGAGAATAATTTTGTAAATGTCGTTGGACTGAACCTTTGCGGGAGGAACCCGGAAAGCCAAAATCCGCACCACAGCAGTACCAATCCAAGAGCAAATACTACAACCCCCCATTTGCCTTCGTATATATGTCCTTCCATAGAAGTCTTATCATAAAGCTCCTTATCTGTTTTCTTCTGCATGGATTTATAATTCCCTCAATAAGAATCATAGGAATAATTGGGGAAATAGTCAAGGGAAACAAAATCAAATGAGATATTTTTTTTACAAAAAAAATAAAAAGTTGGCTGACAGTACTACAGAGCTCAGACAACACCTCACTTTTCTAATCACGAGATTACACCCTGGTACAGTCGTTCCTCCCTACAGGGCAGGCAGATTTTCAGCAGATTACCCAACTTCCCCAAATATTTTGATTTGTTCTGGATTTACACGAGATTTTAATTGGTTTAGCAGTTAAAAAGACATACTAACGCGCCAACAAAATCAGATAGTATTAACCAGGTTTAATATAAGAGAAATAAGACAAAAAAATCTTGTGTTAATCTTGTGAAATCTTGTGGTTAGAAATAGGGGATAGGTTGTTTGTAAAATTTCCCCTTGACAAAAGAAGAAGAATCCTTATCTATTCGTATGGGTTTTGTGGTCCTGCTTTTTTAAGGACTTAAAATACTATTAATCAAAAATCCCCCTTAAATAATTAGGAAGAATAAAAAAGGAGTTGTTATGAATGAGATAGCAAAGGAAACGAATAATGTTCTGAAGGCAAAATCGCCGACTATTTTCTCCCTCTTGAGTGATTTCGGTAAGGAAATATACATGCCAAAAGGTATAATCTCTCAGACCGCAGAAGCAAAAATGCATGCTTACGAGTGTAATGCGACAATTGGTATTGCAAAGGAAGATGGGGATCCTATGTATCTCAGTTCGATAGATAAATTTTTTAACAATCTAACTCCTTCTGAAGTTTATCCTTATGCGACTCCTTTTGGTCTTCCTGAGCTAAGAAAACTCTGGCAAGAAAAGATAATCTCAGAGAATAATCTGGAGAATAAAAACATCAGTCTTCCGATTATAACTCATGCTTTGACTAATGGATTGATGTTAACGGGTGATCTTTTTATCGACGAAGGAGACGAAATATATATACCTGATAAGTTGTGGGGTAATTATAAATTAATTTATTCTGTGAGATATAAAGCCAATATCGTAAATTATGATTTCTTTAATTCTTCCTTTAAAGGTTTCAATGTTGTTTCTTTAAAGGAAACTTTAAATAAATCTGATAAAGAAAAAGCTGTGGTGCTGTTCAATTTCCCTAATAATCCAACCGGTTATACTCCGACGGAAGAAGAAGCTGATGGGATTACAGAGGTTATACTTGACCTGGCTAAAAGTGGAAAGAAAATTCTCGTTGTGGTCGATGATGCTTACTATGGACTTTCTTTCGAAGATGGTTTACTTGGCCACTCTCTTTTTTCGAAATTCGTAGGATTGCATCCTAACATTGTAGCTGTAAAGCTCGATGGTTTTACGAAGGAATTTTACGTCTGGGGTTTTAGAATTGGATTTCTAACTTTTGCCGATTACCCTCAAAACAAAGAAGCGTATGAAGTCATGGAAAAGAAAACCGCAGCTGCCATTAGATGTTCTATTTCCAACTGTTCTCATCCTGCACAATCTATATGTCTAAAGGTGCTCGGTGAAGGTGATTATAAAAAGGAGAAAGAAGAAAAATATAAAAAATTAAAAGCTCGAGCAGAAAAAGTAAAAGAAATAGTTTACGATGAGAAATTCGGAAAGCTATGGGATGTGTATCCTTTCAACTCGGGATATTTTATGTGTTTAAGGCTAAAAGGTGTTGATAGCAACAAAGTAAGGGAACATGCGCTTAAAGAATATGGAATAGGAACTATTTCTATAGATGACACTGATTTAAGAATTGCTTTTTCTTCCGTCAGGATTGAAAAGCTTGAAAGACTTTTTGAATGCTTGGCTAAATCGATAAAAGAACTTAAAAATTGAAATTTATAGTTTATAATTTTTTAACTCCGTCGGATATCCGGCAGATGTAAAATTCTCCATGAATACCAGTTTTATCTTTGTATTCTTTGCTCACTCCTTTTATTATCTCCGCCTGTGATTTTTGGTCTACCAGAGCGATCGCGCATCCGCCGAAACCGGCTCCGGTCATTCTTGCGCCGTAAACATCGTCGAATTTTAAGAACGATTCGACCATAGTGTCCAGTTCTCTACAGCTCACCTCATACAGTTCTTTAAGTGAGTTATGGGATTGTATCATCAATTGTCCCAGTTCATTTAAATTTCCTTTTTCTAAAGAATCTACAGCTTTTTTTACTCTTTCGTTTTCGTAAATAACGTGCGTGCATCTTTTTCTTATAACTTCAGGAAGTTTATTTTTATATTTTTCAAATTCTTGTTTATTTATATCGTTAAGATTAAAAATATTTGGTTTGTTTATATGTTTTTGCAGTATTTCTAAACCTTGGTTGCATTCTTTGACTCGTTGATTATAAGCGGATTTTGCCAGTGTTCTCTCTTTTTTTGTGTTGCCAATTATTATTGAAGCATCTTTTGCGCTGTGAAAAGGGATCAATCTGTGTTTTAATGTTGTGCAGTTTAATAGTATAGCATTGTTTTCTTTGCCGAAGGTAATTATAAATTGATCCATTATTCCGCTTTTCACACCGATAAATTCATTTTCTCCTTTTCTGCATAATATTGGAATTTTTTCCTTCTCGATGTTTTGTTCTGATAGTTCCAGTAAACATTTCATTGTTAAAACTTCGATTGCGGCGGAAGAAGAAAGTCCACTGGCTAGAGGGATATTCCCGTCAAAAACTATATTTGCTCCGCTTAATTTTATACCCTCTTTTTCTAACGCCCAGGCGGTACTTAGAGGGTAATTTGCCCATTCTCTTTTTTGTTCGTATTTGAGTCCATCGAGAGAGGCCGCAACTTTCTTTGAGAAATTCTGTGATTTAAGATAAACTTTTCTGTCTTTCCTTGCTTTTGCTGCGGCAAGTATGCTAAGATTTATGGCTATCGGTAAAACATAACCGCCGTTATAGTCTGTATGTTCTCCTATAAGATTAATTCTACCGGGAGCATTGAAAATGCTTATTCCTTTTGGATCTGCAAATACATTTTTGAATTCTTTTTTAATCTTGTCGATTCTTGTTTGTAATAATTTATCCGTTGTCATAGGCTTTTTTTAATGTTTTTCGTAATTCTTCTGCCTTTTTTTCCGGAGAAGTGGGATTGCCGTGTGTCCAGGAACCTGTTTCGGAACTGGCATTAAATTTTTGCGTTTTTTCGTTTCTAAGAGGCGGATAAAATTCAATATGAAACTGATAATAAGAATAATCTTTACCGTCTGTAGGTTTTTGATGAAAACACATCATGTAAGGGAAGTCTCTTTCAAAGAGATGATCGTAAGTGTTGACTATTCTTTTTAAAGATTTGCCTAATTGAATTTTTTCCTCACTATTTAATTCGTCGATAGATAATCTTTTTTCTCTCGGAATAATAAAAACCTGATAGGGGTAATCAGCGAAGTAAGGTACAAAAGTGACAAAAAAATCATTTTCATCCACGATTCTTTTTTTCTGCTTTAACTCTTCATTTAGAATTTCAAGATAAAGATTTTTCTTTTCTTTTTCATAATATTCCCTGCAGGAAGAAAGTTCAAGCTCTATTTTTTTAGGAATAAACGGAAACCCATAAATCTGCCCGTGGGGATGGGTTATAGTTACTCCAACTTCCTCACCTCTATTCTCAAATATGAAAACATAATCGATAAAGTCCTTATTTCCTAGTTCGACATATTTGTCCACCCATAAGTTAATGAGCTTTTCAATACTTTCGATTGGTAGTTCTCCAAGAGAACTTTTATGCTCCGGAGAATATAAAATTACTTCACACTTACCATAAGATTTTGCGTTTCTGAAAATTGAGGAGTCGGAAGGAGTAAGCTCAGGAGGATCAGGGCTTAGAATAGGCCAATCATTATCATAAGATAAAACTTCATATTCGTCTGCGACCTTATCTGATCCCGGACAGAAAGGGCAATAATCCTCCGGTGTGAGAGGTCTGTTTTGTCTCTCAGTTGATACCATGACCCACCATTTGAGAACAGGATTCCACCTTAATTCATACATCGATTTTTATTTAATTTTCCCCCTTTAAAACATAATAGTGTTTACCATATAAGATTCTTCTGCTAATTGGGTATGGGCTAAAGGTGCTAAACTCTGTTTATTATACTAAATATAAAAAAAAAATCAAGAGAAAAAGGATAAGAATAAGGAGCTTATTAGCCTAAGGATTCGGCTTGCTTCTGTAATTCAATTAACTTTGTAGAAATTTTTCTGGATATCTGTCTTCTTTCCAGAAACCCGAGAACCCTATTATCAGCTGAAACAACAGGCAGATATTCGAGGTTATAACGATTTAAAATCTCTTCTACTTCAATCATTGGCAGATCGTACGAAGCTTTAGAGACAACCGGTTCCATTAAATCATAAGCCAAAAGAAAGGAATTCAGTCCTGTTGTCATAAGTGAGTTTTTTATGTGATCAACAGTGATAACGCCGAGCAATTCCTTGTTTTTGTTTACAACCGGATAATAGAGATTATCCGTTTCGCTAAAAGTTTTCAATATTTGCGCCAACGACATATTCTCGTAAATTAGAGGAATAGCTGTATCCATAATGTCTTTTGCTTTACTTTCTCTTATTATGTCCTCTTCGGTAATATTCAAGCCTGCTTCACCGGCTCCCGTTATTGCTATTCTCATTGCCAGAGGTCCCACAATTTGA
>Ga0315532_1000533_pt1 | contig 30304 bp, 53 predicted proteins | sample SalMarWE160370MG_FD_203082 | JGI IMG/M metagenome (GOLD analysis project Ga0315532, IMG submission 203082) | Salt marsh sediment microbial communities from the Plum Island Ecosystem LTER, Massachusetts, United States - Salt Marsh Sediment WE1603-70 ...
GAACCAAAATAGAAACCCATCACCAGCCACACGAGGTCCTTCAACTCCCCCGAGGCCTCGCCCCTCACAAGTATGTTTCCCACGAACGCCCCAACCACAACCACCGTGATGAGCCCCTGGACGATGATGGACTCCCTCAAAAGCTGCCAGAACGTTGCCATCCCGCTACCCTCTCCGCGCTACTCCATCTCCTCGGCCAACAGACACACCTTCCACGGGCTGGACGCCATCCCCGCCGCCCCCCTTACCCGCACCCTCGTGCCCGCTTCCGCCAAATACGGTCTCCGGAACTCGGCCGTCCCGCCAGGTCGCCCGGCCGCCGGCACCACCAGCCCTCCCCTCGCCACCACTTCCTCCGAGCCAGGAGACCCAACTACCACTTCAAACTGCACATCCGCCTTACTCCCCATCATGTACCCGCTCACCGCCACAATCCCCTTCAACACAGTCGCCACCATCGTCACGTTGTACAGGTCAACGCCATCTCCGAACGTCCATGCAGGGCTTCCCGCTGTCACCGTCGCTGCCCCTGCATCGGGCACCACCACCGCCCTCCCCCCAGACTCGCCCTTCCAGTAAACATCCGGCAGCCATCCCTCGTAACCTGAGGGCTCATCCCACCCCTCGTATCCCGTCAGCACAACAGCGCCGGCGGCCACGCCGTTGATGTTCGCTATCTGTCCGCTCAACCGCTCGCCCGCCGGCACCAGAACAGGCTTGAAGGGAATGGGGACATTCGCCTGCGCGAACACCGTGTCGCTGCCCCCAACGGGTAGTTGCAGTCCCGCCAACCCAAAGGCCCCCTGGCCTATTGGCACCTCTTCCCCAACTCCCCCCACACCTATCCTCACCTGCCCTATCTGCCCAACGGTTCCCAGGGTCCCCATCGTCGGCCAGAAGCACAGACTCACCCCACAAAGCGCATACGCACTCGCCGTCTCACCCACGATTTGCGTCCACGTCTCAGGCCACTCCCCATCGCCAACCGCCAGCGCAGGCGACGCTGCCAGCGTTGGCAGCAGCACTTCAGCCCCCGTCGTTCTCAAACCGCTAGTCGCCGCCATGATTGCCCCCAACAGGTAGTCCCTGACGCACAGGTTGAACCCCGTCATGTGGAGTACGTTTCCCCTCTGCTTGTAGTTTTCCTTCTCAGCAGCGCTCAGGCTGTGCCAGTACGCCACACCCTTCAGGAACAGCGCCCGATGGTTCAGTTGTGCCGCCGATTTGAAGTCCCTCTTTCTGGGCTTCCTCTCTACCTGAGCGCCGAAAAGCTGTCGGCGATACGAGATGGCCCCTCCGAGCGTCCCCGACGCTCCCATCGAGAAGAGTGGCCCCTTTACCCTGACCACTCACAGCTCCTCTCCGTAGATTCGCGCCAGCTCCGCCTTCACGGTCCTAGCCGCCACCGTCGCCGAACGCAGCTCACGCACCATCCCAGACCCTACCAACGCCGCCGCCTTCCACGCCTGGTAGTTCTCGTACACCTCCCGCATCGCCGCCCGGATGTCCTTCACGTCGGGCACCCACCAGTTGCTTCCTTCGTAGTACTCGTGCGTGACCTTCGTCGGCTCCAACTCGGCAGCGAGGAAACGGACGCCAGGGAACGGGTCCCCCTTATCGTCCCGTAGGACTTCCCCCGGCCCCTGGCAGTCCGTCACAATCACCGGCAGCCCAGCCGCCAGCGCTTGCACCGGCGGGCACCCCCACCCCTCGCCACTCGTCGGCAGGACGAAAGCCTGGCACGCCCGCATGATGCCCAGGTACTCCCACCAGGGGAAGCCGCCTTCGATGACCGCCACCTGGTCGTCAATCCGGTGTCCGACCCACTGGTGTATCTGCCCCGTCACCTCGTCCGGGTCCTGCTGAGACACCGTCTTGCAGATGAGCCCCACGTCCTTCTGCTGCCCGAACTCCTCAGCGAAGGCTATCATCAGCAGGTCCCACCGCTTTCGCAGTTGCCAGAATCCCGACGCCATGAAGCGGAACTTGAAGTCATCGTGCGCCACCCACGGCAGGAAGCTCGGCTTGAACTGCTTGGTGTCAATGCCCAGGGGCACCACCTTCACCGGCACGTTGACCCCACCGGCCACGAACGCCTCTTTGTTCTTGAAAGTGGGCACCCACACCTCGTCCATCTTATTGCAGGCCCGCACCCACCGGTCGCAGATCTTGTCGACCTCTATCATCGACCACCCCACCTTGTACTGCCCCGCGTTGTGGTGGAAGAAAGGCACGGTGGAGTAGACCACCCGAATGGGTTCATCCTCCGGCTCGATCAGCCGTAGCTTGTTCACCAGCAGGTCGTAGGACGGCGACTCGTAGATGACGTCATCGTGGCAGCAGAGGTAATGCACCTCCACCCCTTCCTCAATCAAGGCGCGGAAGATGCACGTCGCCGTCTCCGCATACCCCGTCGGACTTCCGGTGTGTGTCACGAGTGTGAACGGCAGCCGCTCAGGCACGTTCTCCATTACTCTTCCTCCAATAGTCCCAACAGGTAGTTCTTGATGTACAGGTTGTACCCCGACGTCCCTATCCCCCACGCCCTCACCGTCCACTCAACCTTCGACGCATCGGGCAGCGCCCTCCAAGAAGACACAGCAGCCGCGAAACTGGCCCTTTGCTCTTGCTGCGCCTCCGTGTTCGGGTTTCCGGGCGCCCGCCGGCGCATCACCGTCGGCATCCCCGGCCGCCGCTGGTAGACCAACGTGTTGTCGAACGTCCCCCACGCTCGAATTGAAAAGAGCGGTCCGAGAACCTTGACCACCTACCCCTTCCCCCCTCGCATGATGCTGACGCACAGCCTGGTCTCGCTGTTGTACGCGAACGCCTTCAGTGCCAGGTAGCCCCCAAGGATTTCCTCCCACTGACCGACGCTCAGCCACCGCTCATTTCCGAAGGCGATGTCGTTGCACCCTTCCAGGGGCACCCCGACAACCACGATCGGCGCCACCCGCAGTTGCTCTGCCAGGAGCCGGTGTATGTCCTCGTCGCTGTAGTGCTCGAGCAGCCCCTCACTGTAGCCCAGGTTGAAGCTGCTCTCCTCGAAAGGAATCTCGAACGCGTCCCCGAAAACATACTTGATGTCCGCCCCCAGCACCTTTGCGTTGATTTCGCACATCCGCAGCACTTCCTGGTCGTTGTCCAGGCACGTCACCGCGACTCCTGCCTGGGCCAGCGGCCAGCCTAGAACACCCGTCCCCGCGCCAACCTCCAACACCTTGTCGCCCACTTTCACCAGCCTCGCCAGCTCCTCGACAAACGGCCCGTTCGCCATGATGCTGCCCTCCAACAGCCTCCGGGACCCGCAGACGTTCTCATAGAACCTCGCCCACGTCTTCTCCATCTCTCCCTCCTGTCAGTTGAATCCCCTGAAGGCTGCCAGCTCCTCAAAGCTCAGCGCGTCCGTTCTCACCATCAGTCTGTTGTAGTCATACTGCCCGTAGTCCAGCCCCAGCTTGTGCCCTTTGGCCGTCACCTCTTTGTCGAACTCGGTGAACGGGAACGGGGTCGCAAACCCCCAATTCGGCCTCTCGGCTCTGAGCTCCCTGATTAGTTCACCCGTCTCTTTCAGTGTCTCACGCGTCTCTCCGGGCATCCCGACAATAAAGCTGCACTGCGTCTCGATGCCCGCCTCGTGCGTCATCCTGATTGCTCGCCTGATTTCATCCACCGTGACGCCCTTCTTCATCCTGTCGAGCATCATCTGGCTGCCACTCTCCACCCCATAGAAGATGTTCCACACGCCAGCCTCGCGGGCCATCCCCAGAAACTCAGCCGTCACCAGCTTTTCATTGACCCGGCTCGTTATCTTGAAGGACATCTTCTCGTTGAGACCCCTTTGGATAAGTCCCTCGAATATCGCCGTCGCCCAGGCGTGGTTGAGGTTGAAGGTATCATCCTGAAAGAACACCTCTCTCACCCCATGCCTCCGGTACAGGTTCTCGATCTCTGCCACCACCCGCTCCGGACTTCTGTATCTAACCTTCTTCCCCCAGAACACCGGCGTGTTGCAGAACGTGCAGTCGAACGGGCACCCCCGCGACGCCATTATTGCTACCGATGGTCGCAGCCTCGTCGGGAACACCCCGCAGAACTTGCTCAAATTGACCAGGCTGTAGTCCGGCTCAGGCACGTCGTCGATGTGTCCGATGGATGGCCGCTCCCCCAGAATCTCTAGCCACCTGTTCTCGCCTTCCCCGACCACCACATCATCCGCCTCACCGTCCCAAAGGCCCGCATGAGGCCCGCCCACCACGACCCTCGCACCGCTCCCCCCTCGCCTTGCTACCTTGGCGATGAGCCGCGCCGACCGCACCTGCAGCGTGTTCACTGTGATTCCTACCACATCGGGCCTGAACCGTCCGAGCTGCTTGTCGATGCCGCCCCAAGCTACGTCCAGATGGACGATACGTACCTCGTGGCCCCTCTGTCGGGCCAGTGTGCCCAGGATGAGCAGCGCCACCGAGGGCGTCTCAGCGTACCCCCTCGGGAAGTTGTACTCCGGCTGCACCAGGAGCACTCTCACCCTACCTGCTCTCCACCCTCTCCACCGACGCCTTAAACGCCTCGATAATGCGAAACAGGGCCAGCGCGACTCTCCGATTCGGCATCGGCAGGTCACAACCGACCCTGTATCCGTTTGCTGTTGGGCTAAAGACTACCTTACCCTCGCCCCCCACGTCTCTAGCTCCTTTCACCGCGGCCCTTAGTTCGGCGACGGGTTCGTCCACGGCGCCTCGCGCTGGGTGTTCGTCTCGATGAACTGCATGATGTACCGGTTGAAACCGGACATCCCACTCCCCGAGGCGTACCAGTCCCAGCTCGTCCGGCTGTCCGCCGGCACCGAGGCGTCGTCCCGGTAGGCACTCACCCCAGCCTTCAGGGTACTGCGGATCGAGACCTGCGGGTCCGTCTTCGGGTTGGCAGGAATCACCCTCGACCGCACATAGTACAGGCCCTTCCAGTGGGAGAAAGTGATGACGTCGCCGATAGTCCCGCTGGCGGTCAGCGAGAACATCGGGCCTGTCACACGAGTCAAACTCTCTCACCTCCTCTCCGACTCAATCTCAAAGCCACAATAATCGCCCTCGCCCCTCTTCCTGTCAACAAAATGTCACTGTCCGGGCGGGATTCTCGGATTGCCCCCAGATAGCAGGAACAGCTTGACAAACAGATTGTAGCCCGACATCGCCGGCCGAGACCGCCGCTTCTTCTGGTAGTACCGCCACGACTCTTTCTCGCCTTCCGTCATCCCCTGCCACGACCCTATCGCCGACCCATACATCGACCGGTGCGACTGCTGAGACTCTGTCTGGGGGTTTGTCGGCGTGTAATACCTCTCCAGCAGGATGAGCTTTCCCTGCCGCCGGAAGACCCCGCTACCCTCCACCCCGTACAGTTTCGACGTCGCCTCGCTCCCCAGGGTCCCCCACGCTTTCAGGCTGTACAGCGGTGATGTGACCTTCACTTTTGCAGCTCCTCCGAACGCCAGTGCTAGACTCTACCATAGCCATGAGAACACTTCCAAACGACCTCCTGGAAGCTCAGCAACGGGCCCCGCTAGAGTGGCCCAAGGTTCGCGTCCGCATCAAGAAGACCATCGGCGGCGTTCGCCGGCTCGACTTCGACCGCGTCTACGAGGGAATAGAACCCGACGGCGTTCACTGTGCCGTCATCCCCTCCGACGGCAGCTTCAATCGCTTCCGCATCGACCCCGCCGACAGCAAGCTCCATAGACAGCGAGTACCAAACCCCGAAAATCCCCCATCCCATCCCACCTTCGGCAACCCCACCCCTGGCAACTCCTACGCCATCCTCGACCACGACACCAAGCACGCCTCGAAGTTCACCCTCTCCGACGACGACACCGTCGTTGGCCTCAAAATCTACTGCCGGGCCTGGTTCGGCTTTGTCAAAGCGAAGGCTGCCATCTACGCCGACAGCGCCGGTGCTCCTGGCGCCCTCCTCGCCACGTCACAGGAAGTTACCGGCATCGACACCACCCCAGCCTGGCGCGGCTTCTCCTTCGCCACGTCCGTCGAGCTCACAGCGGGCACCTACTGGCTCGGCTTCATCATCGGCGACGAGGCCCTGCGCGTCTACTACACGGAAGGCGACCCGAACCAAAGCGCCACCAACATCGACACCTACAGCGACGGCCCCAGCGACCCGTTCGGCACCCCCTCCACCTACGACGACTACTCCCTCAGTATCTGCGCCCTCTTCCCAGGCTGGGCAGAATGGATCGACACTGGCGAGACTGCAGCACGTATCGCCTGCACATACCACGGCTTGTCCTCCACCTTTGGCTTCGACGGCGGCGACACTTCCCTCACCCCCATCCAGGCCGACCACAAGTCTGCCTCGAAGTTCACCCTCGTCGCCGACAAGGACGTCACCTCCATCGTCGTCCACGGCAAGGCCGACACTGGCACCTGCAAGGCAAAGGCTCTGATTTACGCTGACAGCGCCGGTGCTCCTGGCGCCCTCCTCGCCACGTCTGAAGAACTCACAGACATCGACACGTCAGATACACCGCACACTTTCCCCTTCACCACGCCCGTCGAACTCACCGCAGGCACCTACTGGCTCGGCTTCATCATCGGCGACAACACCTTCCAATGCCACAAGGCCGCCGGGTCCTCTAACCAGCGCGCCAACAACGTCGACACCTACAGCGACGGCCCCAGCGACCCGTTCGGCGCCGACCCCGACTACGACGACGAACAGCTCTACATCTACGCCACGGTCAAATCCGACGTCCTTTTGGCCTTCCTCGACAACAACTCCCCCTACCACGTCTACGTCATGCAGTCGCCCGACAACGGTGAGACCTGGGGCAGCAAGGTTGACACCGGTGCCGTCTCTACCTTCTACGGCCGCATCGCCCTCGCCGCGAAAGCCGACGGCACGACCGTCCTCTTCTACGTCCGCAGCGCCCTACTGTACGCCCGCAAGAGGTCGAGCGGCGTCTGGGGCAACGAGAACGCCTCCGGCTACGCCGCCCGCGGCATCAAAGACCTCGCCGCCCTCTACATGGCCGACTACAACTTCGTCCTCACTGGCACGGACCCCAACGCCCGCCCCGGTCTTTGGCGCGGTATCTACGGCGACGGCTACTCCCAGAGCCCCGATACGTGGAGCGGCCTCAGCCCCATCATGCTTCGGGAGTCCACCGAACCCTTCCAGTACGTCGCGCCCTTCCTGACCCACTTCGACGTCTTCCGCTGCTTTTTCGTCGAACGCTACACTGACTCTGTCGCCCAAGACCGCGTCTTCTTCACCTACACGCCCGCAACAGCCGATTGGGTCGACAACCTCTGGCGAGAGCCTATCCCCTTCGACCTTCAGACTCTGTACGGTATGGCCGTCTCCTACCATGCTCAAACCGTCTGGCTCTCCACCCCTTCCGGCATCTGGAAAGCCTCCACCCAACTCCAGGAATGGGACATCACCGGCAAGATAGTTGAGATATGGGAGACGGACGCCCCCTACCGCTACCGCTCTTGGTTTAAGGTCATCCTCGACAACACCGCCGGCCTCTTCAATGACTTCCACCATCTCGGTTACGAGATCACCTTCGGCAAGGGCTACCTAACCGCCTCCGGCCCCCTCTACTCCGAGGGCTCCTCCTTCTGGATAACCGGTTGGCGCTTCGTCTCCCCGCCCTGGTTCCCCCTCCGCATGATCTACCCCGCCGGCGTCATCGGCACTCTCGAGATTCACTGTGAGGGCTTCTGGGACCTTTCCTTGCGCTACAAGTTCCGCCGTCAAATCTCCTGGCCCGCAGGCGAGACACCCTGCCTCGAGATCCTTTCCTGGCTTCTGGCCCGCCTGGGCTTCGAGCTGAACAGCACCGACGCGTCCCCGGAAGCCTCCCAACTCTACCCCCCTCTCACCATCAAGGCAGGCACCAAGGCGTACACTGTCATCAAAAAGATTCTGTCCTGGCTTCCTGACACGCTCATGCAGAGAGGGCACACCCTCTACCTCCTGAATCTCGACCCCTCCGACCCTGTCGACTACGACTACAGCAACTTTTACGGCGTCTCCCACGTCGTTTATCGCGGCAACTACGGCATCGCCACCCCGGACCCCAACCGCGCCCAGGTTTGGACAGACACCTTCATGGCCGAGGCCTTCGGCTTCGACTCCATTCAGCAAGTCTACGACCGCCTCGTTACCCGAAACACTCCGGAGTACGCCATCATCCCCAACGCCGCCCTCCGCGCCGCCGCGGAACTCCGCAAGGGCGAGGTCAGCGCCGCCGCCCCTGGCTGGCTACAAGTCCCCACCAATTGCGGTCAGGAACCCGCCGACATCATCACCATCAGCGACAGCACCGCCGGCGTCAGCGACATCAAACGCCGCGTCCTCGGCATCCGCACCCACTGGCGCACACCCTTCCTCTGGCAGCAAGTCTTCGAGTTGGGAGCGCCGTGACCGCTCTTGAGGCCCTAATCAACCGCATCGCCACCGCGCACGCCATTCCCGGATGGGTTGGCCGCGCCATCGCCTGGGGAGAGTCCGGCCACTGTTGGCTCAGGCCGGCCACAGACCCCTGCTGGATTGCCACCGAGCCCGACGGCCGCCAGTCAGTCGGCCCCTTCCAGATACATGACGTTCACGGCCTCACCATCCAATGGCGGCAGAACTTTGAGAACAACACCCGCTGGGCGATGGAAAACAGCGTCGGGCCCGCCTACCGCCAGACCGTCGCGCTTGGCATCGCCGACCGCCGCGCCCTACTCGCTTACATCTGGCGCTACGGCCAACGCTGCGACGAGGACGCAATACTCCCAGCAGTCGAGAGGGCCATGCAATACCTTGAAAGGAGCGACGCCGAAATGCCTCTGGACGACTGGCACTCACGCCGATGGATAAGCGGCCTTTTCCGCCAAGCCGCCGGGCACCTCACGGCCGCAGCAGCCCTCGCAGACCACGCCTGGAACGAGGATGAATACGCCGAGCTCGGCCATCAAATCGTCACGGCTGCCGCCAAACTCCGCCAAGCCCGGGAAGTCCTGCGTGACAACGGCCTCGGCCCAGAGACCGGAGACCGCAAGCTCAATACGCTCTAGCCCGCCGCCTCCGCCGCCGGCATCGGGACCCGAGCCCACAGCGACTCGAAGTAGGCCGCCACCTTCCCGACCTCCTCCCCATCCTCCAGCAGCACCCCAAGCTCGGCATTAGAACTGACAGCCCGCCCGCTGACGTTGTGTGTGCAAACGATGGCCTTTTTGCGGTCGAACACCCAGAGCTTCGCGTGGATTATCTTCGCCGTCCCACCCAGCCGGACGTCCACTCCGTTCCGCCGCAGCCGGCCGGCCGACTTGCGGTTGATTTTCCCCAACGTCCGGCCAGGCGGTTCGTTGTTCAGGAGCGCCCGTACCGCCACGCCACGCTTGGCTGCCATGCACAAGTTGCGGTTCACGTCCTGGATGGTGCCGGTCCGCTGTCCCTCGTACCAGCCCCACTCGTAGGTGCAGACCAGGATCTCCTCCACCGCCTCCTTGATGCAGCCGACGACGATGGGCAGGTACTCCCGCTCGAAGAAGACCCCCAACGCTAATCGGTGTCCACTGCCACGATGGGCTTGGCGGCCTCGTCCGTCGTTATCTGCTGAGTCCCAAACGCCGCTGTGTCGTTCGTCTTTCGCACCGTCAGCGTCGAGCCCGAGATGTCCACCTTGTTGACCAGCTTGGCGATGGCTCCAGCCAGCGACCGGAACGGTGCCGACCCCTCAACCGCGCTCAGTGCACGCGTCAGGATGGCGTCCGCGTTCTGCGTCGCCGTCGGCGGCGGCGTCGCCAGCGAGTACCCGCTCTTGTCTTGGTTCGTCGCCACCGTCACGTTGAACCCAAACGCCGTCAGCGTCCGCGTCCCCACTGCCCAGACCGCATTGAAGGCACCAGACGCAAACTTCCCAGCCGTCATCGCCCCGTCAGCAATCTTCGCCGCCGTGACTGCCCCATCAGCCAGCCCAAACCCCGCCTTGTCAGTGAGCGCCCTCGCCGCCGTCCCCCACACCTTGTCAGCCGCCGCCTGAGCGAAGGCCGCCGCGCTCACCACGTTGTCGGCCATCGCTCCAACGAGAACCTGCACTCGCTGCGAGGACAGCGCCAGAGGCGCCGTCCCCAGCCACAGCTTCAGGTCACCCGCCACGTTCCCCGAGGCGTCCACCGCCAGCGACCGGCCCGACGTTGCGGGGTAGGCCAGGTCGTTGCTGTCTCGCGTCGCCGGGTAGAGGACGATGGGCGTGGTCTTGGCCCCCTCCGTTGACGTCTTGACGATGATGGAGACGATGTCCGCCGTCATCTCCGCCGCCGTCAGCGTCAGGTAGTACATGCCGGAGCTAGTCGCAATCTCCGTCGCCTCGTTCGTGCAGTCCTCGAACGTCCCCAGGTCCTTAGAGATCTCCGAGTCCAGCCCTGCTGCCCCCGTCACCAGGTCGCCATCGGCGTCCAGGATGGGGAACACAACGGTGAACGCCGCGCCTCTTTTCGGTTGAGGTTGCTGTGACATCTACCACGACCCCCTTCCTGTGTACACCATGCCGGGGATGCCCCCGGTCCGCCGCATCGCCGGCTGGCCGACGGGTGGCCCCTCCGTCCACTCCAGGTGCAACTTGGGGGCAGACAAATGATCGCCATAGTCCCACATCCTGAATCGCAGAGACTTAAAGACATCGGTATTGGGTTTGAGGATGAGCACAAGGCTTCCTAGAGTGTGGGCATTCACTAGTTCTTGAATGGGGGCTACCAAAGACGGGGAATCTCTCCAACCCACACCCAGGCTGTCAGCAACCCAAGAGGTATAAGCGTCAGTGCGAGCCCTGCCTGTTATGTCGCCATCATCCGTTGCGAAGGTTGGCGGGTCTGCCACAAGCTGGGCATGGATGCGCAGGTTGGCGTCGTCTTCACTAGCCATGTAGACCCACGCCGTAAGATAGGCAACAATAATGGTCGAGCCCTGTGCAGGGAAAGGGCCATTACGGAACCTGAAGCCAAGCCAATAGCGTTGACTTACACTTCCCGACTCGACCGCCTGGTTGTCCAGTGCGAGGTGCATCTCGTGCGTGTTCTCATACTCGCGGGCGTCATCTGAGGACTGGTCTACCTGGTCGTCGCTGGTGGGATCGGCACCACCCGCTATCGGCGGCAATAGGCCATAGTCGGCGGCATAGCGACGCCTGCCGTCAGGCGTGAGGCCAAGGAATCGCACTCTTCCCTTATCCACTCAGCCACACCCCCGCGAGCTCTACCAGCCCACCGCCAAAGCCACCGTCCGGCCCTTCGCCCCCCGCCGACCACTCCAGGTGCAGCTTAGCCCCCAGGTTGTGCTCGCCCTCATCAAACGCGTGGAAGTAGAGCGTCTTCGCCGTGTCGCTCTTGGGCTTCAGGATGAGCACAAGGCTTCCCGGAGAGTAGTCGTTCACGACCTCCTGGATGACGGGTACCAGCGACGCGGACTGGTTCCACCCTACCGGCAACCCGTCCTGCACCCACGGCACGCTGGCAGACGTTCGTGGCCGCCCCGAGATGTCATACGCCGCGGTAGTGAAAGGACCGGGCGCCGCTGCAAGGTGTGCGAAAATCTCAAAGTTGGCGTTATCATAAACCGCGTCGAAAGTGTGGATCTCGAAGTGAGCCACCTCGACAGTCGATCCCTTTGGCGGGAACGGCCCGCTGTCGAAGCGCACCCCACCCCACAAACGCAAGCCAGCGCCTATCCCGGACCTCACTGTGATGTACGTCCCTGCCAGAACCATCGCCCCGTTTAGCTCTGCCTCTTGAGCATCGTTCTCGGACGCATCTACCTGGTTGTCGCTCTCCGTTGCCGGCGGCCCCAGCCGCCCCAGCATGTGCAGCTTCAGCACGTACTGGTAACCCGTCATCTGCATCGGGTCCGCCAGAACGTTGTACCCCGCCTTCTCCACCGCACTCAGCGCCTTCCAGTACGCTATCGCCGCCTCAAACTTCGCCCTCTGCGTCTGCTGCAACGCCGTCTCTGCGTCCCGATGCCCAGGCTTCCGCATCACCCGATGCTTCCCAAACCCCCGCTGGTAGCTCAGGACGTCCGCCAGCGTCCCTCTGGCGTCTATCGAGAACAGCGGCCCGGTCACCTTCGCCATGCGGCATCTCTCCCCAGCCCGTCTTTATACCACCGCCACCACCGCACCCACCAAACCCAATGTCACCCCAGCCCTTCGTTTGACACGCCGGCCCCATTTGCGCCCTTCGCTTGACAAGGCAGACCCGCCAACCGTCAGCCCTCGCCTGACACCACCATTTGCACGCTTGGTGTGCAAATGTGCATCCCACCCACCCACCAGCACCCCGCCCCAAGGGACATCGCCGAGGACATAGCGCCTGCGCCCTTTGTATCTAACCTGGATTCGGCGCGCCAGGACATTTCTCGAGACACCCACCCCCGACCAGTCACCAGCACCCGTGCTATAATGCCCTTGCGATGCGAGTCCCAGGGCCTGCCGGGAGCTAGGGAGCCCGCCTGGGATTTCTCCCCAAGCATCGGCCCCGCGAGGTAGGCCGCCCCCTGGGACGCCTCGGGGAAAGAGTGAGGGCCGAGCCTTTCTCCCCCGCTTGCCCCTACCTCACGCTGACACCGTCCATCTTCCCACCGCCAGTTTTGGACATAATTCGGGACACGCTCACTTGGCACTCCCTGGTGGCTGCCACTCTCAGATAGGGACTGGAGGCCCTGGAGCACTCTCCTGGGACATAACACGCCCGCATCCAGCCCCGAACACCCCCCGACAGAAAAAGGAACCTAGTTCATAACACCATCTAAACAACTACAACGCCGACACGTGTTGACCACACCCCTCTCGCTGACAACCCCGAGACAAGACCGAACCCTCGTGGCAACCTGCGGTCACTTGCTCACCATCCTGCACCTACCTGGCAGCGTCTAACCAGCTCCCCGTCGCCGTCTAACCAGCTCCCCGTCGCCGTCTAACCAGCTCCCCGTCGCCGTCTAACCAGCTCCCCGTCGCCGTCTAACCAGCTCCCCGTCGCACCACTGCCGGACGACGGCGTGAGCACGGCCCCTAGAGGACACGACTGCCTGTTGCGCCTTAGCCCGACCCAGTGTGCCTACGGTGCTGGTCCTTCCAGTCTGATTCGACCACACGGCGTGTCCCCACCTGGGCCGAGATCTGAGAACAGGTAGTGGACAATCGATAGGCTTCTCGGCGGCGAGCGGTGTGCCCGTCACCACCCGCCACAGTGCCCCCCGCCGGCGTCACGCTTGGTAACTGGCCTTCGGCCCACACCCACCACCCGGCTGAGGCCTGCCCACCCAGTTTCCGGCGCGTCACGCCCCCGCCCCGTCACAGTGGCCTACCGCCCCCCGGACGGCAGCGGCGTTGGTGCTACTCGGCGTTTGTTGGCCCACGAGGCCACCAGATGGTCCGCACGGCTCAGGAACAAAGCCGCTTTTTCGTATCCACAGCCGTGACACGGCCCGCGAGGGTGTACGCTGACACCACCCCCTCGTGCGAAACCCTTTTCTCGCCCGCGACGGCTCGTCTGGTGGCCGTCCTGACGCCGACCCGACCGCCGTCGCTCGCTCCGTGGGCACCCCCCCGCCGGATGAGACACGATGATAAGGCCCCGCACCCGCCGCGTCGCTCGCTCAGCAGCACAAGGCTCTCGGTACGACGACGCCGTCTGGCCGCCGGGGCCTGCGAAAAAGCCCGACACACTTGCAGCGTCGAACGAACGGCGACGACGCTACCGCGTGGGCAGCAACCGCCACCTTGCCGCAGTCGCCCAGCAGACAACGTCGCGCCGCGCCTGCAATCTGCTAAACGGCGCGGCGCTCGCCCGGTGCTTCGCCCGCTACGGCGCGTTCGCGCCTCCGTCCATTGAATAGGCGCGGCTTCGTTGCGGGGTGATTCGCCATCGGCGGCGCTCCGTCTGTGGGCTGCTGGGCCGCCCGCGGGCGTCCCTCCATGCCCCTGTCTCCGCGCCGCAGGTGTTTGCGGCGGCAGGCCCTTGTTCCGTGTACTAGAATGGCGGCCTTCATGCCACTTCCGCTCACATGTGCGGTTGGCCGCCGCTGCCCGTACCCCACGCGCTCAACAGTCGCCCGCCTGTTTCCCTATGTATACCGCCGTTTCCCCGCCCGCAAGCGGCGCGTCCCATGTGACAGCACGACCGCCCAGGTTCGCCCGCCCGTGGGCGTAATCTGCGGGGACCCCTTTCCCTTGCCGCAAGCTGCAGGGACCCTATCCCCGCACATTACTGCGTCGGCGCCATCGTCGGCCGGCCGCTTGCGGGCGGGGCCCCTCGGCGGCATAGGGCACATGGTGCCCCTGGCGGGCTGCGGGTTGGCTGCTGGGGGTGGCCGTGCTTCTGCGTGGCCCGGTTTGTTGCGGCGGCGCGCTCTGGGGTTCTGGGGCGCGCTGCTGCTTTTTCGGCAGGAGGTGCGTTATGGGTGCTCGGCTTGGGTCGGTTCGGCGGGATGGGTGGCGCTGGTCGGTTCTTGTGGGGTGTCGGGGCTGTGGCGGCTCGTTCTGGTCGTACTTGGGCCTCTACTGCTTGTGCCCTCGGTGTCGCTCGTTGCGCCTGCGGGCGCGCGCTGTTCTTCGCTCGGCACGGCGGCTCTCTCCGTCCCCTGCGGGGCAAAAGGCACTGCGGGGGTCACAGACCCCCGCGCCCCCTAAGATCGCGCAGCAACCGTCATCCGGTCCTCGCGTGGTAAACGTGCGCGCGGAAACCGCTCAGGTATACGTGGGTCGGGGCAGCAAGTGGGGCAACCCATTTCACATCGGGCAGCACGGCACACGCGCTCAGGTCATCGCTAAGTACCGCTCGTGGCTGCTGCAACAACCCTCGCTCATGGCAGCCCTGGGGGAACTCACAGGTAAAACGCTGGGCTGCTACTGCGCGCCGCTCGCGTGTCACGGGGACGTGCTGCTGCAACTCGCAAACCCGCCCGTCGTCGCGTCGGCGGGTGTTCCTGGCCCTCTTCTGCGTAGTCCTTCTTCTGGAGGTGCGTCATGAATCGCTGTCCCTACTGCGGCAGCTACATCATCTTCCTCTGGACTACAGGCTGCGGCCTGCCAATGTACGGCTGCGTCGGCTGCAACTACACCTTCGTCGTCATCGCCGGCCGCCGTTGCGCCGTTCTGAAAGGAGCTTCCAATGGACACCCTCATCCCTGAACTTGACCGCATCTGCCCGGAGTGCGGCGCGCCCTACCTCCAGTGTGCCTCCACCACCGCTGACACCTGGCTCGGCCACTGCCCCTCCTGCGGCTGGCAGGGCTGGCAACACCTGCCGCCAGCGCCGCAACTCCCCGCAAATCAGTCACGACCTCCCGCGAAAAGCCCGCCCATCGAGTTCCGACACGACCCGAAACGAGTCCCCATCCTACACCGAATCTCGCCGGAGCGGGCAAATAAGAATTTGCCATCAGGGAAGACTTTTCCCAACCGCCCGGCACCCAATCCTGCCGTCCTGGCCGGGGGCAAGGCGTTGCGCGGGTACGGGTACTGTGGTGCAGGGGCTCAGCGCCCGCGCCCGTGGCCGCGCTGGTTGGGCGTGGTCGCGCCCATCGCGTTGACCGCGGCGCTACTCGCGGTTGTTTTGCTACAGGTTCTGAACCCTGGAGCCATCACCAACTTTGAGCCGTTCCCGGAGTCCAGCGGGCACTGGGAGGGTCCATCGCCCAGCATGACGCACTGCAGCTGGTGGGACGGCAAGTACATCTGCGAAGAGGCAGAGAGTAGCCCATAGGAGGTTTCAATGTACCGTCTACTAGTACCCTTTCTAGTCGCGCTCCCGGTGCTCGGGCTCGCGGGCGCGTGCACGCAGGAGCCGGAGCACGAGGGGATAGCGTGCCTGCAGGTGCAGCAGCACGTGAACGCGGTGTACGAGCGCGACCTGCGCGGGGAAGTGCGCCTGGGGCGCGACGCAATCGCGCAGTTGCAGTGGCTAGAGCGCAGCCTTTGCGCGCTGCAGGGGTCCAGCCATGAGTAGCCCACAGCGCATCTCGATGCTCACGTGGCTCATACGCCTACGCTTGGAGCAGCGCGCCAGCGCGAAGGAGGTGACGCCAGCGCCTTAGCGTTCGCAGCGCACAACGTATATGCATAGCGTAGCTAGAGAAAGGAGAACGTCATGCCCTCCTACCTACCCCCCACGTGCCCCTACTGCCGCCACCCTCTCAACCGCGTCAACGAGACCCAGCTCAACGCCTACTACTTCAACCCCGCCACCGGCTCCTACGCCGAGGACCGCAGCGCCGGAGAGCTCTACGACTACTGCCCCAACTGCGACGGCGAGCTCTACGACGTCTTGCAGGACGCCGTCAGCAACTACCAGTCCCAGGAACTCGCGCCATGCCAGACACAACCGACGACTTCATAGTCCGCCGGCTCCGGTTCACCACCGACGGAGCGCTCCTCGACGAGTCCACCTTTGCCACCGAGCGCGAGCTCGCCGGGATTAGAGAACAGCAGGGCCGGTTGCCCCTAGAGCTTCCGCCAAACAGCCCGCCCCTAGAGACCGCTGGCCCGCTGTTCGACAAGAACAAGGGAGGCATCAGCAAGTAGTCCTAGTCGGGGGGCGCGCATCCGACACCACGCGCAGAAAGGACAACATCGTGCAGACCATCGTCCGCGCACCAAAGGGAACAGGACGCCACGAGATTCCCCTCTCTGACATCCAAGTCCCCGACCTCTGGCACATAGGTTGGTGGCTCAAGGAGAACGGCAAGCCACAAGCAGGAGACGCCGTCCTCGAATGCTGGTCACTCTGCCACGACCTCCTCGCCAACCTCAAGGGCGACATAGAGCCCCCAACGGCTCAGGAAGGACACTGACATGGACCCCATCAACATCACCGGCAACATCGTGCACGAGAGCGCCGACCCCGTCAGCATCGAACTCGCACGGGGTCAGCGCGGCGGCTACGGCTGGACGATCAAAGTCCGGGGCAAGGACGAGTCGGAGATCCTCGCCCGCATCGCCACCATCGACTCCAAGCTCCGCGTCAACTACGCCCAGCCCGAGGAAGGAGCGTAGCGCCAATGACCAACCCACCCAACGACTCCCACCACCTAGCCACAGGCCCATGTCCCAAGTGCGGCCGCCGCGAGCTATGGCTCGCCTACGACGGCAAGCCCTGCGATCAAGCCTGGGCCTGCCCCACCTGCGGCTGCCCCCGCTACTGGCATTCCTACGACGAATGCCCCAACTGCCGCTACCTTGTGTCTCTCGGCGTCAGCGCACAACAGCGCTTCCGCCTCCGCGACGACGCCAAGACTTTCCACCCATAGAAAGGAGCCCACCCATGAACGAGGCCCGCGAGTCCCTGAACGTCCGCTTCGTCCTAGACGGCTTCGACTGCCAGTACACCATCCGCACCGACCAAGACCACGAACTCCTCCTCAACACCTTCAAGGAGCGCTTGGCACTACTGACCGACCTCGGCGCCGTCCCCACTGGCCGTCAGCCCAACAACGCCAACCCCAGCTCGCAGCCACCACCCGACATCAACGGCCAGCCCACTCCTACCGAACCGCCCAACTGCAAGACCTGCGGCGACAACGCCCACATGGAACTCCTCACCTTCCGCCGCGACGGCCAGGACCGCGCCGCCTGGAAGTGCCAGCACTGCGGCAACTGGCACTGGCCCAACGACAAGCCGAAGACCAGGAAAGGAGCCAAGCAATGACCCTCTACGACACCCTCGAGCCCCACCTCGAAGACCTCCTCAACCGCGCCCGCGCCGCCCTCCTCTGGCTCGACGCCCACTCTCCCGACAGCCACCAGGTCGACTACATCCAGGGCATCGCCGACGCCTACTCCCACGTCCTCGGCCAGCTTGGCCTCGGCACCCCCTGCGACCGCCGCGAGTGCACCTACTACACCCACTACCTCGCCTACGGCCCGCCAGCCCTCTCTCACGACCAGTTCCACGCCGCCGAGCGCCAGTGCGAAAGGATGCAGCAGCTCGCCCAGAGCTACCTAGACGCAGGCCGCGACGTCCCACCCAACATAGAGCGCATCACCCGAACGTGGGAAAACAAAGTCCGCGCCTAGCACCCCCCTCGGCAGGGGCCGGTTCGACGCCGGCCCCTGCCCCCCTTTTCAGGCGTCCCCCCTTTGTACCACCCCACCCAACCCCAACCCCCCTCAAAGGTGTCGAATTGAACCCGACGTTTCCGAGCGCCCCGCCCGTGTGAATTTTCGCGCCCCCGCAGCGCCCCCGCAGCCACCCACACCATCTGCTACACCGTCTGGCACACCATCCGTCGCACCATCTTCAAGGGTGCATCTAAGCTGGGTATTAGCTGCCTTTCAGCAGCGCCGACCACCCGCAAACAGCCCGGCACACATCCCGCGACGAAAGGCCCGCCAGGGGCTTGACAACTCCCCCACCCTATGTATATCATATCTGAGGAAGGAGCCACCCATGACAGTCGAGGTCGTCGTCTCCAAGTGCACCTGCCTTCGCTGCGGTCACTGGTGGTACCCCAGAAAGCCCGGTCGGCCCAACACCTGCTCCCACTGCCGCTCCCCCCTTTGGGACCAACCCTATCAGAGACCGCCCGCCAAACCAGCCGCCCGCAGCCCGCGAGCGGGCGACCACCCTACAGCGTCTTCCAGGCGTTAGACGCTGTAGGATGCCCTCGAAAGGGGGGATCTAATGCAGCGACAGACGACAAACGAGACGGCCCACGCCGAAGTCTCAGCCCTCGATGGGCTGACACCGGCCAACCGCCGTCTCCTCCTCGAAATGGCCCAGCGCCTACTCGCCCTTCAGGAACTCCAAGGCACTCGCCCACTCCCCACGCCGCCAGTGGATCTCCATCCCTACCTGGCCGACTTCGACGCCTGGCTCGCCCTCCAAGGCAGGTCGCCACTCACCCGCCGCAACCAAGCCCTCTACGCTCGTCACCTCCTCGCCCGCTACCCCAACCCCACCGCCGCCCACCTTGACGCCTTCCTTACAGCCAAGCTCGCCTCTGGCCTTGCCCCTGTCAGCCTCCGCGCCATCATCTTCGCCCTCAGATCCTTCTTTGCCTACCTTTCCTACAGAGGAATCATCTCTGACAACCCCGCCGACCACCTGCAGCTCCCTCCATTGCCCAAGCGGGAGAGGCTGCCTCCACCGCCCGAGAACGTCTCGCGCCTCTTCAACACTCCCATCACCACTCCGCGGGACCGCGCCACCCTCCATCTCCTCGTCGACTGTGGCCTCCGTCTAGGCGAACTCCGCACCATCCGTCTCTCCGACATCGACTTCGCCAACGCCCAGGTAACCGTCATCGGCAAGGGCAACAAACAGCGCACCGTCCCTTTCACCACCGCCACCGCCCTCGCCCTTCACGCCTACATCACCACCCTACCCTCTGACACCGCCTGGCTCTTCCCCGGAAGGCCCCCCTCAAACCCCCTCTGCCCTCGCCCAATCCAGGAGCGCTTTAACGTTCTCTGCGACGCCGCGGGCGTCCCTCGTTTCAGCCCCCACCAACTCCGGCACTTCTTCGCCACCTACATGCTGAACAGCGGCGCCAACCTGAAGGTCGTCAGCAACCTTCTCGGCCACGCCCACGCCTCTACCACCACCGATGTCTACTGGCACGTCGTGGACGCTGACCAACGGCGCTCCGAGCACCAGCGGCACAGCCCGCTCCAGGCAGTCCTGGGGGGGTCTTGACCCATGGCCTACACACCCACGCCGAAGAGCGCCTTCATCCTCGACCGAGCGTCCCACTGGGCCCAGTCCGTCCCCTACCGCGTCACCGCCCGCTGGGTCTTCTACCGTCTCCTCCAAGAAGGCACCTACGGCAAAAAGGCCGGCTACAGACACCACTTGGAGACCTTGGAGCTCTAAGGAGACGCCATGATGGACGAGCCACAGCAGTTCGCTCTCGCCGCCCTCAGAGACATCATCCGTGAAATCGAGGACGGCAAGGTGCATGTCCTAGTCGAAGGCGACACCCCAGCACTCCTCACCGGCTACGCCCGCGACGAAAACGGTTGGTTGCGGCCCGTCTACACCTCCCCTCAGGCCAAGCTCATCTTCACGATTACAAAAATCTTCGAGACGCCATGATGCCCGACTCCCAGAAACACGCCGCCGCCCTCTTACGCGACACCATCCGCCAAATCGAGGAAGGAAAGGTCTACGCCCTGCTCACAGCCCATGATCACGCCGAAACTATCGGCTACACCATCGACGAGAACGGCACCGCCCGACCCGTCCTCAAGCACACCCAGACCGTCATCCTTCTCACCCTCTGGCCCATCGTGGAGACGCCATGAACTCTTCACCGGACCTTCCTCTCTCCGGGGAACTGGCCGAGGCCCTCGAGATCGCCCAGGCCATCGCTCAGGCAGAGAGGGCGCCGGCCGTCAGGTTCGAGCACTTTCTCCTCGCCGCCCTCTTCTGTACCTTCCCACCCCACGCCCACCGTTTGCTCCTAGTCGCCGCCGCCGTCCGCGACCGCTGGCAGCAAGAGGTAGACCCATGACCATCCCTGGCCGACGCGCCTGGCTCAAACTGTGGGCCGCCAAGACCATTGACGGCACCACCTTCCAAGAACTCCTGCCAGACGAGCGCGCCTGCTGGTTCGGTTTCCTCTGTTTGGCCGCACTTTCGCCCATTTCGGGCACCATTTGTGCCACAAAAGACGTCCCGTACACCGAGTTTCAGCTCTCAAAGATGCTCAATATCACCCCGAAACTACTCCGTCGAGCCACGAAAAGGATGCAGGAAGTCGGCAAAATCAGCGTCAACGGCGCTGGAATCCACATCACCAACTGGGAGCACTACCAAGGAGACTTCGTTCGGGTCCAGAAGCACCGCGCCCGCGTTACAAATGAAACACCACAGCGCAGCGTTACAAATGAAACGCGCAGAGGGAGAGGGAGAGGGAGAGGGGAGGGGAGAGAAGAGAAGATCTCTTCTTCTTCTGCTACGGGCGCGCGCGTGGGCGAGATCGCCCGCGTCTACGAGGCCAACATCGGCGCCATCACCAGCATGGTAGCGGACGAACTCGTGGACATCGCTGACACGTACCCGTCTGGGTGGTTCGAGGCCGCCGTCAAGGAAGCAGTTAACTCCAACCACCGCAGCCTCAACTACGTCAAGGCCATCCTGGAACGGTGGAAGGTTGAAGGCTTCAAGACGCCCCTGCGCCGCCAGCCGGCCGGTGGCGCAGGGGCACGCGCCAAAAGGGCCCTGCCTACTGCCCAGCAGCTACAAGAAGGATGGAAACCCGATGAGGAGTCTTAGAGACCTCCTGGCCGCCTACAAAGACCCCGAGAAGGCCGCCGCCATCCTCGCAGGCGGTCCCGACGAGACCGACGACGGCCAGTGTCCGACCTGTGGTGGCGCCCGTTTCGTCCGCTACGCCGTCCCCCCCGACGACGAGCGGTTCGGCAAGCTGATCCCCTGCCCCCACTGCCGCGAGACCAACGATGAGACCATCGCCCGCCTGGGCACCCTCGCCGGCCTTCCACCCACTACCCGAGAGACCCACCGCTTCCCACGCTGGCAGAAGAGCCCCGGCCTCGCTGAGTGCTACAACTACGCCCTGGCCTTTGCCAACGGCAAGGCCGCGCACCCCTTCCTCACCCTCGCAGGCGAGCCAGGGACGGGCAAGACACACCTTGCCGTCGCCGTCGCCTGGCACTGGTTGGAGTGCGCCACTGGCACCGTCGCCTACTGGCAGGTGGAGGACTTCCTTGACACGCTCCGCCGGGGCTACGCCGAGGACAAGGCCGAGAAGGCCAGCGAGACATACGTCACCCTGAACTTCGCCAAGAAGTGCTCGCTCCTGGTCCTGGACGACCTCGGCGCTGAGAAGGCGACCGATTGGTCATCGGCGAAGCTCGACGAGATCATCGACCACCGTTACCTCAACCGACTCGCCACCGTCGTAACCCTGAACGTCGCCCCCGACGGCCTGCCGCCGCGCCTGGCCGACCGCCTCTTCGAGGGGAAGGTCTTTGTGCTGAAAACCCCCAGCTACAGGCGGCGGCAGCGAAAGGAGACATGATGAGTACCGAGATACCTGACATCATGGACATCCCGCCCGAAGTCCGCCACTGGTGGGGCACCATGACCGACCAAGAACGCATCATCGCCGCTCTCACGGCATACGAAAACGGCCTTCTCGACGATGCTCCTTCCTATGTGGCGGAGAAGCCTTGGAAATATGCCCAAACCGCCTACGACTTCACTCACCACCAGCAGGAGGCTGCCCCATGACAGGCAAGACCTACACCCAGCCCCTCTTCTGCCTAAACTGCGGCCGCAGGTGGCCCGCCACCCTCCCGCACAGCGCCGTAGCCTCGAAAGTCCACAAGACCTGCCCCCACTGCGCTGTGCGCGGCCTCGTCGGCAGCATGTTCGCCACCATCCGCAAGCTGGAGCCTCCCGAATGACCGCCGCGAACCAGCTCGTCCGTCCGCTGCCCGACGTCCCTCGCAGCTCCAACGAGACCCCCTACTCCTACGCCATCCAGGTCAAGATCGTCCGTCTCATCGCCGACTACCGTCGCACCTTTCCTTACCCACCAACCATCCGTGAGATAGCCGACCTTCTCGACTCCCGCTCCACCTGCCCCATCAGTACCGCCCTCGGACACCTCCGCGCAAAAGGCATCATCACCTGGGACCCCGGCCGGGCCCGCACCCTTCGCATCATCTACGACCGAAAGAAAGAGGCTCGCACATGACCGCCCCGCCCGACAAGAACTTCGACTGCTGGTCCTGCAAGCACCGGCGCGCCATACCGGGCTCCTGTCACATCCGCTGCGCCCATCCGTTGGTGCCAGCACCTGAACCCATCACCCAAGTTCTAGCCACACTTGCCTCGGCCCGGCGTGTGCCCTTCATGCAGGACTGCGACGCTCTAGACACCCTCAACATCCAGGGCAGTCCCCACGGCATCAGAAATGGCTGGTTCAACTGGCCTCTCGACTTCGACCCCACGTGGCTTCTGAACTGCGATGGCTACGACCGAAAGGAGGCGAACAATGCACAGCACAATCGTTGAGGTCGTGGGCGGTCTCCTCTTCTGGGCCATCGTCCTCGGTGGGTCAGCCCTCGGCCTCTACGCCCTCGGCCAGTGGCTAGGAGGGCAGCTTTGACCGCCCGCACAGCCGGCGCCATCATCCTCGCCATCCTTGCTCTCGGCGCTCTGACGACCATCATCACTAGCAACGGAGGTGATCATGGACAGCCCACACCCTCTATGGATCTTGCTTCTCGGCCTGCCGCTCGTCTCCGGCTGGATCCTCCTCTCCTGGCTGCTCGAAACAGCCCGGCCCGCCCTACTCCGACGCCTTTCCGAGTGGCTTCACACCAGGAGAGTTATTCGCCGCATGAGGCTCCACCGACGCCCACGCCCGCCTATCAGCCCCTGCCGCTACCTCCCCCGACTCCCTATCCCGACGCCGCTGCCACCCGCCGAGCGACCTGGGCCGCCGCCATCTACGGCGTCGAGTGGGCCATCCCCGACCTCGTCTACGTCGAAAACTGCGAGAGCGGAGGCAGAACGGACACAGTCGGAGCCAACGGGGAGCTCGGTCCGATGCAATTTCATCCCGACACCTGGGCCAGCCTCCCGCCGGAGCTCGCCGCCGGAGACATCACCAACCACAACGACGCGATGAAAGCGGCGGCTTGGGCGATAGCCAACGGCAAGTGGTACTGGTGGACCTGCTGGCCCAGATGAGGAGTTCACGTCATGCCCCCCGATGAGAGAGTGCTCGCCATCAACGCCCTGTTCAACACCGCCTCCCTAATCCTTCACGTGGCCTCTTACAGCCAAACACCGAGGGATTGCCCGCACGGGAACTGTCGAACCACCAGCCGCAACGCCTGGTACTGCGACGAGTGTTTCGGCGCATTAGCGACCGCCCTCGCTCGACTCGCCGCCCTCCGCTCCGGCCAGCCCCCGCCCCTTCTCAAAGCATGGGCCGACACCCAAGACCTTCACGCAGTCCAGCAATGGCTCGCTCTCTGCACACCCTGCGCCCTCTCGCTCTACCCAAACGATAACCCACGCCGCGTCCCCATCGCCATTGACCGCTTGGATATGAGGCCTCTGCAATGACCGTCAAACTCCGGCACCGCGACCAGTGGATTTTCCGGCTCACGCCCGCCGCACTACGCCTCAAAATCGAGGCTACCCGCCGATGGCTTCAAACCGACGGTGAGCCCTGGCCCGGTGCCTGGGACGGCGTCCGCTACCAGCTCGCCGTCATGGAGCAGAGGTTGACCGAGTTCGAAGCAGGAGGCTCCTAACCCATGCCCCGCATAATCTCGTTCGCCTGGACTGTCCCCGCCCTCCTAGCACGGCAGAAAACCGTCACCCGCCGCGACTGGAAGCCCAACTACGCTCGCCAGTTTAAGGCCGGCCACCTCGCCTTCGCCTTCGACCGCAGCCCCCGCGCCGGCGGCAAGCAGATCGCCGTCATCCGTCTCACCGCCGGCCCCTACTGGGAGCGCGGCTGCGATATGCCCGACTCAGACTACGAGGCCGAGGGCTTCGCCTTCCTTCAGCAGCACCGCCTCACCGTCAACGGCACTCCGCCACGCGAACTCTGGCAGCAGATGAAAGCCTCTGATGATGGCGTCTGGGTCGTCCGCTTCGAGGTGGTCAGCATCCCATGAGCCAGCCAACCCCCTACTCAGACCGGTGCGCTTGCAAGTGCGGCTGTCCGCACGCACGAGCCCAGAACTGCCACAACCTCTGCCAGGACTGCTTTCTGCAGTGGTGTCTCGGCTCCGAGACCCACGCCCCGGCAGTAGACAACTCATATCTAGCAACCTACGGCCTCGGCAACATCTGGGGTGGCTGGATGATCAGCCAAGCCCCCCATCTTGTCGCCGAGGCACCCCAAGCCTTGCTCCGACCCGACGCTCCCCGGCGATGCCCTCTCTGCAACCAACAGATGGCCCGTCGGCCCGGTGGGTGGAAGTGCTTTAACCCCTGGCACCAGCAGCCGGTCGTCATTCTCGAGGGGCCCAACCTCCCACGCTGCCCGACCATCGACGCGCTAGGAGTCTGCCTGCCGTGAAGAAGACTCGCATCAGGAAGAAACCGACCGCCCTTCAATTTGGCTGGGAAGCTGGCACCGACCCGGACAACCCCACACTCGTTGCCATCGTGCCAGGCAAGATCATCACGGTGTGACGGAGAACAGCCATGAACAAGACCGACATCGACTGGACAGACTACACCCTTAACGTCATCACCGGCTGCCGAGGCCCCGCTGGAGACGGCCGCCACTGCCCCTACTGCTACGCCAAGCGCCTCGCCCACGGTCGCCTACGCCGCCTCTACCTTGCCAACCGAACCTACGTTGTGGGAGACCCCTCCGACCCCTTCGCGCCCCGCTTCTGGCCCAAGCGCCTTGAGGAACCCGCCCGCCTGAAGAAGCCCAGCAAGATCTTCGTCTGTTCGATGGGCGAGCCCTTCGGCCCTTGGCTGCCCGAATCCTGGCAGCGCGCCGTCTTCAAGATGATTGAGCAAAATCCCCGGCACACCTTCCAACTCCTGACTCACCAGCCCAAGAACCTCACCCCCTGGTCGCCCTTCCCACCGAACGCCTGGGTCGGCGCGACGGCGACGAATGCCCAGGAGTTGATCACCGCCTCCATTGCCCTCTTCGACGTGGAGGCCTCCGTCCGCTTCGTCTCCCTCGAGCCCCTGCTTTCTCCCGTCGACACCTTCGACCTCGCCCCGCTCGATTGGATCATCGTCGGCGCCCAGACCGGCCCTGGAGCCAGGCCCCCGAAGCGCGAGTGGGTCGAGGACATCCTGGACGCAGCCGCCCGATACGACATCCCTGTCCTGCTCAAGCGCAACCTCCACTGGCCTGCCGAGCACCAGGAGTGGCCTCGTAACCACGCTACCCGCACCATATTCTTCGACCTCTACGGCTCTTCCCACACTGGAACGCGCGTCTACGGGAGTGCCTCATGACCATCACCGACGAGCGCCGCCGCGAGCTCTTCCGCCAGGACGCCATCGAGCGCGAGTGGGAGAAGATGACCAAGACCCACGAGTGCGCCGAGTGCGGTGGCCCCCTCGTCATGCCCCACGACCCGACCCTCGGCCACCGCGTCCTCGTGTGCGGCCAAGACCGCTCTCACGTCGGCTACACAAAGATTCCGTCGCTCACACAACGCTACCTCCGGGGAGAGCGCCTTCCCCTAGAGATCATCAACCGCATCGAAGCCAGAAGGAGGCATGTCATGGAAGAACAACTCTCACCCCAGCAACAGCAAGCCCTCGCCCCCTACCAAGGCATCCGCGCCCTCACCAAGCAGCAGGCCACGATAGTCCTACGCACCATCTGGCCCAAGGCCCCAGACGTCGAGATCCTCAAGGCCGCTCTCCTCTGCAGGGACTACGGCCTCCACCCCCTGATGAAGCACGTCTTTCTGCTTCCGTTCAAGAACAAGAAGACCCAGGTCATCACCTGGACCACCGTACTCGGCATCGCAGCCACGCGTCTCATAGCCTCACGCCGGGGCCCCTACGGCTACGTCGACGGCCCCAGGCTGATGACCGACGACGAGCAAGTAGCCACCTTCGGCGAAGTCGACCAGGATAACCTGTGGGCCATCACCGTCCTCCAAGACCACGACGGCCACCGCGCTCCTGGTTACGGCAACTGGCCCAAGTCCGAGCAGCCCTATGGCACAGACAAGGGCAACACCAAGGCCAACATGGCCTTCATCCGCAGCGAGCGTACCGCCCTTCAACGCCTCCGCCCTGGCGAGATACCCACCGGCGTCGACGTGGTTGACCCCACCCACCTTCACCCCGAGGTCTCCAACGCCCTCCCCGACGAGAAGCCGCTGCCCCAGGTCGACCGCGAGACCGGCGAGGTCCCTCCGCCCACGGCAGCCACCGACGTCACTCGCAGCGACGAGGCTCCCAACGACGCTCCCAACCGCCCGCCGTCCGACCTCAAGATGGGCAGCCTGGCCGACCTCTTCAATGCCTGCCAGGAGTGGTTCGGCATCAAGAACTGGTCGGAGATCTTCACCATCCTGAACGTCCGCGACAAGAGCGAGATTGCCGACGTGAAGGACGCCTGGGCGACCATCTGCGCCCACAAGCTGCCGCCGGAGGCCACCGAATGACCATCGTCACCAATCCCCGCTCCGTCACCGCCCACGCCTCCTCCCGCGGTCCCTACTACAGCGAGACTGCCTGCGGGCTAGATTGTACTTCTTGGCCCTCCGCCCGTGACCTCCGGCCACTCCGCTTCTGCGCCCGCTGCTTCTCCGACCGCGAGAGGGGGCTTCTGACCGACCTGCTCCCGGAACTCACTGAGGGAGACGCCAAATGACGAACCGCCTAGTCCTCAGTACCTTCTCCGGCATAGACCTGCTGGGGCTCGCCTTCAAACGGGAAGGCTTCTGCGTCGTCTCCGCTGGCGATGTCATCTGGGGTACTGAGTGGGACATTCACACATTCCACCCCCCTGCAGGTGTTTTCGCGGGCGTCATAGGTGGTCCGCCATGTCAAGCCTTCTCTCCACTGCGCCACCTTATCCGCCACAACGGCCACGAGCCGCGCTTCGGAAACCTCATACCCGAATTCGAGCGCGTCGTAGCCGAGGCTGCCCCCCTCTGGTTCCTCATGGAGAACGTCCCCGCCGCCCCCGTACCGCTCGTTCAGGGCTACCTGACATCGACAGCTATCGTGCGCGACTGCTGGGTTGGCGGCGTACAACCAAGGCCGCGCCGCTTCAGCTTCGGGACACACGCTGGCCTCCCACTCGATATCGAATGGGTCCCACTCATGCTCCCAGCCGCAGAGATGACCCTCCTCGCTGGACATGGCCTCCTGCCCGGAGCAGCCACCATCCGCCACTCCCTAACAGCCGATCCCAGACCCGTACCCGTCAGCATGCTCGCTGGGTACCGCCTCAAATCCTCCATCGGTTCGGAGGCGCGCCAGCTGCCAACCGACTCTCGCATCCGCTCCAAGGTTCACGGTAGCGGCGGCCACCCCCCACGCACTGGCAGCCTTCTCTCCGTCGCCGACGCCTGCGAGATCATGGGCCTACCCCGTGACTTCACCGACCACATGCCTTTCACCATGCAGGGCAAGCGGTCAGCGCTCGGCAACGGCGTCCCGATGCCGATGGGCCGCTCCATAGCCCGCGCTGTGGCCCGTGCCGTCTACCATTGCCATCAAGGAGACCCCCTATGAGGTTCTGTGCTTGCGGCTGTGGCCGCCCCGTCCGGGGCAAGTTCACCAAACGCTATGCTTCCATCGCCTGCAGGCAACGCGCCCGCCGTCGACGAGAGGCCACAGAATCGACCAGAAGGCCCCTCCGCGTGTCACGGAACCAGATACAAAACGCGGAAGGGGGTGCTGGGACACCTAGATCGCGGAAATCAGATATAAATCGTGTCACGCCTACAGATACAAATGTTGGAAAAGCCTCGGTCCACTGCCGATCTTGCGGGACACCTCTCCCCAAGATCATCGGCCCGCTGCCCTGTCCGGCCTACTGCAAGGAGTGCGTCGCCCAGCGGCTCACCCCGTCCGACATCCGCCCCCCCTGGCACGCCAAGGTCTACGGCGGAAGGAGATAACCCATGGACACCCGCGCAATCTGTGACGAAAGGCTGACCCGCTGGAAGGAACTCCTCGTCGCCGACAACGCCACACCCATCGTCCTGATCGGCGTCGGCCACGAGCACAATTCCGGCCAAATAGACGTCTGCTTCCCCACAGACGCCCATAACGCAGAGATCGCAGCCATCTTGCTAGAGGCCGCCGATGCACTGCTAGAAGGAGAGTGACATTCCATGCCCCCAAGACGAGCAGTCGACACCAATCGAACCCTAGCCGACCTGCGAGACACCTTCCACCGTTGGGAGGTCGAGCTATGGGAGGCAATCCCAGACACCAAGACGACCAACGGCATCACCGTCCGCTACTATCGCGCCGAGCAATGGCAGCAGGTCGGTTGCCTCACCTTTCCACGGCGGGCCGACAATCTCCGCCAGTGCTTCCTTCTTCTCGACCGGCTCCGCATCGCCGAGCAGCACGGCGTCAGCTACACCGGACTCACATCCACCACCGAGCTCGCCCGTGCCACGCCCGAGGTCCAGCGCCAAGAAGCCTTGCTCGACGCCTACGGCATTCTCGGCGCAGCCCCCGACGACCCGATCGACCTCGTCAAGACCATCTACCAGAAGAAAGCTATGTACTTCCATCCGGACAAAGGCGGTGACACCAAGAAGATGCAACGGCTCCAGAAAGCCTACGAGACTATTTGCGAGTCGAGAGGAGTAAAGCCGTGACCTCAGACCAAGGCTGGATCAAATGTCCGTACTGCTTCGGCGAGAACGTCGAGCCACGCGGCGACAACTGGTACTGCCGGGACTGCGACATCACCTTTGAGGCCGCCGCGGTCCAGTTGCCAGAGCCCGAGAGACCAGCGCCCAAGCGCCCCAAGAGGCCGCCGAAATGACCGACCCCAACATCGCCAAGCTCCCCCTACGGACGCTTGCCGCTTGGGCCTGCTACGTTTTCGAATACACGGTGGCCGTCCCTGCCCCTGACACCTTCATCATCACCCGCCTTCCCACTCACATCCACCAAGAAGCAGTCCAAGCGCTTCTGGCCCCCTCAATGACCGACACCCAGTACCTCGACAGCGTCGTCGGCCTGGAGCCACTCCCCATCAAACAGACACAACCCGCCCCGGACGACTCCGAACCCGAGCCAGCAGAGGCCCACCCATGACCGCCACCCGCGTCCTAATCACCGGTGCGACCGGCTTTGTCGGCTCGCACCTGGCCGACTACCTTCACCACATCCCCGAAGTCCAGGTCTGGGGCACCAGGCGTCGCCGCTCCGACGTCTCCAACCTTCAGGCCCCCATCACCCTCCTTGACTGCGAGCTCACCGACCCTGCACACGTCTTCTGGGTTGTCGCGCGCTCCGAGCCTGACCTTATCTTCCACCTGGCCGCCCAGAGCTTCGTCCCCGAATCCCACACTGCCCCTCAGCACACCATCGCCGTCAACGTCCTCGGCACCCTTAACCTCCTCGTCGCCGTCCTGAACCACCGCCCCAAGGCTCGGGTCCTTGTCGCCGGCAGTAGCGAGGAGTACGGCCTCGTCTACCCCACCGACTGCCCCATCAAGGAGTATCAGCCCTTCCGCCCACTCAGCCCCTACGGAGTCAGCAAGGTGGCGATGGAGCTTCTGGCCCAGCAGTTCGCCGCCTCCTACGGCCTCCACATCGTTACCACCCGCGCGTTCAACCAC
>Ga0315532_1000534_pt1 | contig 30283 bp, 30 predicted proteins | sample SalMarWE160370MG_FD_203082 | JGI IMG/M metagenome (GOLD analysis project Ga0315532, IMG submission 203082) | Salt marsh sediment microbial communities from the Plum Island Ecosystem LTER, Massachusetts, United States - Salt Marsh Sediment WE1603-70 ...
ACCGTCATTATTCCAGCAGGCCAGGTAATCTCAACCTCTGCCGGTGAGTTGAAAACTCTGGCCCTCAACGACAAGCATCAGCTGATAATGAATACAAATACTACGCTCTCAATCAAGCCAACTATCTCCGATGAGCATATTGGTTGTATAGTGAACCTGACCTCTGGGCAGATTTACGCGAATGTTGAATCTGATGGCAATCCGTTTGTTGTCAGCACAGCTCATGGCAAAGCTATAATCACAGGCACTACTTTCGATATCAGGGCGACGGATGCTACTACAACTTTGGTGGTTGCTCAAGGCATCGTTCAATTCGAGTCGGAAAAAGGTGTAGTGGAAGTTACAGCGGGCCAAACCTCCAAGATAGTTGATCGATCAGCTCCCACCCAGCCTTTACCGTGTAATACTGTTGAACTGACTGCGTGGGCAACTCAGCATGAACTCAAAACCACATTAGCCAAGGTGGAGGATGTCTCGGATACCTTTGACCTTACCGATTTGGGGTTGCCTGTGATATCAGGCCCAATCGATCTTGAGAACATGGACTACAAGAACTGGGTCAAAGAGAACCGAGATTGGTTTAACCGAGAATTTCCATGGATATTCTATCTTAAGGATGCTCTGGCACAGGAAGGAATTTACGTTGATTACCCAGAATTGTTGATGAAGTCGGGTGATATTTGGCAGTTTGTATATCCGAAAGTCCTGTCCAGTCGGATTCCTGTTCTTAACCCAAATTCAATTCTCAAAGTTATCTCCCAATATGGATTTGATGAGCAGTGGCTAACGGCAAATATTCCTGTGGCGAAGTTGGTGAACGATAAGCCTGCGGCTGCAAAAAATAGATTTATCGGCTTAAAGGCATTTGAGGAATGGATGCGTTGTTTTGAGCAGGTACATCAATCACCAGCATCGCTGAACTCAGGCACGTTACTATATTCACTTCATGCCAGCATATACTTGGCCAACACCAGAACATTGGCCTGGTTTAGCATAAACAATGGCCAGAAGTTCTTTGAGCCAGAAGATAAAACATCAGTATTAGCCTTGCTGCAGACAGAGGTGAACACTGCTAACAAACTCACTGAGAGGATAATAGAGTTGCTACAGACGAGTCAGAGCCAGCCTTGTGACGTAAATGAGTATCATCGGTTAGTTAATGAAGTTATTGATTACATCAGTTCAATAATGAACGTCGAAGAAAGGATTCTCGAATATGAAGCTCGCAAATAATATTTTACTGAAGGCATTAGGGATATTGTTGTTAACCGCAGCGATTTTAAAAGGCTGGCAATTGCTTACCGAGCCAGTCGCTAATAACAATATTTGGTCATATCGGCCGTTTCTGATTCTAACAATCGAATTCGAACTTGCTCTTGCCATTTGGCTGTTGTCAGGGCTATTTAAAAAAGCTGCCTGGCTGGCTGCTATTAGCTGTTTCAGCCTCTTTTCAATGATCACGTTTTATAAAGGATTAACGGGTGCCGAATCTTGTGGCTGCTTCGGCTCGGTACATGTAAATCCCTGGATAACGTTCTTCGTCATCGACCTGCCGTCAGTGATAGCATTATCAATCTTTCGGCCAAAGTTGTCATTGCTGCGGAGTTTAACCTCTGCCGTGACTGGCGGGCGTGAATCCATGAAAGCCCTGATTGTTGAATTTCTTACACCGCTGCCTTCACTCCGGGGATTTGTAACTGCCTTCGTCATCGGCATAGTCACGCTCTGCGTGACTACACCGATTTTGGCCTTTAGCAAACCGGCCATGATTACTTCATCTTACGAAGTTCTTGAACCGGAAACTTGGGTTGGCAAGGAATTGCCGATTCTGGAATACATTGATATCGCTGATACTCTAAGAAAAGGAACCTGGCTGATTCTGCTTTATCATTACGATTGTCCAGACTGTGCCCGTGCGATTCAAAAATACGAACAACTTGCAAATGAAACATTTAGCCCCCAGGTTCATTCTGGGGGTTCTATGGATTCACAAAACGAGCCATTTATCAAGTTCGCTTTTGTAGAAGTCCCACCTTATGGCCAAGGCCCAGTAAGTCAAAACTCACCTTGCACACTCGGCCGATTGGCCGGGACAAAGGAATGGTTCGTTACAACTCCAGTTGTTGCCTTATTGACCGACGGCAAAGTTAAACAGGCTTGGGAGGAAAAAGCTCCTGATTTTGAAACAATTCTGCAAAACATGGCCCAAATGCAAAAAACAACTGAAAAATCGCGATTTTTTTCAACAACAAATTATTCAACATATTCGCCTTTACAAGGAGGTGATGCCTATTGAGTGATTAATAACATAAACATTATTCGTGTCTATCCAGAAGAATTGTTGAAAAATTATAACCATTTAGGAGACTATGAGATGTTATCCATTAATAAGTCTAACGCGAAGATTTTGGCGTTTTTGTTGACATCATGTTCTATTCTCAGTTTGTTCTCGTCTACAACTGTCGCATGTTGTTTTACGAGATATGCCCTCGCTCCGGTAGTAAATGATAATTGTGGTTGCGCGGAGGACCCAACAAGAGCTGTAGGTACTGTTGACCTATATCAAAAACACAACTGTAATTACCCGACCGCCAGTGGCGTTACAGAATGCCACGTTAGTTACGTACAAGTAGGTTCCACATATGGCTGCCATTTAGAGACATCCTACACTGGATACTTTCTTTGTCTGATCGGACGAGCAGCAGAGTGTGCTGGCACGTGTGCGTGGGGATTGGCACAGTGCCTAATGGATCCGCCTCAGTGCTTGGTTGAGCTCACAGATTGTCAATCATGTGTGGAAGACTTTGATCCCACCGGCAGTTGTGGCTGTGGTGCATACAATGTTGCCGTTAATTCTACTCCGCTCAGCCCTTATATGGACCTTGATGTTGTGACCAATGGAGTGTCTTGTCCATGATGCTTATTACTAGTACTCTGTCACAATATGATTTTAGGAGTTGTCATTCAACACTTGATGCAGAATCCAGACTTTTGATAACTCTGGATTCCTGCCTCCGCAGGAACGACACCAAGCAATCGTGGCGTGACAGAGTACTAGTGAGTGACTGCAACTCGCGTCAACATGGAGTAGTCCTTTTAAATCATTAGACGGTCTACAGCTGACAGGGACAGTTATGCCTCTGTCAGTTGCTCTTCCGCAGAATCCAGCCAGCGAGGCAGATGTTCTGTTAGAATTCAAATGCTGAAGGGATATATGATGAATACATTGTCATTTTCAGCGAATTTCTGTGTAACACTTCGCGGGCAGTCCGTACACAAAAACAGAAAGTACATCGTTGTTCTTTCAGTGGCCTTAACGGCGCTACTGCTTTCTTGCACCTCATGCAACAAAACCCCGAACGAATCCGATACCAAAGGTTCAAGGTCTGGGCCAAATCTATACGTTGACAAAACCGTTATCGATCTTGGTGAGATACGAACAGATAAGATTGTAGAAGCAAAATTTTTATTGAAGAATACAGGAAAATCAGACTTAATAATAAGACGAATAAAAACTTCCTGCGGTTGCACAACACCTAATATTGAAGATGGAGCAGTCATCGCTTCGGGAAAGTCCAGGGAACTGCTCATAAAGTTCAACCCAGTTGATAAAGAAGGGCACGTTAGGCATACAATTCTTTTAACTACTAACGATGAAGAAAAACCTGAGACAGCAATCAGAATAATAGGCAATGTAATAAAGAATTATGATAATCTCACCATCATTCCAGAATCTCTCAGCTTGGGCCTTTTGCGTAAACAACCGTTGGAGAAAATTTTGCTGGCACGATTTCCTGAATCTGTCGATTTCAATGATGTGTGCTGTTTCTCTACCGCACAATATATTAAAGCTAAGTTGTTAAGCATTGAGCAAGCTCCGGCGATCTTTGATTATGATATAAAACGAATTAAGAGTCGTAACTTAGCAGTCGTTTACGTTGAATTTACAAGTGGAATGTTACTGGGGAAGATAATCGAAAGCATTACAATCGCATCAAAAAGTAACAGCTTTTTACCTGTGACTGTTCCCATTGTCGGATTTCTGGAAGAACCACTAACATGTGAATTAGTACCTAGTCAACTTATTGTCCTGTTCCCTTCTGAAAAATCTGTAGCAAGAAAGCATTTAGTGCTTTATGCTTGCCGTGACTGCAAAGATATTGCATTAGAAGTGGCAAGTGCACCCAAGGGATTTGACCTAACGATAGAAAAGATTAAGAGGACAGTTGGGAGGTATGATGTGTATATAAAGATTGAGCGACATCCAGAAATAGTATTTAAACGGAAGGGAGAAATCGTATTCCGAATTATGTGCGGCCAACGTGTTTTTGATCGACCAGTTTCCTTTGTTGCCATAAAATAAAAAACGTCTTGGGAGGTTTGAAACTACACCAAAATACATTATACTTATAACCTATCGTAAAAAGGAAAGGAAGAATAATGTCATTAACATTAAAAGGAAGAATGATTGTCTTGTCGCTTATTCTTAGTGGGTTTATTGTTTTCAATACTAAAAGTTCTGCGCGTCCCCTCACGGATAATGAGAAAACGACACTTTTAGCCAGCGTATCAAATAGAAGTGTTGTGGACATGACTATTGATTTGCTATGGTCAAATGAAATCGAGATAAAACCCGAAGCTGTAAGGAAAATCAAACAGGCAAATATTGAACGGATGGATAAAATAGCCGAGAAAACAAGTCATCCGGTGGAAATGCCTCTTTATGGTTTTATTTCTTCAAGCGGTAGCAATATTCGCTTAGTTGAAACACGAACTCGAATTGGCAACCAGATGAGACTACGCAATGAAACGATAATATTTGGAGATAGAAAAAAGACCGAGGTACAATACGAAACAACCACCATAAACGCCAATCCATTTGGGGCGGAGACACTTCTTAGCTATAGAATCGATCACAAGTTGAAACAAGGATTCATACAAGACAAAAGAATGTGGTCAGGCGAGGAAGTGCTGCAGTTTGGCAAGGTTGACCTTGATATTCATTTAGACATTATAAGGTTGAGCAAATATGATCAGCAGAACAATGCCAAGGTATCTAAATATTACGATCTTTCGTATGAGGGTGAGACGACTATCGAAGGTCATCTCGCTGACGTGCTCCAATGCAAGAATCCATCCAACGACAAACTCAGGTATATTGTCTATCTGGATACCAGTGACTGGCAACTATGCCGCAAAATTGAGCGATACAACAACACATCAGGCCTGCTATCCAAAATCACTGAGTACAAAGCATTTGAGCAAGTAGGAGATGGAGGTTTTATCTATCCAAGCTCAGTAATTCGACGATATTTTGACAAAGATGGCAAAGAAGAAAAAGTAGAGAAAATAAATGTCGAAGCTGTCGAGATTGGACTCCCGATTCCTGACGAGGTATTCAAATTTAATGTCCCAAGCGATTGCACAATCACTGATATGCGTTTTATGCCGCCGTTGATAATAGAACCACTTCAATCTATCGATGATGCTATTCGTGAGCAGATTAATGATCAGGAAATTGTTGATGAGGCACTGTTTGAGCCGACACAAATAAGTAATGACCGGAAGGCCGATGTAGAGGAATTATTTATCCCAGATGCTAATTGGGCGATGCGAGAAAACAGGCCTTTTATTCTTGATTTGGCAAGTCGTAAGTTGTTATATATTCCTGAAGAGACCGAACTAGAACAAGTTTATAGGGGACTGGGAGAATTAGGCAGAGGTGATATTTCTTGGGACAGTTCGCTCGTGGTACTGCGCAAAGCAAAAGCGATAAATGTCTCGATGGAATCGCAACGCCCCTTTAAGATAGTCAATGGCAAATGGGGTCAACATTGCGAACTCCCAGATGGAATTAAGTTGCCTTACTATGTGCTTGTAAACAGCAGCGAAGGCCTCGATTATCTAATTAACATTCGTTCGATTGAGACTAATGGAATAAAGATTACTTACAGAAAGCTCAGTGCTGATGAATCAGAACTCTTTCGTTTACCTGAGAAGAGTAAGAAATAGGCTCCCAATTTGATGTGATCTAAATCACTCGACACGGCAAAAACTTATTTTGTCTTTGTAGTTGCATATGAGCCAGTGACGTGTTAGTTTCTGGAACAAGTATTACTGTCCTCTTGTAGAGGAAGCAAAGTAGTGAGTGCGTAATATCTTGACCTAAGTTCTGTTTCAGGAATAGTCATAGAACGAATTCAGTATTATGGTTAAGGAACAAGTAATGGATAATACAAAACAGTTCGAATTTATAGGTTATGATAAACGTTTCTTTGCTGCAACAATTGATGCCGCTATTGGGGTTGCCTTATCCATAGTGGTTATGACCATTATAAAGCCTTATACCGGGATAATATACTCACAATTCCTTGTGAATATGCTTTTAGCAATATCCTGGCTCCTTCTAATTGTAAAATATGGGGGGACGCCAGGAAAGTTATTGTTGCGTATCCGAATAGTAAACAAACAAGGAACATTTATTTCTTTAAGTTCTGCCCTTCTGCGTTTATTGCTTACATTTCTCGTAATTATCAATTCGCTTTTAAAATACTACCATGCTTTTGCCGGCCTTCCTCTGTCTGAGAATCCTCAGACGCTCCGTGAGATTTTCCATGCAATCAGATCCTACGGGGGTGTGTATAATACCATTGAAAGGGTTTTGTTTGTCCTCTTCCTAATTGATGTAGGAATAATCCTCTTACGCAATAATAAGAAGAATCGAGCAATTCATGATTTCATTGCTGGGAGTTATGTTATAACAAAGGAATCCTATTTGAAGGTACGTGTTTAGCTGTGGGCACAGGTGACTGCATTTTGGGTTGCGGCCTATTTGCTGGACCTGCTTTCGACAAATGTTTTAAACTATGCGAATCGGGTATTGCTTTAGCATGTGGCGCAGCATATGAATATGATAAAAGCCATGTCAAAACCATTCTTTGTACACCCACTTTCACGGGCCGAACGAAAGGCAATACAAAAACTACGCAATCTGCGAGCAGAAAGACCGTCAAATAGGTAGTTTGCAAAGATATTTTAGCACCTGCTTACAGATATCTGGTTTACTGATCTTGCTTGTGGTAGCTACATATGGTGTAAAATCCACATACCTACATTTATCCAAACGGCAATAGTCAAATACAATTTTGTAGACGCGTCAAAAAATGCTCAAAACCTGCTAACTTTTGATCAAAATGCGCGCATTTTGGTTAATTTTCGCTTATTTTTGCTCATTTTTGGCATTTTCCAATTTTGCTCTTAAGCCCTTATATCTTATGTACTTACAAAATTTCCCCCCCCAAAAGTCTCACAAACTAAATAACCAATCGCTCCAATCTTTGTAGGGTAAAATCACAAAAAGTTTTTCTCATATATTATCAACACCCCATCCTCTTGCTGCGCTGCTGTTAATAGTCATAAGGACTGTTGCGGAGAGACTGTTTAGATGCTGACTTATATTTTCAAAGCGAAAAATAGTGAAGGAGCTTTAGTTAGCGGCCAGATGCCGGCTGACCGCCGGGAAGCTGTTGTAAGCGCCTTAAAACAAAAGGGATACTACTTGCTTGGAGTCGAGCAGGAAAGTAAATTATCAAGCCTTCTTCGCTCGAATGCAGGTCTGCGCAATCGAGTCAGCGTTCGCGAGAAAGCAATCTTTACTCACCAATTAGCAACACTGCTCAGAGCAGGAATGCAGCTAAGCATAGGCTTAAAGACTTTATCTAAGCAGACGGAAAACAAGTATTTAGCCTTGGTTATCCAGCAATTGCGCAGCGATATCGAACAATCCAGTTCGTTATCCGAGGCGATGGCAAAACACCCAAGGATTTTTTCTCAAGTTTATACAGCCGTTGTCGAAGCTGCAGAAGAATCCGGCAGTTTAGCTGAAACTCTATCCGTTTTGAGCAAGCAATTGAAAGCACAAGCCGAGATTAGAGCCCGAATACAAGGTGCTCTTGTTTATCCAATATTTCTGCTGTTTGTTAGCGCTGTTGTCGTTGGTGTACTGACAACTTTTGTTATACCGAAATTCATCGAATTATTTGTAAATGTAAATCAAAAGCTACCACTACCAACGAAGATATTGGTTGGCGTAACGGATTTCTTTAAGGGATTTTGGTGGGTCTTCATATTTGGATTAGCTGGGGTTGTATGTTTGAGCTTAGTAGCATTAAGAACGGGGCACACCAGATTATATATTGACGGGTTACTGCTTAAATTACCCGTATTCGGCACGCTGAATAAAAAACTGCAGTTAGCTCGTTTTGCACGAACACTTGGGTCACTCCTGAACGGTGGTGTGAGAATAGTGTCTGCTGTTAAAACGACTCAAGGTACCACAACAAATCGTGCATTTGCGAGAGAGATAGAAAACGTTGAAGAAGCTATTTTAAAAGGTTCTACATTGGCAGAGGCAGTTGGTGAACAAAATAATTTCAGTGAAATTGCCGCTAATATGATAGCTATCGGGGAAGACACAGGTGCTCTGCCGGAAATGCTGCTGGAAGTCGCAGAGATTTATGACCAGGAATGTGAATCGGCGATAGGGACAATGACAAATCTGTTGGGTCCAGTAATGATAGTTGTTTTGGGATTGATTATAGGATTCGTCGTCATTGCCATATTATTACCGATTTTTGAAACCAGTACGATGGTAGCTTAGCGAAAGTAACAAGTGTAAAAATGGATAGAGTCTCCAAGAAAGCTATTAAAAAGAGAGCCTTCACGCTTATTGAGTTGTTATTGGTTATCACAATTATTAGCATTTTAATGGCAGTAGTTACGCCCAGGTTTTTTGGTCGTTCACGGGAGGCCAAAATAGCAGCGGCCAGGCAGACAATTGTGGGCAGCTTCGGTCTTGCAATGGGGCTATTTGAGCAGGATATCGGCCGATATCCTACCAACGAAGAAGGATTACAGGTTCTAATTCAAAATCCACAGATAAGAAGTTGGAGAGGGCCTTATCTTCAGAGCGCGACGATACCTATGGATCCGTGGGGCAATCCATACCGTTATGTTTACCCGAGTGAATTGACAGGCTCGGAGTTTTTGTACGACATTGTTTCCGCGGGCCCAGATGGCACCTTTGGAACCAGTGACGATGTTACAAACCATGATAACTTCGAAACAGAGACACAATAGAACGTTAAGTTTGCGTGGCTTTACTTTTATTGAGCTGCTGGTTGTCTTAACGATTATCGCAGTGATGGTAACGATAGTGGTACCTTATGCCAACCGCAGTAACAAAAGTTTGAACATAAAACAAGAGTCACTGAGCATAGCCGAGGCGCTGAAATACATGGCAGATTTGGCGATGGATACCAAAAAGCCGACCAGGATAGTCATTAATCCTAAGGCTAATAGTTTTTTATTGGAAATGGCAACGGAGATAAACAACCAGAGCTTTAGACCAATTGAGGATTTTGGTGGTGGCGGTATCCACTACTTTGTTCAAAACGTACGAATCATAGGTATAAAAGGCTTTGACGCAGAGGGGGATGGATACTATTTAATTTTTGACCCGACAAAGCCATGGCCCAATGGAAGTATCTCTCTTTCAACGACTGATTCAATCACGAAAATCAATATTAAAGGTAAACAGATTGAGATTGAAGACTCAACGATCTAAGAAAGATAGATTCGGAACTAACACCGATGGCAGCGCTGCAGGCTTCACTATAATTGAGGTGGTTGTGGCTATTGCGCTAATGAGTACAACCATGACCGCTGTTTTTTATGCCCTTCGCGCCTGTTCAAAAGCTGCCCACCATACGAGAATGCTGACGGTATCTGTATTGCTTGCCGAAAGTTTGCTTGTTGAGGCTCGGCTGACCGAAAATACAGCTTTTGAAACCAGAGAGGGTCAAAATGGTTCGTATTCGTGGAAGCTGCAGATAGCATCGACTCCTGTCGAAAACCTCGGTGTGATTCACGTCCAGGTAGGGTGGCAGGAACAGCAACGCCAGCAGCAGTATGAGCTATTTTCATTGATTCAGATGAAGTCATTTACAGAAAGAAAGTAATTAATTACTTGTATGAATTTCATTGTTGACAAAAGGCTTAGGCAATGCAAAGGTTTTACTCTTGCGGAGATTCTGCTTGCTATGCTTATTACCTCGGTATTAATTCTCGGCATAAATGCCGCCTATCACCAAGCACATTTGATTTGGTCAAGTGCTGAAATCAAACGACCGATTTATCATACTGCTCGTCTTATCACCGAAACCCTGCAGCAGGAGTTATCTTGTATCTACTTTCCGCCAACAACAGAAGATGAGAATGTTGAGAGTTCGTTTAAACTTCTATATTTGCCAAACGAAGGAACCGAATTGACTTTCTATACTCTGACACCATCCTGGAAAGGTAGTTTAGAATCATCTCGTATGGCGAGGGTTCGATATAAATTCTTTAGGGATCCAGATACGGATGAAATCCTATTAGAGAGGTTTGAGCAACCATCTGGAGGAGAGAAGATAATAGGAAAAGAAAGCTCAGATGTGCTTGTGACTAATATATCTGAATTCAGAATATGGGCTACCAATCCCAATTCTGGTTCCTCCAGTAATTCATGGATAGAATCTTATGAGTCAAAAGACACCCCTCCAAAAGCCTTGAAAGTTTCTCTGAAATGGGCAGCAAGAGATAGAGCGCCCGAGATCGATTTCCAGTGCTGTATTTTAGTTCCCTGTAATTCTTCGGTGTTATGATTAGATGTATGAATAATATCAACTTTAAGAGCGAGATGAACAGACAGGGGAGCGTATTAGTGTTGGTCCTAATAGTACTTTCAAGTATGACTATCATATCGGTAGGTTTGGCCTACAGAACAAAAATTGAAATGCGAATAGCTTTCGCCCATGCCCAAAGAATGCAAGCTTATTATCTTGCTTTAGGTGGCATCGAAAGGATAAAAGTTCTACTCTGTCAGGAAGAACTTACACCTTTGACTATTGCCAGGATATGCCAGTTCAGCGGCAATGCTGAAGAAGAAAACCTTTTTGAGCAATTCCCGGACTTTAATCTGAATGAGGGTAAATTGCTTATATACAGTCTCCGCGACGAACAGGGGTATTTGAATCTGAACAATTCAGATCCAGCGAGCTGGTCTAATATCGATGGTATTAGCCAGGAATGTTGTGCCAGCATACTCGATTGGATAGATGAAGACGATGATACCGGACCAGATGGGGCCGAAACGGATTACTATCAGCGGCTTGAGCCTCCTTATATCTCAAAAAGCGCTCCTTTTGTTAATTTAAAAGAGCTGCTTTTCCTAAGAGGAGTAACACGTCAATTATATATAGGGGAAGATCTGAATCGAAATCTTTTCTTGGATGATAATGAGAGAGACGGATGGTCACAGATGCCTTTCGACAATGAAGATAATAGATTAGACCTTGGCCTCGTGGATATCTTTACTGTCTATGGCGATGGCAAAATAAATATAAATACGACCAACCAAGTAATTCTGAGTGCATTACCAGGTCTTGACAGCCAAGCAGCTGAGCTAATATTAAGTCATATGGCTGGTCCTGACCTGCAGTTGGGAACAGACGACGATATGTACTATACAAGCTCGGATGACATTGCGAATTTGGAGGGATTAACAGAATTACAAATCGCACTTTTGCAGGAATACTGTGGCTTCGACTCTGGATATTTCAGAATATTCTCATCTGCAGGGCTGAATAATACATTCAAATGCAGTCTTATGGTGACAGTAAAGTTAGAAGATTCTCAGCCTCAGATTCTATACATGGAAAGGTTCTTATAGTGAAGACGATAGCAATCAAAGCAGAATGGGCATCATTAAGCCTTGCAGAAGATGACAGTCCTATTGTTTGTATGAAATACAACGGAACAGCGCGTTGTGTGCGGTTCGAATCATTAGAACAGCTAAAGCAGGCAATTGATAGAAAAAAAGTTTCAACCAAAAAGTGGGCTATAGCTATCCCGAGAAGCTCGTGTATTTTAAAGCCACTTACTTTACCAGCATCGAATTCAGCTGAGGCTTTAACAATGATTGAGTTTGAACTGCCCTATATTATCCCGCTGCCAATAGAAGAAATTGCTTATGGGATAACACTTTTAAGCAAACAAGATAATATGCTAAATGTTTTAGTTTGTATTCTTAAATTAAACACACTGAATGAGTATTTGAAACCATATAGAGCCATCAGAATCGAGCCCCGAATGATCACGCTGGACTCGCTTGCCATACAGAATTGGTTTAATAATGCCAATACCTTCAAACCCGAAGCAGTGATAAGCGCTCTTATAAAAAAACGACAATTCGTTGTTCAAACATGCATTGAAGGAAATCTCCAAGAAGCAAACACGTTTCCTTTGAGCGACCAAGATGGAACAATATCCACATATGAGATTGCGCAAGAAATGTTACATCAAAGCGAGAGCTTAGCCCCTTCACTGGGAAAAACAAGTGTGTTTTTACTTTCCGGTGTGGAAAAATATGTCTCGGAAGTTAAGAATTTGTTGTGCACTACAAAACGTGATCCTACCGTTCCTAATAGAGTTTCTGTTGTTCCAAATCCTAATATCCTTAATTACAATAGTGACATTAAAACCGAGGATTATGATGGTGAATTTAGCTGTGAGGCTATTATAAACACAGGTTTGCTCGATTTGGCGGCAAATTCAAAACTCCCACATTCAAATCTACTCCCGCAACAGTATTTAAAACGATATGAGCAAAAAGCTTTGTTCTTAAAATATATGTTCATGGGTACGCTCGTTTTGGTCTTGGTTCTGTTAGTGTGGTTGAATCTCATGACTGTGAATTGGAGAATAGAGAGGATGTCTCGTATGATCGAATCACAAATTGCTCCAATAGAGCATATTGCCAGTGCTGTTGATAGTAAGCACCAGCGTGTAAGAGCAATACAAGGGCAACTGTCGAATCGCGGCCGGATAACAGCGATAATTGATGAACTTTACAGATACACACCAAAGGCCATCTCAATAAGTGAACTCAATTTCGTGTCCAAGCACAGCGGAGTCTCAATAGACATCAAAGGACAGGCCGACGCGCTGTCAACCGCATTTGATTACACAGATGCTGTAAGTGAAGCAGAATTGCTGAATGAACTGCGAATAAAAGATGCTCAGCAAATTCCCAAGCCAGGCGGGAGTATTGCAGTATTTAAGGCACATTGTGATATTCGGAATAAATGAGTGTGATGATAGCCAGTGTGAAAAACAATCGAGAGAAGGTGTTAGCTATAATTGCTGTTAGTGTAGTATTTGGTACATTTATATTTACCGTTATTATCGCGCCGCAATTGGACGAACGCAAATCACGCCTTGCTCGCATGCATCAACTGCAGTTGAAACTAATGAAGATGAGAGGAGACCTGCTTATAAAAGACCGAATAGATAGTATCTATTCACAGATTAAGCCGCTCATTGTTAGCAACGGCACCGATCAGCAAGAAATATCCTTGTTTACTCGTGAACTCCGAAACTTATACTCAAAACTAAGAGTAAACACCAGGACCATAAAGATACTTCCTATCGTCAATGAAGAGTTTTATAAACGATTGTCGATTAGAATTGAAATGTCCGGTCATATACAAGAGATTATCAACTTTGTACATTCTGTGGAAACATATCATAATCCCATACGAATTGAGCAGCTTAATATCACGGCTCGTGAAATTGCTGATAATGTTCAAGCGTCTTTTCTGGTCACCAAAGTCGTAGCAGAATCGGAAACATAGCTTTATTAAATGCTTAGGAAGAAAAAAAATAAAGTTGTGAATAAATGTAATCCTTGGCGACTGATTCGAATATCGCTAATAGTAAGTATCATTACCTCAATAATTGCGCTTATATTGGAATTAGTGATGCCTTTAAAGTTGGATGAGAATACAAATAGTCTTGTTGATGTAAAAAAAATAACCACTGCTGACATGCCAAACATTGCACATCCGGAACCGACAGGTACCAAGGAAATCATGAGAGTCATCAGGCCTGGGTTATTTAAATCAGAAACATCACTCAACGATAAGCCGATGGCGGACAAAACTATAGAAATGATCAGATCTCAACTGAAGCTGCAATGTATTATGGACTTAAATGGGGAGCGTGTAGCCTATGTTAAAATCAAAAACAAAGGCTTAAAGAAATGTAGAATTGGAGATTCGGTTGACGACCTTTTTACGGTTGTGAGCATAGACAAAGAGAGCATCGAAATAACGATTGTGGGACATAAACAAATCTTAAAACTTTAACTTTGTGAGATTATGTTTAATATTTTTTCATTTAAGGCAACTACCATTTTTTTAGGGATTATTTTGTCAGCCACTACTTCCAATGCAGGTGATGGCCCGATAGCGATTGATTTTGATCCTTTTGACTCCAATCAATTAGGCGCACTATCCGAGTCACAGACTATAATAGACCAAAGTCCTATTATTGCAGGAGTAGCATTCACCAACACAGATATTTCCGATGTTTTTCAGATCTTAAGAGATAAGACTAAATGGAGTATTTTTCCAACAGCAGAGGTGAGCAGGGCCAAGATTAGTTTGTATGCCCATGACATAACCGCAAAGAATTTACTTGAGACAGTTGTCACAATGGCTGGCTTTATTTATCACCAGGACGCGGACATTATTACCGTTATGACATATGATGAATATATGCAATTTTACGGCCTGGCAAAAAAGGTTGTCCATCTAAAGCACGGTAATTGCGAGTCAATCTCAATGGTCATTAAGCCATTCTTAAGCAAGCTTGGTAAAAGTGTTGTACATGCACAGACAAACACGATTGTTATATTCGAAACTAATGCCAATCTTGAGACAATTGTCGGTATCGTAGAAGAGTTGGATACTCCAGCAGAAGTAAAAATGGTTATCAAAGTTGTTGACCTGAACTACATGGATGCCGTGGTACTTGCTGATACTCTTCAGAAAGTGTTTTTGGATGAAGAAACTAAGGGTGAGTCCAGGATTATCCAGAAACAAGAAGCACCCTCACAAAATTCGAGTGAACGAATAACTAAGCCAGATACCCCAAATGAAGAGGCGTTGTCAACTCCGCGTTCAAGGGTTGATGTTTATTCTATTGATCGGACTAATCAGCTAATTGTTAAAGCATCTCAAAGCGATATCGAAGAGGTAGAGAAACTGGTTGAAAGGCTTGATACATATGTAGAACCCACTACAAAGATTTATTACTTTATCTATGTGGATGCAAAAGAAATCTTTAATGGATTAGAACGGATTCTGGATATTCCCACCAGATCCGGTATGTATGGGAGGTCTGACGGACAGCGTAGACGAGAAGGTGGCAGGCCGGGTGGTATTACACTTATTGAAAAGACTAATTCCATCCTTCTAACCGGCCCTCCCTCTGTGCACAGAGTTATGACCAGTATTGCTGAGAGTATTGATGTAGCTGCTACTTACGAGGTAGGTATTATAAGAATTTACAAACTCGAAAACGCAGACATTGATGAAGTCGCCACCGCAATTCGGGAACTATTGCGAAAGGAAGATAAACAAGAGCAGAAATCTGGCGAGCCAAAGTTTACCAAGGAGCTTTCAGAAAGTCGTTCACAAACACCAAATTTAGAATTGACGGAAACCGAAGAATTTATTCCCCAAATCGAGGCCAGGGTCGCTGTGAGCAAATCCACCAACTCGGTCATCATACAGGCAACTGCAAGACAACATCGCGAGTTAGAAAAGCTCATTAAAGAATTAGATAAACGCCGAAAACAAGTGCTAATAAAGGCCGTGATTGTTGAAGTCACTACTAACGATGATATAGACCTTGGAATAGAACTTGACTATTTCGAGGGAGACCTTCTTGCTTTTACATCCTTTGGGCTATCAACTATTAATCCTGCCACAGGAGTCCGTAATATAATTGTCAGCCCCGGAGGAACAGCAGCTGTTCTTCAACCCAACAGAGTCCAGGCAATATTTAAAGCCCTTCAAGGAAAAGATAATGTGAGAATAGAGTCTGCACCCCAAATATTGGTAAATGACAATGCGGTTGGAACAATTCAGAGCATCGCTGAGCAGCCAACGAGGCAGACAAATCAAGGCGAAACTACAACCACAACTTCTTTTGGTGAGTATGTGACCGCCGGCACGCAGTTTTTTGTGACTCCGCACATTAGCGAGAGTGATTATCTTCGTGTAGAATACCAAATTGTTCTTAACTCCTTCGGTGAACAAGCCGACCCTGAGCTTCCTCCAGCAAGAAGCACAAGCACAATTCAGAGTGAGGCTACTGTACCTGACGGCTCTACGATAGTTGTGGGGGGAATTCAGTCATCAAGTGAGAGTGAAAGTGTTGATAAGGTACCGCTCTTGGGAGATATACCGCTGCTTGGATTGGTATTTCAAAACACTATTGTAAGAAAACAGTATATAACAACATATCTGTTTATAACACCTACTATTATGAAAAGCGAAGACTTTGGTGACCTTAAAGATGTTAGTCAAAAAGCTATAGAGAAAGTGAAGGAAGAAGATGGCACTAATCAAACACATGACACAGAAACCAAAGATATCAAGTAGCTACTGGAACACATCAAACATCCTAATCGTAGTGCCGGTCTTCAACGAATTCAAATATATAGATAATTTGCTGCATGCGGTCAGCAGATATTCAAATAATATGTTGGTGGTGGATGACGGCAGTACAGATGGTACCTCAGAGGTGCTCAAAAAATACTCATATATTGATATTATTTCTCATAAGGAAAATACAGGATATGGTCAAAGTTTGATTGACGCTTTTAACTTCGCTTACTGCCATAAATTCGATTGGCTCATAACCGTCGATTGTGACTATCAGCATGAACCATCATATATACCTTGTTTTTACACCGAAATACAAAAGGATGATGCCGATATCATAAGTGGCTCCAGGTACTTGCGTAACATAAACTTAGGTTCAGCACCCCCACCTGCAGACAGGGTTGCTATAAACCGGAAAATTACCTATATACTCAATAAGAATCTGTCACTCAGGCTTACGGATGCTTTCTGCGGCTTTAAAGCCTACAGGACCAGTGCTATTTCCAAACTTAAACTTACCGAAAGAGGTTATGGGCTTCCTCTCCAGTTATGGATTCAGGCCAGCCGGGCAGATTTAAGAATTCGTGAAATTCCAGTCCCATTGATATACCACGATCCCCAAAGGAACTTCTCCGGGACTCTTGAGAATCCACAAATACGCATGGTTTATTATATAGAAATAATCGAAAAAGAGCTTGGATATAGTGTTAGACAAGACATTAAAGAACCTTTCCGTTCCGAAGGAAAAAGACATTATCTTTGTTGCCCCTGATCTATCAAAGTGGCCTTCATTACTTGCTGATAACAGACTCAACGCTGAGAAAGTAATGGCCAGATCAAAGTCACGTAATGAACTGCTTAGAATAGCTCGCAACTATACGATCAAAAATACGAATGTCTGCCAAAATGATATTTATGAAAATGTGATAGTCACAGGACATCAAGCCATCTGGCATCACTGCGGTATATGGGCTAAAAACTTAACTACATTTAAGTTTGCAAAAGTTGTGAATGGTACTGGCTTACACCTTGTGTTAGACCATGATATTTGCGATACGGCAATCATTTGGCCAAGACAGAATATGGATGGGAGTTTTTGCTTTGAGAGAATTGAAATTGAACCCGAACAAAAACCAATACCGCTTGAACTTCGGCCTGTACCACCTCAAACCCACTTGAAGAATTTTATTGACACTATTATTGATGTACAGGCAGATCAATTTTGCAGTGATATCTGGCCAAAATACATGGTATCTGAAAAGAACAGAATCTCACATTTCAGCAATGTCGCAGATGTAATTACGCACTTTCAATCTATGCTAAACGTTGGTCTTGGACTCAACATGATATACCTGCCTGTATCGAAGCTGTCTGAGAGCGACGCATTTTTGAATTTTATTACTTCTATAATAGCAGATGCCGTCAATTTCGCTGACAGCTACAATAGTGGGCTCTCTACGCAAATCGATGATGTAACAACTAATTCGAGAGGCAGCATTCAACATCTGGCAATTGATAAGAAGTCAGGTTTGACCGAACTTCCATTCTGGCTGGTTTTGCCTGATGGCAAACGCGCTTCATTGTATGTCGGGCAAGAAAAAAATCATAAGATACAAATCGGCGTTGCTTCTGGCGTGATAGAAGACTTGGCTTATCACAATGGCAAAATCTACGAGTTGAAAAGTATGCTGCAGCGACTCGGCTATCGCTTGCGGCCAAAGGCTGTTTCTCTGACTTTGTTCGTTCGATTATTTTTAACTGACTGGTTTGTACATGGTGTAGGCGGAGCGTCATACGAACCTGTCACTGACTATATAATCGAAAACTATTACAGAATGAAACCGTTGAGATACGGGGTAGTAACGTGCACCATGATGCTACCTCTGCCGAACTACTTTACTCCTAATAAGGATGACCTCTCGCACTTAAAGCATAATCTACACGATATCAAGCATAATCCAGAAAAGTACATAGACAAGGCAATGTTTGAGAGGGAACCTGTAGCATCTTTGATTCAGGCAAAGAAAGAGCAAATCACACGAGCTAAAGACCACTCTCTGCCGGTCGGTCTGAGGAAATCAGCATGGAATTCACTTTCTAAAATCAACGAGAAGTTATTTGAATACGCAAAGGACACCGCTGGGATATTAGAAAAAGAAATCGCAGAATTTGAAAAGAGTTTAATCACACAAGATGTTTGTAACTGCCGTGAATATTTCTTTGGCTTGTTCCCGGAGAAGGAACTTCAGAAACTGGTGAAATCATTAACTTTTAAGATATAGAAAAGTATGACACCATTTGTGCCGGCTATCGTAAAGTGAATTAAGGTTGGTTTAAAAAATCGTAAATCAGAACTCTTTATACTTTAACAACGAAGGTGCGAAGTGACAAAGGCTATGATTATTGCTTCTCATCCGGATGATGCCGAACTGGCTATGGGTGGTACAATAGTAAAAATGATAGAGTCCGGCTGGGATGTTACTATCGTCGATTTGACTGATGGCGAACCCACTCCTTTTGGCTCAAAGGAGCTTCGACAAAAAGAAACCGAAAAAGCAAGTAATATCCTGGGCATAAAAAAACGAATATGTCTGAAGATGCCAAATCGCTATCTGCAGGTGACTCTGGAAAATAGAAAGAAACTAGCAGAAACTATTAGATTAATTCAGCCGGATTTGATATTTGGCCCTGTAATACCAGATTATCATCCAGACCATATTGAAACGTCAAAATTAGTTAGAGCCGCTCGTTTTGAAGCAAAGTTTCATAAAACAGATATGGCCGGAACTCCACATTGGGTCCCTCGGGAATACAGCTATTATTCAACTCATAGACTCTACTATGATAAACCATCATTTATTGTAGATATCACGGATGTCTGGGATAAAAAAATCGAATCAATTAAGGCATACCAGAGCCAGCTTAAAAGCGTATCTGAAAAAAATACTTTTTCGTTGCTTGATAAAATAGAAATCACCTGCCGGTATTTTGGCCAATGCATCTGCAGTAAATATGGAGAGCCTTTTGTCAGCAACGAACCGATATGTGTGAAAAAGTTGGAATTGTTGGTTTGATTTGTGTTAATATCAAGGATGTTACGTCTACTTCATTTTAAGTGTCGTAATCTGATCAATAATTCTTAGATCCATGAGCACTCCTATACAGGTGTTCTAGTGAGCAAAAAACAGTTGTTATCCAGTAGTATTCGTTCGCTTATTGTGTTTGATCCGCGTTGGTTTCTGCTTGATTATATTGGTTAGTCCTGTCATGTCGTAGTTAAATCGACGAGGAAGACTGCTGCCGCGGATGTATCTTGCCTCGCAGTATATGCAGACGGAATTTCAAAGGATTGCCTATTGCAACGAAATGTACATTGCTCAAACGTTGATTTTCTACATCACAACCAAGCAAGTACAATCTTCTGAGTGCCTCAGATCTCAGGAGAACAAAAAGCTCCGGATCATTCTCTTGATAGCTGAGAAATAAAGCTATCTGTTTAATTCTTTTAATTGCTCGTTAAGTTGCCTCTGAAGCTCCTGCTACTTCATCCTCATCCTCTGTATGTAATAATGGGTCTTCAGCTCTTCCTCCCTGGCCATCCTCTTCGCCTCTTCCGTTGCCCTTCTCAATTCATCCTGAGACCTCTGCCATGCCATTTCACTCCTCAGACTACTCAGTTCAGAGGCAACAGGGTCGTTCTGGCGTGCTCTTTCCTCCGGCGTAAGCCAAGCTGTATGGCTGTCCAGGAGGTGATTCATTCAGGCTGTCTATCCCTTCGCAACCAGCAGCAAAAAGTAATGCCATCAGATAACATACTGCAACACTTGTCTTGACTTTGCGTCTGTTCATAATTACCTCCAGTTTGCCGCATTACGTGCGCAGCGTTAATACCTGTGCAGAAACACTATTCACACATTTAAAAAATGGGTTCTTAAAAGGCTTATAAAGCTACTGACTCATGCCATGGCGTGCCCTCTCTATAATGACTGCCAAATCTCTCGCTGCGTCTGGGGCCAGCTTGCCTTTTTTATACGTTATAGTTGCGGTCATAATCACGCGGCCGTCCTCACAGGTGGTTATGGGCCAGCGGAGACGGGCAGCAACCGGGCCAAGAGCCAACGAAGCCGATTTTCTGGAATGAACCGCTGGGGCGAGGACAGGGCAAAATCGGCTATTTGCTTTGCTGCTTTTGGCTCGCAACCAGCGCGTGGGGATTTTGGCATAGGCAGGTTGGGGAATAGATGAGCGGGGCCAACATTGGGTAGCGGGTAGGTTGAGCTGGCATCGCCCTTTATCCGTGCCTCAGGTCAATCTTTAATCCTTTGTTGTGAGCTTGCATGCGGTCTTCCCTTACAGCGTTCATGATTTACGCAGCTCTTGTATTACAAACTGGGCCAAACATCTACCGATTCATGTAGTTCAACAGCTTGCTGGGCATAGCGACATCAGGACCACACAGAAATATTATCTGAGTGTGCAATCTGAAGATATCAAGAAAGCCCAACGCGTGCAATCAAAACTGCTTGGAAAAATCCCAGCGAATGACCTGACTGACCCACTTGTGACCCACTCGACCCAAAAACGGACATTTCCGGGCCAACGCACAATATCGAGGACTTTGTAACATGCCTAAAACAAAAGACTTAAAAAATTATCCCCGGTGCGATTCGAACGCACAACCTCTGGCTCCGGAGGCCAACGCTCTATCCAATTGAGCTACGGGGACTAAGTGAACATTTTTATAACGTTAAAACACTCTGTAAGTCAAGAACCAGAAGATATAAAAATTGTCCCAAAGATTGTAAAAAAACTTTGGGACAATTATCCAGTATTTGTATCTTTAAGCCTTTTCTTCTAAGCTATCTCATAAAAACAGATACAAAGGGCGAAGTTTCTCCTCTTCGCAGGAAATGACCGGATGGACCTTCACCTAAAAACTCGGAGAACCAGGATTCGTGCTCGATTTCCTCATTGAGGATTGCCTGGGCCAATGCGTAGGTACGGTGGTCTTTGCCGGCGGTCATATTACATATCTTGGTGTATCCACGAACAGCACATCTTTCCGCATTAACCAAAACCTTTAGCATCTCCTCAATGTTTGTGGGATCCTTTGGTAGCGAAGCAGGAGGACAAGCAGACATATCATGAAATACCTTCATATCCTCAGGCAATTCACCGCCTAATTCATAGATACGCGGAACAAGAGCCTCAAAGTGATTCCTATCCTCAATCCGTGCTGTTTCAGCAATTTCTTTGATGCCCTCACCTTCTAAGCCGATCAGGTTAACCCGAAGAATTGTGTAATAATAATAAGTGGTCAGTTCCGCAGCAGCATTGGTTACTAAAAGCTTTAACAGCTCATCTACATTTATTCCTGATTTTTCCACCATTTCTCTTGCTACTTTAGCCATTTCTTAATTCCTTTCATTAAAAGCTTCTAAAAACATTTCTTAAAACAAGAAAAATATTAAATATTCTTATATAAGAATATTTCTTATTACTTTTATAAAAAAATTTCATTTCTTCTTCAGACATTTGTCACACAAACCCTCCAGGATAACTTTTATGTTAGATACACTGCACTTTTGTTTAATGTCATTCGGCACCGTCAATTTGTTGAAACTTTCTTCCTGAAAATCTATAATCTTATGACATTTCTTACATCTAAAATGGTGATGAGGTTCTATATGTGAATCATATCTTTTCGCCTCTCCATATCCTTCCACGACGTGAACCAAACCTATATTTGAAAAAGTTGATAGGGTTCTATATACAGTATCAATGGTTATATTTGGGAAGGAATGTTTGACACGTTTGAAAACGTCCTCAATAAATGGGTGATCTAATGAATCAGCTAATACCTCATAAATAACAACACGTTGTGGTGTAATCTTAATGTTGTGTTTTCTACATTTTTCTCTAAAAGTATTCAATAATTCTCTTTTGTTTTTATTTAACATATTGTTCCAAAACAGATAATAATATTAATATCTGATTATTATATAAGAATAATTCTGAATTGTTCAATAAAATATTATTTTTTTATATTTATTCATAAAAAACCTGTTGCCGTCTTGTACCAAAACCCCTCATTTTTAGCCTCCACGTTGATGTTTTGTTATTTCACATCATTTAAGAAGTTATATTTTTTTATTGTGCAGGCACAAAATAATGGGACAGTTAAGTTTCTAATCGAGTCAAAGACTGTAATGAGCGTTATGCTCATAGGGATAAACTTGAAGCAAAAACAATTAAACAAATAAAAAATGAAACAGACCTGTCAACATTTAGCGTGATTTAAGCAATATTTTGAGCATTTTGTATTGCTATCGGTCGTTTCTATCATTTTCCATGCGTGAATTTGGCACGGATTTGTTACAATAAATATTACATCGTTTAACTTAAGAAATAATAAAAGGAGCGATCTTGCGTAGTTCAATTCGTTTATGGTCTGTGCTATTTCTGTGCTTTTTAATGTATCGGATGCCGTCGGCTTTAGCTAACCAGACCGAATGGCTGCGATATGAGACAAACTGGCGTATTACGGGAGGCAAAAAATCAAAAGCAATACGCTATCCAAAAGAAAAGCCTGTACCTCTCAAAGATAGCCAAGCCGGCCGTGGTATCCCGCTTCAAAAGAAAATTGTAATTAAACAGCCGGCATTTGAATTAGCACTCGAAGATACGGCTCAGGTTGAAAGCTTCGGCACGGCTACCTCCGTGTTTGCCTACGCTATTGATTCGCCGCCTGTAGACGGCTTTGTTCCCTGGATAATCATTTCCGTGACCAACAAACGGCTCGATGATCTTGAGCTGGATGCTGTACCGGAGACATCCATCGTGGGCCGTTATCCACTCGGGGTTAGTCCCAAGACCGACTATGCCATCGGCATCCTTGATACAGGCGCAAGCGCCCATGTAATAAGTTTCACAGCCGCTGTTCAGGCAGGACTTTTCAATGGATCCTCGAATCTCATTACCTCGAATACGATCGTTATCGCAGGGGTAATCGGGTCGGTTAATGCATGGGTAAGCCAACCGCTCGCTATTTTTGTCGATGGACTCAGCTCGCTGGATCCCAATGGATTACTGCTGGATACATCCAGAATGCTTGGAGAAAGTAACGTGTCAATAGTTGTTGGTCAGGACCCCGGCAGCAAACCTGACCTTACAACCGCTATCGGTACACCCTTGAGCGTATTCTTTACAACCGTTATCAACAACGACAAAGAGGTAACTATCAGCCGTGGTGGCGAAGAATTCACCGCCCCGGACATCCGTCTTTATGAGCATGAAGACCCATGTATTCCGTCATATTCCGACTTTGTGCCGCTTGAATTGCGGCCGGGAGGAGCTGTGAGTGTTCAATATTTTCCTACCCTTACAAGCTTCTTTGAATTTCCGCCGATGAGTCCATCCGTGATTATTGGAAATTTGTCTCAGAGCCTCTTTTTCATTCACAGTGTGGACCTTGTTGAGGGTGAAAACAGCGCTATCGACAAGGACCGGTTTATGCTCGATACCGGCGCACAGGTAACAGTCATCGGCTCACGCATTGCAGCCCGCCTTAAGTTAAATCCTAAAGAGCCGGAATTTGAGGTTGAGATAGAAGATGTTACTGGTGAAGTTGTCATTGTGCCAGGCTTTTACATCGATTCAATCCAGATACCTGCAATCGGTGATTGGCTCAGCTACAAAAATGTCCCTGTGATTTTGCTTGATGTCTCTTCTCCTGAAGGAGGCACCCTCGATGGTGTAATCGGCATGAACCTCTTTGTCGATTTTAATTTAGTGCTGCGCGGCGGCGGAATGTTCCTTGACGAGGATCCCACTCTCTATTTTGAACCTGTGGCCGCTCTTATCGCTGATATCGCTCCCAAAGGCGGCGACGAAAAAGTCGATTACTTAGACCTTTCGGCCTTTGCCGAGGCTTGGCTCGCTGATTCTAAGTCTCCCAAATGGAATGAAAAGGCCGATTTAGCTCCTATCCTGAATACGGACGGTATTATTAATTTTCTGGACTTTTCCGTTTTTGCTCAATACTGGCTGGCCGGCATCCGTTAATCTCAAAACCCTGCGTAAAACGCGGGGCTAAACGTTTATCGGCTTTCGCCAATACTCTTCAATATTCCCCATTTAAGAGAACTTCGCGGAGTATCATTTGACTACCGTCTATTCTGAAACTATCATTGTGCAATTGAACTTTTGAAAGAAAGGCTAATGACAGTATTAATGGACTTTATGTACCTGTTTGCCGCCGCTGCATATAGTCCTGTGTTTATCTACAAGACTATCAAGTATAAACGCTATCGCACCGGCTGGGCCCAGCGATTCGGCAAAATTACCCGCAATAATACAGGTGAAAAATGTGTCTGGCTGCACGCGGTCAGCGTTGGCGAAGTAAACGCCGCTAAAACCATCATTGATGAAATGCAAAAGAAATTTAGTAATTATGAGATCGTCATCAGCACAACTACCGACACCGGCTTTGCTCGTGCAAGTAATATTTTTGGTGAGGATTTTAAGATATTTTATTTTCCTCTCGATTTTTCCTGGATAATGCGACGTGCCTTTCGCAGAATAAATCCGTCACTGTGTCTATTGATGGAGCTGGAGGTTTGGCCTAATTTCGTTCATATCGCACAGAAGTTAAATGTCCCTGTTATTGTTGTTAATGGCAGAATAAGTGACAAAAGCCTTTCCAGATACAAAATTATAAAGCCAATTGCCAAAAAAATATTCAGCAAGGTTGATCTTATTCTTGCTCAAACGGACGAATATGCCGAGCGTTTCAAAAAACTCGGCTGCCCAGACGAGAGAGTTATTGTTACCGGCTCACTAAAATACGACACAGCCCAAATCACCGATAAGGTCGAAGGCGCGGATACACTTGCAGAACAATTGTTCGGAAAAATCTCAAATCGTTTATGGGTCGCAGGTGCTACTGGAAACGATGAAGAGAAAATACTGCTGGAAGTTTTTCAAAATCTAAAACAGGATGAAAGATTCCGGGACCTGCGTTTGGCAATCGTGCCGCGTAAACCGGAAAGATTTGAGGAAGTAGCTCAACTCATCAAACAGCATGGCTTCGAGACATTGCGCTATAGTGAACTAAAATCGGGAGTGACTAAATCGTCCATCGTCCATCATCCATCCGACTTCGCTAAAGCTACGCCGGACAAGTCGTCTATCGTAGTCCTCGGCGACACGATGGGCGACCTGCGAAAATTTTATTCACTGGCAACGATAATCTTCGTTGGCAGGTCTTTAGTTCCGATGGGTGGCTCTGATATGATGGAAGCGGCAGCTTTAGGCAAATGTACCATCTTCGGCCCATACGCTTTTAATTTTCAGCAGACTGTCGATGCTCTTATCAAGGATAACGGTGCTATTATGGTTAAAGATAAAGGTGATTTACTTGCAACCATGCGGAAATGTCTCACAGAAACAGACTACGCCGACAAAATCGCTAAGAACGGCCGGGAAGTAATCAGAAAAAACCAAGGCGCCACTGCAAAAGCCATCGAGCAAATCGCTACATTTTTTAATGGTTGATGTACAATCGTATGGAGAAGAAACAATCGTTAATCAGAGCTTTTTCGCGTCAGCCGCACCGGCGAAGGCCGCTGATGTTTGTTTTTGTTATTCTGATTGTCGCAGCGTTTTTTGGGCCGTGGTATTCGGACGTCTTGAGCTTAACGGGAACAGGTAGTGTCCACCTCATTTCAGAAAAGCATTCCGGTTTCGATTTCGCTGTTTCGATATTTCACCTCCTTACGGAAAAGGAAATCTCCACCGCTGACCCGCCCATTCATTACTGGGCAATAGAAATATTTTACTTGTCCTTCATTGCGTGCCCAATTACAGTCATTATGTTCGCTGTACAGGTCATGCTTGCTCCGGAGTCTGTTTCCAGGAAGCGGACTGCTGTTTTAAGCACGATCGGCATGCTCCCAGCTCTGATTTTTCTTGGCCGTCACCTTGGACAGTATCTTCTCCACCCAAATCAAGTCGGGATAATCTCTCCCTGGATAGTGAGGATTGGACACCAAATTGAGCCATTATCCTGGTCGGTGCTGTTAAGTTCATATGGCGGCATCTTGTTATCCTACGTGGCTAAATGGCAGTCACGCTGGGTACTGCTGTTCAGCTTTCTTCTCTTCGTCGTCTTCTTTTGCGGGCTTTCGTATGTGCCCGTTGTGTATGGCAATGGCATATAGTGTGAATTAATTTAATTATATCAGGGGGTGTTAAAATTCTGGTATCAGTCGTAGTAAGCTGTCGGTCGACACCCTTTTATATTTGTTATCTGTTGCCAGCTCGCAGCTTCTTACTGACGGCTGCGATATGCTTTGGTCCGGTGCCGCAGCAGCCGCCGATGATATTGACGCCAGCGGAGTGAATCTTTTCAGCAGCCACAGCAAAATCCTCAGGCGTCACCTTATAAACCACCTTACCATCAATTAGCTCCGGCTTGCCAGCGTTAGGCTCGGCATAAATCAAAACATCTCTGGCCGAAGCGCTTACAGAAGAAACAAACTTTTCTGCTAGCTTTATATATTCATCAAGCACCAGCGTGCCGCAATTAAACCCTACTGCATCAACTCCCAGCGAGACGGCTTTTGAAATCGCAGATTCAACATCAACACCCATCATGGTTTTAAAACTATCCCCTGTTTGGTCAAATGCCCAGGAGACAAACACAGGTAGGTCACTAATTGATTTCAACGCTTCTATTGTAATTTCCACCTCATCAAGAGCGGTCATTGTTTCAATGATGAAGCCATCGACACCACCATCTAAAAGTGCCTTTGCCTGCTGGGTAAAAGCATCTTTTAACTCTGCTGGTTTTAAATTTCCCAAAGGCTCTAAAAAATCTCCACTCGGCCCAATATCGCCTAAAACGTATTTTTCTCCACCTGCCGCCCGCCGAGCTATTTGAGCACCTGCGGTATTTATCTCAACAACTTTGTCGGCTAAACCATGCCGTGCAAGCGCATACTTATTAGCCCCAAATGTATTAGTAAGAACAGCATCGCTGCCAGCCGACAGATACGACCGGTGAATTTCTAAAATGACATCCGGTGACTCGATATTCAAGTAGTCATTACACACACCTGCCTCAACTCCGCGGGCAATCAGCTCAGTTCCCATCGCCCCATCTAATAAAAAAACACCCTGGGTTCCCGCAAAGCGGGGTTCCTGCTTGATTCCTTCTCTCAGATTTATCTTAGGCATAAAAATCCAGCCCCTCAATCCTGTTTCTGTTCAATCCACTTTCCATTAATATTTACAAAAAGATGCTTGAATCCCTTTGGTTCAGGATGATTAAAAAGGGCATCTCGCTGCTTGGAACTTATGCTCGTTGGCTTTATAGAAGTCAGGCTAAGGGAAATCTTTGCCTGGTCCTCGATATTTTCACTGTGCCTTGAAATCCTGATAATACTCGGCGCAAAAAAATCCTCAACAACCTTCTTGTACTTATATAGCTCCACAACGAGTTCCGGATTCTCATCTATATCAAAATACTGAATCTTTCGAACGGAATAATCGCAGTCGTAGATATATATTTTTTTGATTATCCTCCCATTGTTTCTAAATCTTGTTAGAACATCAAAAGGTCCTTCCTTAGATAATGACCAATCTTCTATGTCTTCCTTGTCACTTGCCACCGCCATAATTCCAAGTGCTTCAAGCACAACTCTCGGATCGAGTAGAAGTCCGTCAACGGAATTAGTCTCAGTCCATCTACCCAGCCAGAAGCTACTGACTTCTTTGAGTCTTATTGCCAGCCAAAACTCAAAATCGTTAGAACCGACAACCATTCCACGCGGATCAAAAGCTACATCGCCTTGCATATAGATTTCGCTCGGCGGATTCAGCCAAAGTTTCACAGGGAAGTTTTCCTTCTTTAATTTGCCGTCAGCATAATACTCCAAACGGCATTGGCCGTTAGCTTTCAATGGTACTACCTTCTGTGAATGTAACTCTAAAGCAGCCAGCGCCTCGATTGCGGTTTCCTTACCAGGACAGACACGCGTAGGCTGTCGAATTTGCCCGGCGCAGCCGGCAAGAATTAGTACCGCCGCTAAGTAAAGAAAGAATAGATGATTTCTATATTGAAGGTAACACACTTTCTATAAATCCGTTTGTAGAATCTCACCTATCTGTGAGGACAGTTGCTCGATTTGCACCTCGTCAAGATGTGGATTTATCACCGAGACAATTTCCTTTTCGCCGGTTATTCTCAAACGCCAGATTTCCTTGTCATTCTCGACCTCGGATGAATCATATTTCAAACGCCTTTTTCGCATTAGAACTAAAGCCAGCACAAAGCGGAAGTTTACTTTTTCCTGCTCGGTTTCTTCTGCTAACCTGTCAAAAAAAGCCATCAGCATATCATCGTCGATAAATTGTGTTTTTTTCTGGCCGGGTTGCGGCAGCTTTGTTTTCCAGAAGCAGAACACTTCCGGCTTTTGGCTCTGCCAGTAATCGGCGCAGAAATCCCGGCGTTGCAGTCCCTGCTCGGTTTCCACAAGAGCGCCGTAATACTCTTCGCTGTATTCTATTTTTCTGCCAGTTCCGTAACAGGTTCCAACCGGCTTTTCTATTTCCCACTCTTCCATTGTTCTTTAGCCATACACTACTCAAATATCAGCCATTTACTTATGTTCTGTGAAGTCTTAGGTCCTATACCTTTGACTTTTTGCAAATCGTTACAATTTCTAAAGACCGGACTGTTAACTTCTTGTAAAACAAAATTCTCTCTATATGCAACTATTGCCTGTGCCCGCAGGCGGCCTATATTTGGTAATCTTGTCAGGCTCGCTGCTGGTGCATCGTTCGGATTTATTTTTTCTTCTAATGCAATCTCTCGTCCGACTATAGTAGAGTTATGTCCTGCAAAACATGAAGTGACAATACCGACAGCCAGTGCGATGCAAATTAGCTCGCTAAAAATAAAAGCAAACGATTGAATCCGTTCTTGTCTGGTTTCTGTCATGCGTTGTATTTACCGGCTAAAAATTCCATCACGAAGCTTTTCCAAAGCTTGAAATGATTTTTTAGGCTCAAGCAATTTAGTCGTCAGGCCACTATTAGCGATGTTACTATCCTTCGTATCGGCAAGTGTCGAATATGTTACCGAGTCGACATACGGTTTACTAAGTGCTATTTTATAAAACTGTTCAATCCATTCTGCCTGCTGCGATTGGTCCCATTCCTGGTGCCAGGCGCCGGCCGTTTTGCTGTTGTATAAGCCGTCGCCATTTTGGCTTGGCACCTCTACGCCGGTTACATACAAGGGTTTGCCTATAGGTCCAAAATAATCCAGAACAGCCGATATCTGCATCATATCTCTGACGTGCATACCGGATATATTTTTACCTAACCGCATAGCTAATCCGAACGCATCGAAATTTATGCCGCTTTGCACAATCATGTCCATATACGCAAGCGGTGGAATGGTATTCGGTGCTATAGCAAAATATTCACCCCACGGATTGCTGATTTCTACAATCCTCAAAGCCCTGTTACTGGCTGCCCTAACAGCCATATTAGCCGCACGGGTCATTCCTAAAATCTGCTCGAAACTAAAACCAAAATGATTAAAAGTATTCAATCCGCTCAATACAATCCACCTGTGAACGATGCCCGAATAGCGTGATACCACCCTCAAGATAAATTGATATGCGGTTTCGCGAATCTTTTCAAATCCTGCATTACTTTCG
>Ga0315532_1000536_pt1 | contig 30221 bp, 32 predicted proteins | sample SalMarWE160370MG_FD_203082 | JGI IMG/M metagenome (GOLD analysis project Ga0315532, IMG submission 203082) | Salt marsh sediment microbial communities from the Plum Island Ecosystem LTER, Massachusetts, United States - Salt Marsh Sediment WE1603-70 ...
TATCCCGGTCAACCTTCTGTTTAGCCTCATTAACAATCTTACCCCACCTATCCTCAGCCTCCTTCCGCCCCACCTCCCGGGCGCTCTTAAGAATCATCTGGGCTTCCTTTTGCGCCCTCTGCTTAACCTCCCTGATCTCCTTCTCCGCCTGCTTCTTCATCTCAGCCACCGCCTTGGCCGATTCCTGGGCCTGCCGGTTGGCCTCCTCAGTCACCTTAATAGCCTCCTGTTCCGCCTCGCTTTGCGCCTCAGCCACTATCCTGGTGGCTTCCTCCTCGGCCTCCTGTTTAGACCTTTCCACAACATCAGCCGCCTTCTCCCGAGCCTGTTCCGTAAGGCGCTCCACCTCCCCCCGCCTCTCCTCCTCGGCCTGCTTCCTGGCCTTAGCCTCGGCCTCCTTAGCCATCTGCGCCGTCAGCTCTTCAGCCTCGGCAATAATCTTAGCTGACTCCTTCTCCGCCTTCTTCCTGGCAACCTCCTCGAACTCAGCGATGGCCTCCTCGGCCTTACTCCGCGACTCAGCGACAAGCCGGGCTATTTCCTCCTCCGCCTTGGCCCTGGCCCCGCTGGTAACCCGCTCCGCCTCGGCTTCGGCCTCAGCGGTAATCCGCTCCGCTTTCTCCCGAGCGCCGGCGATAATATAAGCCGCTTCCTTCTCCGCCCCCTCTTTCACCCTCCTGAATTCGGCCTCAATAGCCTCGGTAAGTCTCTGCTTGTGCTCAGCAATCACACCGTTGCCCCCCTCAGTCCCCTGTCTTACCTCATGGCTCACTTCTTCCATATCACTCACCTGCTTCCCCGGTCTTAAGCTAAATGCCGGCCGGTTTCACATCTTCGGATTTGAGTTTAGACCTTATCGGCACAATTGTCAACAGAAATTTGCCTATTTAACGCCCGTGGCGCAAAGCCAGCCCCGGCCATCTTTAAGCCGAAACTGTACTTCAGAAAAGCCGGCGGCGGTGAGCATAGCCACCATCTCAGCACCGGCGTAGAGCGGAAACTGCATCTTTTGTGCCATGGCAGCGTATTTCGGCTGGTCACCCAGCTCTTTATTCCAGGCGGTGGTAATGGCCACCAACCCCCGGTCTTTTAAGACACGGTACACTTCCTTCAATCCGGCCACCGGCTCCGGCCAGTAATTGAAAGACTCAATAGAGCAAGCCCGGTCAAACGATGCGTCCTCAAAAGGCAGATTAGAGATGTCCCCCCTTTTTACGGCCACACGCTCAACTCCCACGGCGGCGGCGTTATGTTTTAGCGCCTGCTGCACCATGATAGCCGAATAATCGACGCCGGCGACAAAGCCGCCATTGGCAATCCTGGCTATCTCCTTAATGGTCATGCCGCCGCCACAGCCGATGTCCAGTATGTAACTATTCGGCTGGATATCCATCAGTTCAATCGTCCACCGGCTTAAAGGGCGGTGCCTCCAGTTCATCAGGGGGCCCATCAGCCAGCCAAGCCAGCCGCTGGGCCTACGGCACTGGGCACCAAATACTTTCGAAAACGGCATTAAACTTATTGGGGAACTATTTTTTATCGACAAACAGGGGTGCTACTAAACAGATTAACAAAATATCGGCCCTAAGTAAAGGTTAAATAACCCTAAAAAAGGAAAAATTGAACTAAAAACCTATTGACATCGAGGTAAGAATGGTCTATCGTTTTAGTAATCAAAAAGGAGGTCAGCCGATGCAAGCTTACTGTGTGAAGTGCCGAGCCAAAAGGGACATGAAGGATGCCAGGCAGATTACCATGAAAAATGGTAAGCCGGCGACCCAGGGTGTATGCCCGGTATGTGGAACCAAGATGTTCCGCATCGGGAAATAAATAAACTTTAAGCCCTTTTCCCATCCGGCGGCCCAACTGAATAACGGTTAAAGCGTTGGGGTATTGGTTTATTTTGCCTCAGCCGGGTGGTTTATTGACTGCCTACCACGTCAACCCAGAAGTCTAGGGTGTGGTAGGCGTCGCTGTCAAAACTCCTATAAAGCTGAAACTCAACCTTCTGCGCCTCCCCAACCTCAACAGGAGCAAAGCTCACCCTCTGCTCCCAATCCTCCTCATCAGCCAGGGTAATTGTCCCCACACCACCCACCTCCTGCCCCCCGATAACTATCTTGATATGGTAATCGGCTGTTTCCTGCTGGTGATTTATTATCCCCAGGGTCACTATTGCCTCCTCCCCCAGGATAATAACATCGGGGTAATTGGCCGCCATCCCCTCAGGGCCGAGCAGGTAAAATTCGGTAAAGGTCTCCCCCACCGCCGGCGGCCGGGCAACATAAACCAGCACGCCAACAGCCCCGATGATAACCACCACCAGCAGCACCAGGAGGACCCTATCCCAGAGGTGCTGCCTACCCCGGAACCCGGATAGCGCAAAGCCAAAGCGGGGCTCAAAGCGTTCCTCCGCAGGCAGCCGGCGCCGCCGGTAGCAGGCGACGGCTGATGCCGCAATAATAAAAACCAGCAGAGAGATAAGCACCGGATAGAGGCCGATGCCCCAGGGAGTAAAATTGAGGACAACGCCTGCCAGCGGCACCACGGCAATGCTGAGGCCAAAGCTCAAAGCCAGGCGCTGGACGATATCAAGGTCATCACGTTTGGGGAAGACGGCGGCCACCAGGCTATAGCCGGGAGAGAAAAGGGCAAAGATTAGCCCCAGGACAAGGCTCACCGGGCTCCCCCCCCAGAAAACGGCCAGGGGCACTAAAACCAGAGAAGCAACGGCCACCGCCACTAAGTCCACGCTAACTCCCCTCCCTCAAGATATATAGCCCGTCCCGCACCTCAACCAGGTCAGGGTTCTTCAGCGGGAACGGGCTATAAAAAATGCTAACCTTTTTCTCTTTAATATATTCGGTGTCAGGAGCGCCCATCATAAAAAACGCATTAATCTGCCTCGCCTCATCTTGCCCCCAGGGGTAGGAGTTAGAGGTATAGGCATACTGACCGCTTATGGTAACAAAAGTCCAGCCGGCATAGGGGTTGAGCAGAGCGATGGAATTGTCGGGCAGCTCCTCTCCAACCCATTCAAAGTCGTTATAGGTAGGCGCGTCAACCACGTGATAATATTCCTCTTCGGCGTAGCCGTCCATCCTTAGAAACAGGGCAAATACCACCACCAGCGCCAGTGCTATATAGACCGAAACCGTCCCCCAGCGCCACCGTTTAAAGAAGGCCAGCCCCAGCTGGCGGAGCTGGCTTAAGCCGTAGCCGGCAATAAAGGCCATAAACAGCATAACGTAGAGCCAGCCCCTTTCGTAAAGGATATCGGGGCCGATATCAAACCACTGCCGGTAGAACTGGACAAAGAAAAGCAGGATAACGGTAGGCACCAGGAGGGCATAGTTGCGCCAGCCGCCCCTGGCTATCAGAAAGCCAAAACCGATAACCGCCAGGGCTATCATTATGTAGCCCAGCTGAGGCAAAGGGATGGGAATCGCCGGCAGGGGTACCTTTTCCGCGTTTATGATATTTTGTATTTCCCGCAGCACAAAAGCCCGGTTCCAGAGAAAGATAACCAGACCCGAAAACGGGATAAGCAGCAGGCAGGTAAGGGACGGCAGCTTCTGCCGCATTGGGTTCTTAGACAGGGCAAGGTAAAAGATTAAGAAAATCACCAGGACAAAGCCCACGGCTACGGCGGTGGTGCCGTGGGTAAGAAACAGCGCCACCAGGCTAATCACGATTAAAGCTAGCGGCCGCCAGTCCTTCTCCATTTTCTCCAGCAGTATCAGACACAGCGGGAAAAAGACCAGCCCCAGCGTCACCGGCACCAGAAAAGCCGGCCCCAGAAACCTGATGGTGGTATGGATAAAGGTGGCGAAAAAGGCGGCTTCCAAACCGAAACCCCGCTTCCGGCCCCAGGCGTAAGCGGCAAAGGCTATTATGCCCAGAACCAGGGCCGGCATCAGCCGGGCCAGCCCCAGCCAGGGCGAACCGGTGGCCAGCAGCGAGGTGCCCAACCAGATATAATAACCCGTTTCCGGGTGTCCCCCCACCTCCCACTGACCGCCGTGGAAGGGGTTAGGAAAATTAAGATGACCGGTATCCAGAATCTGACTGGTATACCCCAGATGCATCCACTCATCAACATGGAGGGGATAGGGGTAATCGAGGCGGGGATACAAAGCCATAAAGAAGGCGAGGCCAATGATGGCAACCAGTAATATAGCTTTAATTAAAGAGGCTCTTTTCAAAAAACCGTAACTCTCAATACAGATTGCCACTATTTTAGCATCAACCATCAGACGGGGCAAGAAAGCCCCACCTCCCTTCTAACAGTTCTTTATTTTCCCATACCCACCCACCCGCATAAGCTGCGCTTCTAGCACTTTCTTTCCCCACCCCCCTATTACAGTGATGTCCCTCTTCAATCAGGGGGAATAAGGGGACGGCTTTTTCAACAAAGGGGTGGGGGTAAAGAGATGTAAAGAGGCGGAGCCTTTTTGGGCGGGAGGGTGGGAAAAAGAACGCACTCTAAAAACCGGGCAATCCCCCATTAGACACGGCCACCCACTCTGTGGTAATCTGTTCTTTGCCATGAAATGCTTGATACTGGCCGGGGGCTTTGGCACCAGGCTCTACCCCCTCATCACCAACAAATCAAAGGCACTGCTGGAATACAAGGGCAAACCGCTGTTAAGCCATCTGGTGGACAAGGTCCCCCGGAATATAGAAATTCTGGTCTCCACCAACCTCAAGTTCGAGGCTGATTTTCGCCGGTGGCGGCAGGGGGTGGATAGAGAGATAGACCTCTGCGTCGAGGCAATCTGGAGCGACAAGCAGAAAAAGGGAGCCGTCGGCTCGCTCAACTTCTGGGTTACCGCCAAGCATATCAGCGAAGACCTGCTGGTAATCGCCGGTGATAACTACTTCGAGTTTGACCTTTCGCAATTTATCGCCGCCTATGACGGCAACAACACTCTGGTTGCCGTCCACGATATCGGCGATAAGAGCCGGGCCGGCCAGTTCGGCGTGGTGCGTCTGGATGGCAACCGCCTGGCCGGACTGGAGGAGAAGCCGGCCAAGCCCACCTCCAGTCTCGTTGCCACCGCCTGCTATATTTTCCCGCCGCGGGTATTCCCACTCTTACAACATTACTGCTCCAGCAGTAAGCGGGACAATCTGGGCAGCTTCATATCCCACCTCATTGAGGTCAGCCAGGTACATGGCTACCCGTTTACCGAGCCCTGGTTTGATATTGGCAGCAACTACTCCTCAAGCAAGAAGAAGTAAGCATGCCGGGCAAGGAAGCTGAACACTGGGGAAAGGTAGCCAGAGGATGGCCGGACAAGGGCTACGCCAACGAGCTCCTGGGCGAGCAAAAAAGAAAGACCTATATAGACCTCATCAGCCGCTGGACCAAGATAACCCCCGGGCAGAAAATCCTTAAGACCGACCTCTTTGCCGAAGCCTTCGGCGTGGAGCAGTTTTTCTTTGATGCCATACCGGCCAAAAGCTATGTGGTCGGCATTGATGTTTCTATGGAGATAGTGGCCGAAGCCAAAAGCCAGGCCCGCAGTCGTGGCATGGACGCCGGCAGCTATCTCTGCTGCGATGTCAAAAAACTCCCGCTGCGGGATAGCTCCATCGACCTTATCATCTCCGATTCCACCCTCGACCACTTCCCCACCGAGGCGGAAATTATCACCGCGCTAGGGGAGCTGGGGCGGGTGTTAAAAGACGGCGGCACTCTCATACTGACCATAGACAACAAGAGCAACCTCACCTACCCCCCCTATTGCATCATCCGTCTCTGGATGAAACTGGGGCTGGCCCCCTATTTTATCGGCCGGACCCTTTCTCTTTCCCGCCTGAGACGCGCCCTAAAGGAAATTGGGCTTACTGTTGAGGCAAACACGGCCATTCTCCACTACCCCCACCCCGACGGGCTGATAAGGTGGCTGGAACGCTCTCTGCGCAGCTTAAGCCGGGGCAAACTGGACAACGCCATCAGAAAGTGGCTGGCCTGCCTCAATCGGCTGGAGGGGAGCAAAATCAAATACCTCACCGGGCGCTACCTTGCCGTTAAAGCGGTCAAGCCGGTAACTAAGGCCATCCCTTCAGACTGAAACGCCACGATAGCGCCTACTCATAACCAGGCCAGCGTAAAGGCCAACCACCCCCTGGACGGCCAACCAGACATAGCCGATGCCAACCAGGCCTGCCTGCGGCATGATGAAATAGCTGCCGAGCAGGGTAGCCAGGGTTATAAAGCCGGTGACCAACCCCAGCTCTCTCATCCGGTCCTCAACGCGGAGGGTGGTGGTATAAATACTGGTTACGCCGGCAAACAGGCTGGACACACACAGAATCCTGAGTAACAGCAAACCACTCGCCGAATAGCCCTCGCCGAAGAGGAGCAACAGCCACTTGCCCAACAGCAGAACCAGGATAACTGCCGGCACCAGTATCACGAAGGCGAATTTAAGAGATTTAGCCACATTGCCCCACAATTCTCCTTCAAAGTGGGCACCTTCGGCAAACAGAGAATGGGCTACCGCCGCTGGAATAGCAAAGAGTAGTGCGGCTACCGTCCAGGCGACGTAAAAATAAGCGTTCTGCTCGGCCCCCAGCAGGTTAACCACCATTAGCGGCAGAACCAGAGCCGGAGCAGCACTAAAGAGGCGGGCAAGATAGCTGCTGGCGGAATAGCGCCACATACCACCGATTACGCCCGGATTCAGGTTAGGCACCGGTCTATAGCGCGGCTGAACCCGGGGGACAAAGCAAAACAGGGCCACCGCCAGCGCTACGGCGGTAGCGATACCCCAGGAAGCAGCGATGCCGAAGGTGTGGAAAAAGAGAACCAGGAAGATGGGCAGCGGAATCTTTAGCAGCGAAAAGACGGAGTTTCTGTACAGGTCAAAGTCGGCCCTTCTTCTGGCAATGAAGACCGATCTCAGCACCCCGAAAAGCGTCTGAGCCAGGACAAAGAAAACGAAGGCGGCGGCGAAGATTATATTCTTCTTGATGAAGGCCAGAGCCGGCGACCAGATATCCAGCCCGGCGACAAAGATTACCGCCAGCACCACGGCTATGGCCCCGCTGATGGTCAGGCAGGAGTTAATCATATCCTGGGGTTTTTCCGCCTTAGGCAGGAAGCGGATAAGGGCGGCACCAAAGCCGGGGACGCTCAGTATAGTCAGCAGGGAGATAGACGATATTATCGCCGCCCCCCACCCCACCTCGGCCTCGGTATAAAACCGGGCGACCACCATCCAGAAGAAGAAACCCAGCCCCGAGGTGACCACGGTGTTGGCCATCAGGAAAAAGGAGTTGCGGTAGAGAGGGCTTTTGATATGCTCCACTATATACCGGATATCGGTGCGCACCTGCTGATTATACTCTGGGCAAACCGGCCGGGCAAGCCAGCTTTAGCGGGGGCGCCTGGGTAGAAATTTGGTCTTGCGGTGAAACAAGATATGCAGCTTGCCGGCGATGTTAAACCCAAGCAGGACACCCATTCTAACCAGAATGTACCTCACCAGAAGGCTGTTGCTGATTATCCGTAGCCAGCACACCGGCTGCGGCTCAATGGCATAATATTCCTGGCTGTTCCTGTAGTGCTTTATCGGGAGAAAAAAGCCTTTATTGAGTCTGGCGCGGTATCTGAACAGCTCCAAGAAAATTGACTCGCCATCATCTAGTTCTTGCCCGTTCCGGAATTCATAGCACTTGAAGGTCATTTTACTCAATATCTTCCTATTAATCATAAAACAGCTGGTGCCAAATCCAAAAGTGCCATAGAGCCGAAACCTAAACCCGCTATAGGCGACGTCAAAACCCTTAATCTTTGACTTCATAATACTGATAAGCGACGGTTCATAAACCATATCACCATCTAAGCATAATAGGTATTCTGCTCCCTGCAACAGCGTATATTGCCGTATCGCCTCCCTGCCACAGGTTACGCTCCATATCCGGCTTCGGGCGTAATCAGGCTTTACCGTCTCATAAGTGATGACCTCTCCCTTTAGATGGTGGCGTTTTATCTGTTCCTCTAGATCGTCAACAAAGTCAGGCTCATCAGTAGCCATAACCAGACGGCAATCGTGGTAAGCCTGCTGGATTTCCCGCTGGTTGGCCAGGAACTTGTCCAGGGCGAAAGCGGTTCGCCGGCAGATGGGCGCCCCCACTATCACATCCGGCTTACCCACCGCCACCAGGCTCCTTCCGCCGGAAAAGGCTTAAAAAATTATAGCTCAGGTAACCGCCGGCAACACCGGATAGCACCATTATCAACGCCCATAGCTGGCGCCAGGCGGTAGCCGGCCGGCGGAACAGGCGTCTCAGTGTCTGCGGCAAACGCCCCAGCAAAATACGGCGTAACAGCTGGTACTCAGTTGACAGCACCTCTCCGTCATCGGGACGATACCAGCGGTTAAGCATCGCCTTGGCGTAGCCCTCCCAGTAACCCCGCCGGGCCAGAAAGCCGCTTGACAGCCGGTAATTATAGACCTTGTGCCGCACCCTCACACCGGGGTCATAGACAATCCGCTTACCGGTACCCTTTTTTACCCGGAGGCAGAGCTCGGTCTCCTGGGCCGCCGGCTGCTGCCAGTCGCTCTTGCCCCACCCCTCTCCCACCAGGCTGCTCTTAAACAGCCCGCAGCTTTCAAAGGCTTCTCTCAGGAAAGAAAGGTTGGTGCAAAAACCGTTTCTGACCTCGGTCCTCTCAACAAACTTACGGTAGGTGCAGGAAAATATCCAGTAAAGCTCACGGGGGAACCATTTCATCGACTTATCCTGCCACCGGGGCAGGATGGGGCCGGTAACACCCGCCACCGAGCTGTCCTCATCATAGACCTTCACCGTTTGCTCAACCCAGTTGGCAAAAGGCAGGGCGTCATCATCAACAAAAGCGATAATATCCCCCCTGGCCTCCCCGATAGCCAGGTTGCGGGCGGGGTAAGAACCCCACTCCCCCTCATTAAAAAGCACCCGCATATTGGCGTAGCCCTTCTCGGCGATATAATTCTTGATGCTGTCGGCAAGCTCAACCGACCTCTCGGCCACAATTAGGGTCTCGGTATTTTTATAGGTCTGGGCGTTCAGGCTATCTAGCAGCTCGGTGATATCCTTAAGCCGGTCCGGCGTGTAGACGGTGGTAACTATGGATACCAGGGGATTTTTCATACCTCTTTCCCCTTCTCCCCCGGTTCACCCAAACGGCGGAACCTTCTGGTTATCAGCGCCCAGCCGATTCTGGTGCCGTCCCGCAGCGACCTCAGCTTGGGGGGGCTTAAGCGCCGCCGGTAATCAATGGGAATTTCGGCGATGGAGTAGCCCCTTCTGGTCAGCTGGCTGAATATCTCGGCCTCCAGGTCAAAGGCGGTAGCCCTTAAGTATAAGCTCTTAACCACCTCCCCCCGGAGCCCCCATAAGCCGGAGCAGACATCGCTTATCCTTCTACCGTAAAAAACGGTAGCTATCAGGCTGAGTAAATAGTTGCCCACCAGGTTAAGCCGACTCATCGCCCCCTTCTCCCGCCGCCCCCTCATCCGCGAGCCGATAACGGCATGGTGACCCTCCAGCAGCTTCAGCATATCGGGGATATAGCCGGCGGGATAGGTATAGTCGGCGTCAAGCATAAAGATAAAATCGGCCGCCGCCGAGCTTAAAGCCTTACTCACGGCGATGCCCTTGCCCCGCCGCCGCTCAATAATAGTGCTGGCGCCTTTTTCGGCGGCAATCTCCCTGGTTCTATCGGTGCTGTTGCCGTCAACTACCAGCAGCTTAACTTTATACCCCGCCCCCTCCAGGGACGAGCGGGGTATCTCGTCAATAACCCGGCCTATGGTTTGCTCCTCGTTAAGCGTGGGGAGAATAATTAGGATTTCCGGCTGGCTCACACTCATTTTGTGGAATCAGTATAAAGGTTTTGCCCTTCGGGGTAAAGAGCGGGAAACCGGCAGACCATTCAGAGAAATCTAGCTAAACGGTGTTTCTCTCCAGGAATCCCACCACAGGATTTTCAAATAGCGGGCCCTGGCGTACATCCTGGGACCCAACCTGATTTGAGCCTTCCGGGAGACAGCGTTAGCCACATTCACCGCATTTCGCGATGATTTGAACCCATGCTCCCACAAAAACTGAAGCCGCTTAAAATAGGCGTAAACCATCAATCCCCTCCCCCGGTATTTAGGGTGTGTCCAGGCGTTTCCGGTGCACCCCTGTTTATCGGAAAAATCGACCCGGTAGGGGAGCGGAGCGAAGCTATTTTTAGCTTCCTGGCTCATGGCCAGCCAGGCGATATGGGCCAGCTCATCATTAATGAAAAAACAGAAGGCCACCGCCCCTTTATCCAGTTTCCGCCTAGCGCTAAGAAGATGTGAGTCCAACTTAAAGCTACCAGCCAGCTCATCGGCCTGCTGCCGGGTAGACACTATCTTTAAGGTATAATCCTGTATTTTGGGTAAAAAATCAGCCTCGTCCCTTTCCTCAAGTGTATGCTCATAGAGGTAATAGCTCTCATAGCGAAAGAGGTAACCTGCCAGGAATATAAATCCCCCTCTGAGTAAGGGTAGTAACCCTTCCGTCCGTAGAATCTCCCTTGCCCTTAACAGCAGCGCCATCAGGCTGTCTATCGTCGCCCCCTTAGCCAGAAGACGTTTTAAAAGGCAATATTGAGCCGGCCATCTTCAGCAGCAGCTGGCTGTGCCAGTCGAAGGAGAAACCGTTGCCGTCGGCGATAAGCTCCGGCAGCCCCTTTTTGCCGGCCAGTTGGAACAGGCGGTCGATGCGGCTATTGCTTAAACCCGCCAGCAAAGTCCGGGCCCAGTAGCCGATAGTCAGCTCCCGGTTCAATCTGGCCCGCCATTTCCGCTCATAGGATGAGAGAGCTTTAGCCGAAAAGTCATCAGCCCCAAGGGCCTGCTTAAGCACCCCGGCGGCGATGTCGGCGCACAACAGCCCGTAATAGACGCCGCCGCCGGTGGTCGGCTTTACCTGCCCCGCCGCCTCGCCCACCACCAGCACCCGGTCAAGGTAGGTTCGGGGCAGCGGTTTCAAGGGGACAGTATCATAGCTGGGTGCCGCCTGGTTAGAGGTTATCTTACCCTGAGAAGATAAGGCTTTCAGCAGATTTTCCAGGGAGCTATCGGCCTGGCTGCGGGTGAGCAGGCCGACCAGTCCCCGCCCGTCGGTGGTCGGCACCAGCCAGGCAAAGCCGCCCGGGGTCAGCTCCTGGTCAAAATAGACCTCCACCTCATCGATGCCGTTGATAGCCACCTGAACTTGAGCGCCGAGGACGAAATGCTTTATCTCCCCCAGCCCCAGCTTGGCCGGTAAGGTGGAACCGAAGCCGGTAGCGATAACGGCGGCTTTAGCCCTGAGAACTCTCTCCTCAGATTGACCGTTTAATATAACCTCGACGCCGTCGTCCTGAATTGAAATGTCGCTGACCCTGGCCCCGAAATGGTAGCGGGCGCCGCTGGCTTGAGCCATTTTAGCCAGGTGCGCATTAAGACGGGCGCGGTCAACGATGGCGGCAACGGGAGACTGGCGGCAAAGTCTAAGGTGTTCCCCGGAAGGAGCCAGGAACTTGGCCGAGCTGGCCTGTCTCAAGACGAGGCCGTTATCCAGGGAAAAAGCGCTAAGGCATTCCTGGCTGAGGATGCCGGTACAGCAGATGTCATCGCCCAGCGAGAGGTTTTTCTCAACAACAACGACACTATAGCCAAGATGGCTCAACCTCTGGGCAACACGGCTTCCCGCAGGTCCGGCGCCAACGATTATGACGTCGTGCAACATCATCTATCAATTGCCGATACAGCCACTAAAGAGACGTTAATCCTTAACCTTGGTTTCTTTCTCCAGCACCTCGGCCAGAGCCTTAAAACCCTCGCCGCCGAAAGAACTTAACTGCAAAGCAAGTAACTCCGAATACTTAAAACCCAATGTTCAAAATCGTTTATCACTAGCCCGACCTCCCTGATTTGTCAGCTTTAATTACTTTTATGCCTCCGTTATAAAATAACTATTTACCCAGCTCTTCCTCCAGCTTATCCTGCAGGTTCTGGATAAACTGCCCCCCAATCTTGTCGACCTTGGCGCGCATGATTCTCTCGCCGAAGGTAGCCAGCCGGCCAACCAGGCTCACGTTGGAGCTGTAGGAGATTTCCACCTCGCCGCCGGCAATCTCCTTGATGTCAACGATAGTCTCCTGGGTAAAGGTGCCGGCACCGCCGACGGCAGAACCCAGCCCCACCGCCTTGACGTGCGTGGGCGGGTCAAGCTCGGTCAGGGACTGTGTAAAGTTCAGCTTTACGGTGATTGGTCCCACCTTCTGCTTGACTATCCCTTCCCAGGTCTTTTCGTCAACGGCCTCCATCTTTTCCGCACCGGGGATACAGGAAACCAGGGTTCCGGGAGCCAGCAGGAAATCCCACGTCTGCTGGATAGGCGCCTTCATGGTAAACTTTCCTTCAATTTTCATTTTGGACTACGCCTCCTCTTTTGTTCTTTGGTATCTATGTCAAAAAGGTCAAACTCAAACGGGTCAAGGACTTTAACCCCCTCGACCTCAGGCGGCATTGCAAAATTACCATCGGAGCCCTTCTTCGATTTAGCCGGGGCTTTCATCGCCTCGGGCAAAGACCCCCGGTATGTCTTACTGAAACACAAGTAGTAATGCTTGCCTCGGTAAAGGGGGCATTCCCTGCATAATTTCCCCGAGAAGGAGCATAGTATGTCTTCCTTAGCCATAACAACTTCCCCCCATCATAAACCAATCCACCGCCGGAATTCTCCCCGCTTTATATTTTAGCAGAAAAAGGGGGGGCTCAGGGTAACTTGGGACTCTTCCAGTCCTTCATCGGCCTCATCCACTCCGCTTTCTCGACGAACTCGTCGTGGGCTAAAGGCACCGGCGGGTGGCTGAGGAAATTAGGGTCAAACTCATCCTTGACCGCCAGCATCCACTTGTGGTAGTTGGGCCCGTAGGCCGGCCCGGTGAGGTAAAGCGGCTGGTGCGGTCCCAGCAGCGAGGTGTAAAACCGCTTCCTGATGTTCTCCTTGGACGTTTCCAGGTAGAAGTGGTCAACCCCGTCGGTATTCTCATCGGGGTCCCAGTAGACCAGGAACTCGGAATAGCCCTGGTGGCCCAGCTCAAAGCTCTGGAACCAGCCGGGGTCGCCGTAGTCGGGCATAAGCGGCGGGGTAAATTTCTTCTTAAGCTCGGCGTAGTTCTCTCCGTGGGGCAGGGAGTGCTCCAACGTCTCTATAACGTAGTCCACAGAGACATAGCCGCCGCACATCAACCACATGCCGGCGGAGTCGGCGTTCTTAAACCAAGACTCGTCGGTAGGCCGGGTTCGGCGGGCTTCGCCGCCAATCTCGGTGATAATATCGTTGAGCACCCGCTCCTCGTACTCCATCTGCTCCTCGGAGCCGAAGCCGACCAGCAACACCCGGAGCAGGTGGAAATCTTTGATAGTCTCTTCGCTCTCTTTAGACCATATATCCCAGTACTCTTCTTTACAGCTAGCCTTGGCGATAGCCCGCCAGAATATAGGCACTTTGGTGACGCCGGCCCCTATCTCGGCCCGGGCCATCTCAAACATAGCCTGCTTCATGGATTCTTTGCTGGGCATGGTAAAGTTTATCCACTTAACCCGGTTAACCGGAAGCTGGAGGACAGTGTTGGGTGAAATCCCGGTGGGCTCTAATTTCTCCGGCTGGAAGGGCAGCAGCTTGATGGCCATCTTGGTGACGATGCCCAGGCAGCCCCGCAGGCCGGTAAAGCCCCGCAGCAGCCCCCGCAGGTCGGGCCCGAAGCCGTCCCCCCAGAAGGGGTCGTCTCCTACCGCCAGCGAGCCCATCTTGACCAGCTCGCCATCGGGCAGAATTAACTCGGTGCCCAGTATGCGGCGGTGGGGCAGGCCGATGCGGTAGCTCAAGGGCGACCAGCCGTCGCCCAGCATGTTGGCGATAGCAGAACACTGCGAGCCGCCCCCGCCGACGATAATATAGCAGCCCCGCTTCATCGCCTCCTCCTGGAGCTGGGAATATATAACCCCCGACCCCACTACGGCGTAGAGGTGCTTCTCGTCAATCTCAAAATCGTCCATCCGCTTCAGGTCGATGAGCAGCTCGTCATCAACATGGCAGTGAGAGCGGGGGCCGTACCATCCGGTGCTGTAGGGGACGTAGGGAACCTTGTAGCGGTTGCAGACCCTTACTATCTTCTGGACTTCCTCGGTGGTGAGGGGCATGATGACGCAGCCCGGTATCTTGGTCATTACCCGCTCGTAGCCCAGGCCGGCCTCATAGCCGCCGGGCCCGGACCGGTAACCCTCGCAGACCACCGGGTCGGACGATAGATACTCCTCACCGACGATAGCCTCAAGGACCTTATAGGCTTCCTTAGATATAGCCATAACTTACCTCCACAAGCCTAGCCTTAGATTGCCGCCAGGATAAGCTCGGAAATATCGTATATTTTCAAATCTTCGCCGTTCTGCCTGGCCACCCTGGCAAAATTATCCTTGCACCAGGGACAGGTAGCCACGATGGCCTCGGCGCCCACCGTCTTGGCCTCGAAGAGCCTCTGTTCGGCGGCCCAGGCGGCAAAGTCGGGGAAGGCTTCCTGGGTGCCCCGCCCCGCCCCACAGCAGAAGGCGTTCTCCTTCATCCGCACCATCTCCACCAGCTCCAGGCCGGGGATAGCCTTTAAAATATCTCTCGGCGGCTGGTAGATGCCGCCGGAGCCGCGCCGGCGCTCCAGGCCGGGGCTTATCATGCCCCACTTACCCCGCTCCCCCTTCCAGGGGGTCCAGGGCTCGCTCAGGCGGCTCAGGCTGCAGGAATCGTGGTAGGTCAGGCGCATATCAATCGGCTTGGTCAATTTGAGCGCCTCTTTCTTGATTAATTCATCCACCAGCTCGGTCAGGTGCACTACTTTAAAGCCCAAATCGTCGGTAGAAATATTAAGCATCTTGGGGTAGTCCACCTTCCACGTGCGGTAGCCCTCGGCGCAGCTCAGCAGCAGGGTCTTGGCGCCGGTCTTTCTTACCGCCTCAAGATTGCGCTTGGCCAGTTCCCGCGCCTCGTCAATCATCCCAACAGAATAGAGCATATTGCCGCAGCACCACTCGTCGGGCATGAGCATAAAGGGGGTGCCGGCGGCGTTGAGTATCTTGGCCGTAGCCCGGGCGATTTCGGGGTTGGCGTAGGCCGCCGAACAGCCCACGAAGTAGAGCACATCGGCCTTGGCCGCCACCTTGATATCTTTAGTAAGCCACTTGTTGCGGTTCTCGTGGGGGGAACCGAAACGGTTGTGCTTTTCGGTTATCTTTTTGGCAACCTTCTTGTGTTCGGGCATGGGCCCCTTGCCCTCTTTGACCGCCTTTATCCTCAGCGCCTCTAGGGAAAGCTCTATCTCCAGGTCAAGGTTGCGCTTGCAGCCGACATCGCAGGCGCCGCAGAGGGTGCAGGCGTAGAGCGTCTTGAGCAATTCGTCGGAGTACTCCATCCGCCCCTCGAGCATGGCCATCCCGATTCTCATCTTGCCGTAGGCACCGTAGGAATCGAACAGATAGCGGGTGGCGCTGGGGCAGCGGGTGCTGAAATTTATCCCGGGCATATAGATATGGTCCACCCAGTAGCACCCTTTGCACTTGATGCACTTGCTCATATCGTATTCAAAATTATCTAAGTTGGTTACATCCAGACTCAGTTTGCCTTTGAGCATCTTTATCCTCCCTAGTAACACAAAGTCCCGGGGTTCATGATGTTGTTGGGGTCAAAAACCTTCTTCACTCTTCTCAGGGCAGAGGCATAGCCGGTGGCACTCTCATAGACCAGGTCAGCCAGCTCGCCGTAGGGCCGGGTGAAGAGAGCACCCTCGCTGGCCAGGGCGCTGACAGCGTCACGGTAAAGGCTGCGGACCAGCTCCACATCAACCTCGCTGGTGGGGTCATAGAAGATGTCGAACTGCATCTGGCAGGCGCGGTTATGCTCGATGGGCTGGATATAGCCGCCGATGTCGTCCACGGGGTAGCCGTACTGGGCGGCGATTGCCTCCATCAAATCGATAAACTGGGGTGCCATCGCCGGCCGGGTGATGAAGAAAAGGCTCTGGCAGCCCCCCAGGTAGCGGTTCTTCCAGTAGGGCTTCTTCTTGGGCCAGGGCTGGCGCAGCAGGGGCAGCAGCTTTTTGCCCATACCGGGGAAGCCGGGCAGGTTATTGTCCAGCTGAATCTCGGAAAACTCGTTCTTGATAATATCTTTAAGCATATTTTCTTCGTATTGGAGCTTCTCTTCGGGGCGCCGGGCCATGCCGCTTAATACCAGGATGAGGGTCCAGGGGGGCAAAGTCGCCCGTAGCTCCTCAAAGTCATCGGGCCGGTTATCGGCGGCCAGGGCCGCCAGGTCGGTGTTATCCAGCAGCAGGCACTCCTGTCCTATTCTTAGCTTGAGTATCCGGTGCAGGAAATCAATGGCATAGTCGAGGTCGTCCACCGGAGCCAGCATCACCCGGTCCATAGTGGTCACGTATTCAATCTTCAGGTTAGCCCAGGTCACTATTCCCATCGTCCCCTGGGCGCCCTGGAGCAGGCGGTAGAAATCAAGTCCCGGCCCCGAGGGGTTGGCCCCTTTAGATGGTGAATCGGGGTAGCCGGCGACGCTGGCCGAGCCGGTGCGGAATATCTCGCCGGTAGGCCAGACCACCTCCATACTCTGCATTGGTTCCCCGTAGTCATAGACGGTGTTGGTGATGACCTCCCTCTCCAGGTGGTCAATCACCGCCGAGCGCATCGGGTGGGGCGCCAGCGGCATCATCAGCCTGAAGCCCTTCTTGGCCAGCTCTTTGGTGGCTTTCTCCCAGGTCACCCCCACCTCCATCCGCACCCGCCGGTTGAACTCGTCAACCTCCAGGATGCGGTTCATCCGGGTCAGGTCAACGATAACACCGCCCTGCTTGGGGATGGCGCCCCCGTTAAAGTGCACCAGGGAACTGGTCGGCACCACCGGCAGCTTGCTCTTGTTGGCCAGCTGGACAATTTTTTGCACCTCCTGGGCCGTCTTGGGCTTGACCAGGTAGTTAGGCACCCCGGCCGGTACCAGGCTGAAATCGCGGGAATAGGCACTGAGGACTTCAGGGTCAGCGGAAAAATTCTCCGGCCCTACTATCTCCCGGAGCTTCGTTTTTACTGTCACGTCTGCAACCTCCTCTAGTGGCAGATTACGCTGGGGCCCTTAGCGCTGAGGGGGCAGGGGCCAGAGCAACGACCCTCAGTCGGTTATTTAGCGATATATCATCGTAAACGTAAAAGGGAAAGATGACAGATACAATTTACCAAACTTGGCTAGCCTTTGTCAATCTTAGCGGCATATACCCCGGGGGTATATTTTATCCCCCGGCCATCCGCCCCAAAAGCCAGGAAATCCACTCCTCAATCCCCTGGCCAGTGGTGCAGGAGACGGGGAAGATTTTTACCTCCCGGTTTATCCCCTTGATGGTCTTACTAAAGGCGTCAACATCGAACTTCAGGTAGGGCAGCAGGTCAATCTTGTTGATGAGGACGACGTCGGCCTCGTGGAACATCAGGGGGTATTTAAACGGCTTGTCGTCGCCCTCGGGGGTGCTGGCAATCAATATCCTTAAGTCCTCACCCAGGCTGAACTCGGCGGGGCAGACCAGGTTGCCCACGTTCTCGATAAGCAACAAATCAATATCCTTCAGGGGCAAATCGCCCAGGGCGATAGCGGTCATGTTGGCGTCGAGGTGGCACTCCCCGCCGGTATTTATCTGGACTACGGGCACATCTTCTTTGCCGATGGCTTCGGCGTCCAGGCTGGAGCTGATATCTCCCTCGACCACGCCGACTCTGGTTTTCCCCTTGAGCCGCTTTATCGTCTCCATGATGACGCTGGTCTTGCCCGCCCCCGGCGAGGCCATAACGTTGACCACAAAGACTTTATTAGTATCAAAAAGCTGCCGGTTTTTACGGGCTATCTGGTCGTTAGCCCCCAGGATATCCTTGACCACCTTGATCTCCATTTAGTCCACCTCGATACTTTCTACGAAGAGCTCCTTGCCGCCGGTAATCTCTATATTATTACTCTGGCAGTGGGGGCAAGTCCAGTCAAACTCCCCTAGCTCAAATTCTTTATGGCAGTCATGGCATTTGGCCGTGGTCGGAATCTCCTTAAAGTTAAGCTCCGCCCCCTCCGCCGGCGTCCCCTTGCTCAGGAAATCAAAATAGAACTGGACGCAGCGCCCCACCACCCCGGTCATCTCCCCCAGCACCAGGTTGATTTTGCCCACTTTCTCAGCCCCGGCTTCTTCGGCCTGCTTGAGGACTAAATCGAGCATACTCTGGGTTATGGCCAGTTCGTGCATATTCAGCAAATCCTCGGCAGGAGGTCGCCGACCAGCATATCCACGATGCGTTGCGCCCCCAGAACGGTTTTCATTACCACCCGCCCCGGCGGCTCCGCCGCCACCTCCCCAATGATGACGGCATCTTTGCCGTATTTATTCTTTTTCATTGCTTTTAGAATCTTATCGGCGTCTTCCGGCGACACTATGGCTACCAGCCTGCCCTCGTTGGCGATATATAAGGGGTCGAAGCCCAGCATCTCACAGGCGCCCAGGACTGCCTCCCGCACCGGGATATCCTTTTCTTCAATCCTGATACTTACTTTAGACTGGTTGGCCAGCTCGTTCAGAGTCGACGCCAGCCCGCCGCGGGTCGGGTCGCGCAGGCAGTTGATATTCCGGCTCACTTCCAGCATCTCGGCCACCAGTCCCCCCAGTGGGGCGCAGTCGCTCTTAAGTTTGGTGTCAAAGCTTATGCCCTCCCGCCGGCTGATGACGGCGATGCCGTGGTCGCCGATAGCCCCGCTTAAAATCACTTTATCCCCCACCTTAGCCTTATCCCCGGAAATATCAACCCCATCCGGTATTAAACCAACGCCGGCGGTATTGATAAAAAGCTTATCGGCGCTGCCCCGGGGCACTACTTTGGTGTCGCCGGTGACAATCTCCACCCCCGCCTCCCCGGCCGCTTTCTGCACCGAACTGACTATTTTTTCCAGCTCACTTAAGAGCAGCCCCTCTTCGATAATAAAAGCCAGACTTAAATATAATGGTTTCGCCCCGCTCATGGCTAAATCATTAACTGTTCCGCAGACCGCCAGCTTGCCGATATCCCCGCCGGGGAAAAACACGGGGCTGACCACGTAGCTGTCGGTGGTAAAAGCCAGCCGCCCTTTTACATCAAAAACGGCCGAATCGTCCAGCTTATCCAGCAGGGGATTGGCCAGCGTTTTGACAAAACTCTTCTCGACCAGGTCGTGGGCCAGCCTGCCGCCGCCGCCGTGAGCTAAAAGAATCTTATCCTTCTTATCCTTCAAGGCCGTCCCCATATAAATAATAGGCCGAGCAGCTGCCCTCGCTGGAGACCATGCAGGGCCCCACCGGGTTCTCCGGGAGGCAGACCTTGCCGAAAAGCGGGCAGTCAGACGGCGTCTTGACCCCGCGCAGGATGTCACCGCAGATACAGCCCGCTGGCTCTAAGCTCGGCCCCGGCTTTAATTCAAAATTAGCCTCGGCGTCAAAGCGCCGGTATTTCTCTCTTAATTTCAGGCCGCTGTCGGCAACTTCTCCCATCCCCCGCCACCGGGCGGGGGCGGGCTCAAAGACCTGCTCCATCAGCTTCAGCGCCTGCCGGTTGCCCTCGGGGCGCACCCCCCGCCGGTAGGCAATTTCCACTTTAGATTCACCCTTCTCCACCTGGCTCACCAGCATGTCCACGCACTGTAATATATCTAAAGGCTCAAAGCCGGAGACGACGCAGGGGATGCCGTATTCGTTAGCGATAAACTCCCAGGGGTGGGAGCCGATAACGGTGCTGACGTGCCCCGGGCAGACCAGCCCCTGAAGTTGGACCTCGCCGGAGTCGAGCAGCGCCCGTATGACCGGCGGGCACAGCTTATGCAAAGAAAGCACGTAGTAGTTCTTTATCCCCTGCTCCTCCGCCTGTAAGATAGAAGCGGCCACGGTGGGGGCGGTGGTCTCAAAGCCGATGCCCAGAAAGACCACCGGCCTGTCCGGATTATCTTGGGCGGCTTTGAGGGCGTCCATGGTGGAATAGACCGTCATCACCTCGGCGCCCTCGGCCTTAATTTTTTGCAGGCTGGAGCGGCTCCCCGGCACCTTGAGCATATCGCCGAAAGTGGCGATGATTACCCCCGGAATTTGGGCTAAGGCAATGGCCTTGTCCAGGTCGGCGTTGGCGGTGACGCAGATGGGGCAGCCCGGCCCCGATACCATCTCGATATTTTGGGGCAGCACCTGGCGGATGCCGTAGCGGAAGATGGTCACGGTATGGCCGCCGCAGAATTCCATGAAACGGGCATGGGTTTTAGAGCTGTGCCGGATGCGGGATATCAGCCCCTGGGCAAGCTCCGAGCGCCTGAATTCGGTGATATACTTCACCCAGCCTCCTCCGACTGGGCAATTTCCCTTAAAATAGATAAGGTCTCCTCGGCCTGTTCCTGGTCGAGGACGTTGATGGCGTAGCCGGTGTGGACGAGGACGTAGTCCCCGACTTTGGCTTCGGGGGTAAGCCAGAGGCTGATGCGGCGGGTTATGCCGCCAATCTCGACATCGGCTTCTTTATCTTCTATTGATTTAATTAGTACCGGAATCGCCAGACACATATTTAGCTCCCTTTCCCCACCCCGTTTTTTATCTTATCCCGCCCGCCGCCCTTTAAGGAAGCGGGCTAAAGCCCTTTCTACCCCACCCCTCACTTTTTAACGGTACTCTCTTCCCATACCCACCCACCCAAAAGGCTTCGCCTCTTATACTCTCTTACCCCACCCCCAGAGATGGGAGGAATTATTCCCACCTTTAGGGCGGTGTTCCTCTCTCCTCTTCAAGGTTTCGGTAAAGAGGTGAAACCTTTTAGGGCGGGAGGGTGGGTAGCTAAACACCCTCTAAAACCAGGTTAGTCCTCTTTAACCTCTTTTATCTCCTTGCCGATGCGGAAGGCCGCCCCCAGTGACTGGCCGACGGCATGATAGGTCAGGGCCGGAACCGCCATAACCACAAGCGGGTCGATTTTGGTGGCGTCCGGTTTGCCTTCGGTCATGCAGTCGTCGGAGACCAGTATCTCTTTAACCGCCCCGGCAATCAGGTAGTGGCTGCCCAGCTTGACGATATGCTCGGCGTTACAGCCGATATTGACCGGGCACTGCTCGATGTATGGCGCATTGGCCACCTCGCCGTAGGACACCTTGAAATTACAGTCCTGGGCTTTATCGGTCTTGGCGCCGGTGACCAGGCCGCAGTAGTCTGTCTCCTTGACCATGGCCTTGCTGGGGATATTCACCGAAAAGGCCGTGTTCTGGCGGATGCCCCTCAGGGAGTGGCGGGTGTGGTTAAGGGCGATGGCAATTAAGGGGGGTGTGCCGCAGGCGATAGTAGCCCAGGCGACGGTGGTAAAATCGGGTTTGCCGTCAACGTCGGCCCCGACCAGCACGGCGGCGTGGGGAAATAGCATGGGCATCAGGTCAATCTTGGTTTTCTTCATTTTCTTTTCTCTCCTATTTTAGTCATCCCTCTTCCCCACCCCCAATTTATATCTTATCCCACCCGCCACCCTTATTGGAAGCGGGCTAAAGCCCTTTTTGCCCCACCCCCTGTTTTAACAGTTCTTTCTCTTACCCACCCCCCTGAAAGAAATTGATAGAAGTATCACTTCTGTAGGGCGGGAGGGTGGGAAGTAAAACATTTTCTAAAAACCGGGCTACCCCTCCTCATCATCTCAAATCTTAGCAAAGTTGGCCACCACCGCCTGCCCCAGGGAGATACCGCCGTCGTTAGCCGGCACCAGGCGGTGGGTGAGCACCTCAAAGCCCTCCCTTTTAAGGGCTGACACCGCCAGCCCTGACAGCAGCCGGTTCTGAAAGACCCCGCCGCTTAAGGCCACCCGCTTTATCTTACTCTCTTTGGCTATCAGTTTGCACATCTCAGTGACTATTTCAGCCACGGTATGATGAAATTTAAGCGATATTTCCGGCGCCGGCACCCCGCTTCTTATATCCCCCACCACCCCCAGCAGCAATTCTTTTAATTTAACCACCCTCATTCCCTCCTCATCCTCGATGGAGAAGGGGTAAGACCCCGCTTTATCTATCTCGTCAGGGGCCAGCATCTCCAGCTCGATGGCCGCCTGCGCCTCGTAGTCTATCTCTCCCCTCACCCCAACTAAAGCGGAAACGGCGTCGAATAGCCGCCCCGCGCTGGAGGTCAAAGGAGAATTTATCCTCCTCTTAAGCTGCTTTTTTATTATCTCAATTTCGGCGGCTTTAAGTCCAGCCAGCGGCAGCCCATCTAACTTAAAATCCTCGCCAAGCAGTGCATAGAGGTAGCTCAAAGCCATGCGGTAGGGTTTCTTTATGGCCGCCGCCCCACCCGGCAGGGGCACGTACTCAAAATGCCCCACCCGCTTAAAGTCCTTCCAGTCGGCCAGCAGGAACTCGCCGCCCCATAGGGTGCCGTCGCCGCCGTAGCCCGTCCCGTCCAGCGCCACCCCGATAACTTTATCCTTGACCCCGTTTTCGGCCAGGCAGCCGGCGATGTGGGCGTGGTGGTGCTGCACCGGCACCAGTTTTAGACCCGTCTTCGCCCCCGTCTCAAGGGCGTATTTCGTCGCCAGATACTCCGGGTGCAGGTCGTAGGCAATAATCTCAGGCTCAACACGGAAGAGCTTTTTGTAGAGTTGAATAGTGTTCTCAAAGTGCTCCAGCGTCTCCTCGTTCTCCATGTCGCCGATGTGCTGGCTCAGGAAGGCGTGCCCGTCTCTGGTCAGGCAGAAGGTGTTCTTGTCCTCAGCGCCGCAGGCAAGTATCTGTTTCGCTTTGAAAGGCAGAAATATAGGGTAGGGGGCGTAGCCCCGCGCCCGCCTTATAGCTTGCGGCTGGCCGTCCTCGACCATATACACGCTGTCGTCATAGCGGGCGTAGATATCCCGGTTATGCATCAAAAAATAGTCGGCAATCCCCTTTAACCTTCGTAAAGCTTCATCGTTATCCCCGGCGATGGGCTCCTCGCTTAAGTTCCCGCTGGTCATCACCAAGGGCAGGCCGGTCTCTTTCAGCAATAAATGGTGCAGAGGCGTATAGGGCAGCATCACCCCCAGGTATTTTAGACCGGGGGCGACTGCTTCAGCTATATCAGTGCCCGGTTTCCAGCGCAAAAGCACAACGGGGCACTGGGGAGACTCTAAAAGCTTTTTCTCTTCTTTAGATACCAGGCAGTGATTCTCGATTTCTTTAACATTACTTATCATCACCGCCAGCGGCTTGGACGGCCTTCTCTTTCTGTCTCTTAAAGCATCTATCGCTTTCTGGCTGGTGGCGTCGCAGGCCAGCTGGAAGCCCCCCAGCCCCTTCACCGCCAGTATTTTGCCCTCTTTAAGCAGTTGAGCCGCTTTTTTAATAATATCTTTGCTTTCAACCGGCTTACCCTGGCTATCCACCAGCTCTAAACCGGGCCCGCACACGGGGCAGGCGTTGGGCTGGGCGTGAAAGCGCCGGTCCAGGGGGTCGTCGTACTCCCGCTGGCACTGGGGGCACATCTTAAATTTATGCATTGTGGTCTTGGGGCGGTCGTAGGGAATATCCTCGATGATGGTAAAGCGCGGCCCGCAGTTGGTGCAGTTGGTAAATGGATAGCCGGAGCGCCGGTCGTCAGAAGAAAAAATCTCCTCCCGGCAGTCGGGGCAGGTGGCGATGTCGGGCGATACCATCTGGTACTGCCCCTCTTTGCTCAGGCTGGGCTCAATCTGAAATTGGGTATAGCCTTTAGGGGTATGAAAGGTAGCCTCGACGTTCTCGATACTGGCCACGGGCGGGGCTTTAGTTTGGAGGTCGTTAATGAAATTCCGTACCGCTTTGCCGGCACCCTCAATCTCGATGTCAACGCTGCCCGAGGTGTTGCGCACCCGGCCGTTGAGATGATACTGGTGAGCCAAGCGGTAAACAAAGGGGCGGAAGCCTACCCCCTGCACCACCCCCCGCACCCTTATCCTGGCCAATCTCCCCGCTCCGGTCAGCACCATCAGCCTACCCCACTGCTACGGAGTAACCCTCCAGCCCTTCGCCGAATAGTCTTTAGCGGGGGTAAACTTCTTGATGAGGTCCAGCCTGCCCAGCCGCTTCAGGCGCTCGTAGATAAGCTCCCAGGCGCAGTCCCTCTCCGGGTCGAGCTCACACTTGCCGTTGCTGGCGCCGCCGCAGGCGCCGTTGAGCAGCCCCTTGGAGCAGCGGGTAACCGGGCAGATACCGCCGGTGAGGGCCAGGATGCAGTCGCCGCAGGCAGAGCAGCTGTCGAACATTTCATTTTCCTGCCGGTCGTCAATGCCGATGAAATGGGAGTTCTGCGCCGGGATGGCGGGGAGGTCGGGGAAGAACTTGGCAATGGTCTGCGGCCCGGCGCCGCAGGCCAGCGATAGTACCGCCTCCACGTCCTCCACATAGGGCTTTATCGCCGAGGTGGTCAAAACGGAATCGCACTGCTTGACCACCGAGGTCACTTTAAATTCAAATTCCTTGCCCTTAAGCTGGCCGGCCAGCTCAAGTAACTGTTTCAGTGTTTTGACTTCCCTTATGCCCCGCGGCGGCTGGGTACAGCCGTCGCAGCCGGCAATCAGTATTTTACGGTAGGGAGATATGGACTCTAAAATCTCGTCCAGGGGTTTAAGCGTGGTAACAATCATTCAGCTGCCTCCTTCTTGGCCCCCTCCAGGCTCTGGCGGAACTCCCGTACTTTCGCCTCCACCTGCCCCGGGTAGCGGGGGGACACCGAAGCGAAGCCGAGCTTATCGCCCAGACCTATCTGCTCTAACTTTTCTTTTATTCCGGCCACCACGTGCTCGGATTTGGCGCTGACCTTCTCCTGTTTGCAGTCATCCTCGGAGCAGGCCACCACCATCACGCCGTCGGCACCGCTCTGTATTGCCTCCAGTATATGAAAAGCCTCGATGCGGCCGGCGCAGGGCAGCTCTATGGTGCCGATACTGGGGCTCATATCTCCGTTTAAGGGGGGATAGTCCGCCCACTGGCAGCGGAAGACCAATATTTTAGGCGGCTTCATCTCATTCAGCAGCTTTGGAATCAAATCTGAAATTCTGGCCCTCTCCCAGTTATCCATGTCCAGGGCAAAGGCCGGGCAGAGGGCGACACAGAGGCCGCACCCCCGGCAGGCATCCAGGTCAAAGCTTATCCCCCCCGCACTGGTCAGTGTCGGGGCGTGATAGGGGCAGTAAGCCACGCAGGTTCCGCAGGCGATGCAGAGGTCTTTATCCACCGTAACCTTGAGGCTGTTCCGCTTCAGGGTGATGGCTTCTTCACCGTAGCCCAGCTGCTCCAGCATTCGGTTAAGGGCGATGACCCGGCGCCCGGTAAGCGGGCTGCCCCGGTGAAAGCGGCAGTAGTCCTCGTCGCAGGCCAGGATATTAATATCTTTTATCCCCGCCGTCAGCACTCCCAGCAGCACCTCCTCGGAGATACGCCCCACGCAGGGGACGGCCAGCGGGATAAAGTCTTTGATGCCGAATAGCCTGCCCACCTCGCTGAAGTCGGGGGCGCTGCCCTTGCACATGATAACCAGGCTATCGCTCTTGTACTGCAGCCTTACTTTTTCCAGGTATTTAAGCACCGACTCGCAGCTATAGTAGACGGTATCAATAGCCTTGGCCGGGCAGGCGGAATAGCAGATACCGCAGACCTGGCACTTCTCGATATCCAGAACCATTTTCTTGTTATCGTGGTCCTGGGTAATGGCGTCGTAGGGGCAGAGGGAAGCGCAGATAGCACAGCGGCTGCACTGCTCCTCTTTGATATTAACGGCGACTTTCGGCTCGGCGACCGTTTGGCTCAAAATAGCACCCTCTCTAGTTACTCTCGACCCTGACCGCCTCCCCCTTGCCATTGCTGCGAAGCGGGCCAAGCTGGGTTACCTGGTCGATAAACTCATTAATCGTATCGCGGAACTTGTTTCCCTCGGAGGCCGAAATCCACTCCAGCCTTAATCTATCCGGCTCTATCCCCAGCTGGGGCAGCACGTTCTTGAGCAGGCTAATCCTCCGCCTGGCCTTGTAGTTGCCGCTGCTGTAGTGGCAATCTCCGGGGTGGCAGCCGGCCACCAGCACCCCGTCGGCGCCCCGGGCAAAGGCGTGAAAGACAAAGGAAGGGTCAATCCTTCCCGAGCACATGATGCGGATTACCCGGAAATTAGGCTTAATCTTCAGCCTGGAGGTGCCGGCAAGGTCGGCGCCGGCGTAGGAACACCAGTTACAGCAAAAAACTAGGATTTTGGGCTCGAAGTTTGACATAGCCTTTCCTCCTTTACTATCTGACCAACGACTAATGGTATACTCCGCTTTAATTCCGGAGTGCATTCCTCCCCGAAGGTGGTATTATCCTTTACCTCCACGGCGTAGATACTAACCTCTTGCGGAAGGGGGTAACCCAGCTTTTCCCCCAGCTTCAATGCGGTGGCGATATCCAGCCCGTGGGAGGAAGAAAAATCGGAGCGGGGATTTAGGTCCTCCAGGGTAAGCTTATAAAGCTCCCCCGGTTTCCCCTTTTCCGTCTTAATAGAATCTATGATAACCAGCTTATCGTAGCCGGTGACCTCTTCCAGTATGGCCAGCCCGGCCTCGCTGGTAGCCTCCACGGTTATATCGGGAAACTCCCCCTGCAATTCCTCGGCTATCCGGATGCCGACGGCGTCATCGGTGAGGATGGGATTGCCGAATCCCAGAATAAGGGTTTTCATTATCGCTTAACTCTTACCCTCTCCAAAAGACTCACGAAACACCTGGGGAACCTCGGGCATCTCCCCGTCCACCCAGGACTTAAGGCAGTCCAGGGAGCAGAAGCTGTACTGAGTCACCTCCCCCGGCCCCTCCCAGCAGGACACGGTAAACCAGCCCTCGAGGGCATGGCATGGAGACTCCCCCTCGGGGCACTCCAGCGGCTCACCGCAGACATGACAGCAAAGGCTCTCCTCCAGCTCAGCCATCTATCTCACTATCCTTTTTATAATGAACAGGAGTTGCAGCTGTCCGTTGAGCAACTGCTACAGGAGCTGCCCCCGCCAAAATCCAAAGAATCATCGGCGTGGCTACAGAACCGGGAAAGCACGCGCCCGGCTTTGCCGCCGCACTTGGGGCATAATGCGCCCTTGCCCGCCTGGCTCATCGGTTTAAGCAGCTCGAACTTCTGCTTGCAATCGGAACAAACATACTCGTATATCGGCATTTTTCTATCGGTGGCTAAACCGCCACCACCTCCTTGACTTCGGGTATTTCCTCTTTGAGTATCCGTTCAATCCCCTGTTTAAGGGTCATACTAGACATCGGACAGCCGGCACAGGCGCCCGTTAGACTTACCTTGACCACCCCACCGTCCACCCCCACCAGCTTAACATCGCCGCCGTCGGCCTGCAGGGCCGGTCTTATCTTAGCTAAAGCCGCCTCCACCTTCTCCTTCACAACCCACCTCCTTAAGTTATTAACACTATTTAAACGCTGGCTGCTTAAGCCAGGCTATCTCTCCAGTGTCTTGACCAGGACTCCACTGGAGTCATAAACATTAAGCTCTAAGGGCGTTCTCCCCGGCAGGGAATGGGTAGCGCAGGCGTGGCAGGGGTCGTAAGCCCTGAAGGCCATCTCAATCATGTTCAGTATCCCGTCGGGAACCTCGCCGTTCTTTATCAGCGCCTTGGCCGCCTTCTCCACCGACATATTAATCGCCGCCGAGTTATTCTGGGTGGCCACAATCAGGTTGACCTTGGTCAGGATTCCCCTCTCGTCGGTCTGGTAGTGGTGGATAAGGGTGCCTCTGGGCGCCTCCACCACCCCAATCCCCTCCTTGGGGGTCTCGGTGGGCAGGTTAACGATGTCGTCCGAGGTAATCTCGGGGTCTTTGGCCAGCTCCAGCGTCCGCTCGGCGGCGTAGAGCGCCTCAACCAGCCGCGCCCAGTGGAAGGCCAGGGTGCTGTGCACCGGCTTGCCCCCCAGCGTCGAATACATCTTCTCGTAGGCTGCCTGGGCCAGCGGCGTGGCCATGCCGTCGGAGGCATTCAGTCTGGCTAACGGGGCCACCCGGAAGACGCCGCTCGCCTTGCCGTCGACAAAGCCCTTCCAGCCTACATTCTTGAGGTAAGAAAACCTGACGTAGGTCCAGGGCTCAACGTGCTCCCGGATGTGGTCCAGGTAGTCCTGCCCCTTGAACTTGGCGTACTCCTTGCCGTCGGGGTCGACCACCCTTATCTGGCCGTCGTAGAAGTTCACCTTGTTATTCTCGTCCACCAGCCCCATGTAGTAGGTCTTGTGGGCGTAGATATCGCCGGTAATTAAATCGACATAGTCTTTATTCTTTAACACCACGTCATCGAAAAGCCCCAGGGCAATCTGGCAAAACTCCACGCCGTATTCCCCGGCCTCGATGATGGTCTTTCTCTCCTCCTCGCTAATCTGCTTGGATACCCCTCCGGGCAGGCCGGCGGTGGGCATAACCGGCTTGCCGCCGATTATCCGCAGTACGTTGCGCATCCGCTTGCGCATCTCGATGACCTTGCCCCCCACTTCCAACCCCACCTTGCCGATGACGCCCAGCACGTTCCTCTCGGCGGCCGGTGCCGTCGGCCCGACGACGAAGTCGGGGCCGCCCAGGAAGACGAAGTGCAGGATATGGTCCTCGGCGGTGAAGGCGCTGTACATCAGCTCCCTTATCTTCTTGGCCGCCGAGGTCGGCTCGACCTTAAACAGGTCGTCCAGGGCTTTGGTAGCTGCCATGTGGTGGGCGGTGGGACAGACGCCGCATATCATGGTGGTGATGCGGGGCATCTCCTCGGCGGCTCTCCCCTCGGAGAACTTCTCAAACCCTCTCAGTTCGGGAATCTGCAGGCAGGCCCGCTCGCAGTTGCCCTCGTCATTGAGGAATATCTCTATCTTGCCATGTCCCTCAAGTCTGGTTATAGGGTCGATGGTTATCTTCTTCATGCCACCCTCCTATTCCATTCTCTTTCTTCTCAGCAGAGAGGAAGCCAGACTAAATCTATAGACCGTCCCGGCCGGGTCGGCGATGCTGTCCATCAGCTTCTTGACATCTTCCTCGCTCATGGTCTCCTCGCCCTCAATTCCCAGTATAGAGGCGACCATGGACAGGGCTTTAGCTCCCTGGTCAACCACGCCGTCCAGCGGGCCGAAGCACCCCCGGCACGGCTGGTTAGCCCGGATGCAGGTTTCACCGCAGCCGGTGCGGGTCGCCGGGCCCATACAGATTATCCCCTGCGCCAGGAAGCACTTCTCGGGGTCCATCTTTATCTGCCAGGGTCTTTTGACCTCGTCTATAGACAGTTTATCCGGCTTGGATTCCGCCCTGGGGCAGGTATCGCACAGCGCCTTATTGGGCGCCAGCACCGACCCCTTCTCCGGCAGCTTGCCCTCTAAGATAGCGGTTACCGCCGCCATTATCAGATCGGGGGGCGGCGGACAGCCGGGCAGATAGTAATCAACATCAATGGTCTGGTCCAGGGTCTTCACCGTATTATAAAATTCGGGCAGGGTAAGCTCGCCCTCTTTAATCTCGGTCTTCTGCTGGGGGAAAATTTTGTCGGGGTTGTCCACGGTGGGGACTTCGGTATAGACCCTCTGGAAGATGGAATCCCGGTCATAGAAGTTACCCAGCCCCGGAATCCCTCCCAGGTGAGCGCAGGCGCCAAAGGCGACCACCAGCTGTGATTTTTGCCTCAAGAGCTTGACCATTTCTTCCTGCTCTCCCAGCCTCACGGCGCCGTTGATAAAGCTCACCGCGATTTCGCCGTCCTGCTTGGCTTCGATATCCTTGCGCTTGAAGTCCAGCGCCACCGGCCAGAGCACGATATCAACAGCGTCGGCTACCTTCAATATATCCTCATTGAGGTCAACCACGGCCTCCTCACAGCCGCCGCAGGAAGCGCACCAGTAAAAAGCCACCTTTGGTTTAGCCATCTTTAACCCCCTTTCACTGACAACAACCAGAAATTCAAGCCTTCTCTCTCTTTAGAGAACGCCGTAATCTAACTAGGGTAACCGGAAATAACAGTAAAAATTAATAAAAGGAGGGAAATAGTCGAGGTGCTGAGGGCACAATTTACTAAAGTTCGCCTTTTTGTTTGGCATAATTTGCTCTATCCGCTCAGC
>Ga0315532_1000538_pt1 | contig 30145 bp, 25 predicted proteins | sample SalMarWE160370MG_FD_203082 | JGI IMG/M metagenome (GOLD analysis project Ga0315532, IMG submission 203082) | Salt marsh sediment microbial communities from the Plum Island Ecosystem LTER, Massachusetts, United States - Salt Marsh Sediment WE1603-70 ...
GGATGAATTTGAGCAGCCGCCTTTTGCGCCGGCAAGTGCGATTGAATTGGTCGTATTGCCGAGGCGGGATAACGTTCAGATTACGATTTACAATTCCGCTGATTTGACATTAGTAAGGGAGAGGCGGAATTTGACATTAAAGAAGGGTTGGAACTGGCTGCAATTTATGTGGGCAAATACATTGATTGACCCGACTTCACTCAGCTTGGAGCCGCTGGAGAAGGCGGATAAGGTTGATATACAGCAGCTGGTGTTCCCGGCAAGGTTGCGGGAGGTTGGCCGGTGGCTCATCCGTTCGGAGGTTAGCGGCCGGGTGCCGTTTGAGATAACATATTTTACCAGCGGGCTATCCTGGCGGGCGTTTTATATGGGGACACTCTCTCAAGACGAGAGAAAAATGGATATTCAGGGTTATGTCCGGGTTGGCAACAATAGCGGTGAAGATTATGAAAACGCTCAGACACGGCTTATTGTCGGAAAAGTGCACCTGCTTGATGAAATTGCCGAATTGGCAAGACGCCCGTATCCCTATGGCTGGCCGTTTGTCCGCGGCGACCGTATTAGGAGTATTTCTGGTGCGTTGGAAGTTGATTCGATAGAGATAAAAGATAGATTAGTAGTAGCTGGTTTTTTTGACGATGAGGAAATTGGTCGCAAGGAGATAAAAAAAGAAGGTCTCAGCGAATATTTCCTTTACACGATTGAGGGGACAGAAACCATACCTGATAAATGGGGCAAGCGCCTGCTTTCGTTTGAGGCAGAAGATATTAACGTAACGAGTCTATATAAGTATGACGAAGAGCGCTGGGGCAATCAGACCATAAGGTTCGTTTCGTTCGCAAACGATGAGAAACACAATCTCGGTAAAACACCCATTCCAAACGGCAGCGTGAAGATATTCAGCCAGGCCGATGAGCCCGTCTCGCCCTCGGCGAGCCGAGACGGGCAGGGGTATCTATCTTATGTCGGAGGGACAGGCATAAAATATATACCCGTAAATGAGGATATAGAGCTGAATCTCGGCCCTGCTCGCTTGGTTAAAGTAGAACCGACACTGATGGATTTCAGGACAGATAACTACGTTTTTGGCAACGAAGGCAATGTTTCCGGGTGGGACGAAATCCGAACTTGGCAGATAGAGATAACCAATACTCGCGAGCTGCCAATAGAGATTGAAATTACTCGCGGCTTTGGCACCGCATACTGGACTTTGCAAACCGATATTACGTATCACGGGCTTCCAGCCCGTGATAGCACGGCCAGGATGGCCGTGGTACAGAGCAAGCACGATGCCACACACGCTCGATTTAACCTGAATCTCGAACCGCGAAGTAAACGAATATTTGAATATACAGTAACGACATATCACGGTGCGCGCGAAGAAACGTTTATAAAAAGTAAAGAGCAAGAGAAAATGTAAACATTAAAGGGGTTCGATTTGTGAGCCATAAGACAAATAAGCTAAGGATTTTGGTAATTTTTTGTATAGTTTTTTTGCTTCCGAAATTGTGTATGTCGCTTATTACTGGTGAGCATGGCAACCGCCCCACTGAAGACCGAGGCTGGCCAATTGGCTCAGTCCAGATTGCGAATCTGCCGAGTCGATTAGGTTATTGGGAAGGGCCTCCTTTCGGCGGTGGCGAATATTGCTTCCTGTACCGCTGCCAGGACACAAATGAGTTCGATCAAGCATTGAAAATCTTCTCATCAATTCAGGCAAGTGAGCTCGAACTTATAATACACAACGGACCTGAATGCAGTTTCTGGCTCAGGGAAAACAATGAGGAATTATCCGAGGAAGAAAATCGTGTTGACTGGACATTTACGGTTTGGGTGCCGGATAACTGGAACAGGCTATTCAATAGTCCGCGCAGCTACACGCTTTCTTCAGATCATCCAAACTTCAAAAAGCCGGTAGCAGCTCCAAAAATAGATTTGTATATCGGTGGCGGTGGTTCCGTCGTTTGGGAAGATGTAAAGGTACCAAAGAATGTGGCGGTGATTGACAAGCGACCTAGCTCAATTTCGGCAAAATTCGCAGGCGGAGGTCTGATTCGCAGCAAGGTATTCGATATGGCCACCGGTCAGCCAATTGTTGGAGCCGAAATAGTATTGGCTAAACATCGAGACAAAGAAGGATGGAAAGAGCTGATACAGGGCGAAACAGACAACCAAGGCTTTTGCCAAATTGCAGATATTCCGCTCGGATACTACGAAATTAGAGTAAAAGCCAAGGATTATGTCCCACGAAAACAAGGCGGATACAACAATCAGCGGCCTGAATACCACCAATTTGAGATAGGTTTAGCACACCCATCTTATATCAAAGGTACCGTAGTCGGCTCGGTTGGTAATCCAATCGAGGGTGCCAAGGTATCGGCTATTAATATTATTGGAACCGATGGCTTTGGTTATCCTTGTGTAGATGACAAATCAGCGATTACAGATAAACATGGGCGATTCGAAATACGTTCATTGCCTATAGGTTTGGCAAGTATTATGTGCTATGCTGAATCATTGCATCTTAAGAACCCCATATCGGAACAATATCCAATTCCTTCGGACGAAATCAAGCTTACAATGACAGGTACAGGCACCGTCCAAGGCAAGGTCGTCGATGAAAATGGAAAAACGTTATCGCGCAAGGTAAGTGTTCACATTTGCTCTACGGGTGAACAGATTGACAAATGGTTTAGTACATGTCATTGCGAAGAAGACGGCAGCTTTAAATTCACAGATGTACCTCCAGGTGAGTACCTGGTTGGAACCAATTGGAGATTATTAACCGAAGGTGATAAAACAAATGCTGAATTAATTTTAGTAGAGGCGGGGAAAATATATGAGTTGGAAATTGTACATATCAATAATTCGGACGTGAAGAATTAAAGTGAACCATTTTTGATAGGAGAATGAATTATGAACAGTAGAAGAATTAAACTAATGATAGTAATACTGCTGCTTTTATGCAGTACAATATCTCAGGCGAGGATAAAATTGGTTGCTCTGCCGGAAAGGGCGGCAACGGTTATTCGCCTGGACAATCCAACGGCGACATTGATTGAGGAAGAGCGTGTGCTGACGCTGCAAAAAGGACTTAATAAGGTGGACTTTTCGTGGAAGGGCGTCAGCATCGATGCCGATTCGATTCGGCTAAGGCCTCTCGACCATCCGGATAAGGTTACGCTTCTTAGTGTCAGTTACCCGCCCAACGAGGCTGCTTTAGTCTGGGATATCAGCAGCGATAGTGACTACGCCGAGACGGTGCGAATCAGCTATCTATTGAGCAATATAGACCGGCTGATTACATACAAGGCGATAGCTGACAAGGCAGAAACTGCGGTTGATTTGAAGAGCTTTTTGGTTCTGAGGAATTTCTCAGGTGAGGATTTTGACAAAGCTCGGGTGCTTCTGGATTATGGCGAGGCCTTCGAGCAGGGAATCGACCACGAAGAGACCAAGCGGATGCTGTTTCTGAAAGCACCGAGTGTGCCGATAACCAAGGTCTGGAAATTCGATGCAGCAATGCTGCCCTGGGACCCTGAGAAGCTGGAAAATCGGAATGTAGGTATTCCGGTAAGCTATCGAATTGTAAATGAGGCCAAAAGCAGTCTTGGCGAATTTGCCCTGTGGGGCGGCAAAACGCGATTATTCCAGGATGATGGGCACGGCAGCACCATATTTTTGGGTGAGGATGTAACGGACCTGGTTCCGGTCGGAGAGAAAACAGAGCTTTATATAGGTGACAGCAGAGATATTGTCGTAACGCAGCGAAAGATGGCGGATAACAGAGTCAATTTGCGAAAGAACAACAAAGGCGATGTCATTCTCTACGATACTGATGAAATAATCACCGCCAAGATTGAGAATTTTAAGGATGGTCCCGCTGTTCTCACCGTGATTGAGCACATCCCCGGCCAGTGGGATATGGAAGAGTGCACTTTGGACAATAAAGCGTTGAAACTCGGTGTTGATTATAAGAAGAAGAACGCCAATATTCTTGAGTTCGAGATTGAGCTACCGGCTCGCACTGACAAAGGTCCTGCAGTGAAGGAATTGAAGATGCACTACCATTGCCGAAATGTGAGGCCGTGAAATGCGGAAGGTAGATGACAGAGAACAGATGACAGAAGAAAGGAGCAGTAAAATGAAACGTATAATATTAGTGCTATGTATAATCGTTGTGATGGCCGGCATCAGCTGGGCCAAGGTTGATTTGGTGACACTGCCCTCGCGAGATACGGTGCAGCTTACAATTTATAACTCTGCTGATATAACATTGGTGCGTGAAAGCAGGGCACTGACACTCAAAGATGGCGAAAATAAGCTACAGTTTTCGTGGGCCAACACCCTCATTGACCCGACCAGCTTAGAGATGCTGCCAAAGGCCAGTGCTGACAAAATCGATGTTGCTGATTTGACCTATCCGCCAAGAGTAAGAAATCTCGGGCTTTGGAATATCAAGAGCGGTGTAAGCGGCAAGGTGCCGGTGGAGATTACATATTTGACAAGCGGTTTGACCTGGCGAGCATTTTATATGGGAACGCTCACCGAGGACGAAAAGACGATGCGCCTGCAGGGATATGTGCGTGTAACCAACAACAGCGGGGAAGATTATGAAAATGCACAAACACGGCTAATTGTCGGTAAGGTCCATATTCTCGATGAGATTGCCGAGCTTGCCCGCAGGCAGTATCCATACGGCAGACCAGGTGAAATAATGCCGGCAGCGGGAGTACCGGTCCGCGGACTGGGCAGAGCGAAAAGGGAGATGGAAAAATTAGCATATGCTCTTGAAGAGGCACCTGGGGCACCAAAGGAGGTTAAAAAGGAAGGCCTTAGTGAGTATTTTCTTTACACTATTGAGGGGACGGAGACGATTGCTACCGGCTGGTCGAAGCGACTATTAAGTTTCGATGTTGATGAAGTACCGGTGGTAAATCTCTATAAATATGAAGAAGAACGCTATGGTCCAGGCGTAGTTAGATTTCTTAGCTTCAAAAATGACAAAGAACACAACCTCGGTGATACACCCATCCCCGGCGGAATGCTGAAGGTTTATAGAGGTATCGGAGATACAGGGCATTTATCTTACACAGGGCAATCCTCCTTTAAGTATATTCCTGTGAATGAGGATGTAGAGCTTAACCTTGGGCCGGTTGCAAATGTTGTTGTTGAGCCGAAGCTGATGGATTATAAAACAGAAAACTACAGATTTGACCATCGGGGCAACATCTCCGGCTGGGATGAAATGTACACATTCAAGATTGAGGTTAGAAATACTCGTGAGCTTGGCGTCAAGGTCGAGATTCAGCGGAACTTCAATACTCAATATTGGAAGCTGGAAAAAAGCGGTAATTTCGACGGATACGAAAAAGTTGACCTCGATACGGCTAAGTTCACGCTCAATTTAGAGCCAAGGTCAAATAAAGAATTTGAGTATGTTCTGACAACCTACCACGGTGTAAGACAAGAGGACTGGGGAAGGGCTTCGCAATAATTTGGTCGGCGTTTAACAGGTGGAATGTAAACGCCTCATTAATTAAGTTACCTGATGTAGAATTATAGCCAGCCGGTTTGATATTATTATCGGCTGAAAAATGAGATTTCTGTCCCTTTACTCAAACAGGGATGAAATTATAGTCTCCAGTATTAAATCACCTTCTAATGACCTTATAAATAGCCTGGTATTTAAGAAGGTAAGATTTGCACACTAAAACAAGCTTTTTATCACACTTTTGAATTAATTCCTCCCTTGAAATTTTAAAAAACTGTCAAAAAGTCGTAAAGCCCCTTTTTTATCATGACGAAAAGTCTTTTGTTGCGAGTAGTTTCTATATATGTATGGGGGGACGAGGGAAAAAAATGGTTATTTACAAACAGTCAAACTTTTTTAAAGTTTTTGTTAATCTCCCTATTTTACTGTTGCTCTCAATTACTTCTTTTGCTGCTGACACCAATGATATAGACAACAAAGATCTATTTGAAATGTCACTTATAGAGCTTATGTCTATAGAGATTGATGTTCCGGCAACAATCACGGAAAAGGACCCCTCGAAAACTCCGGCGAGTGTAACAGTGATTACGGCCGAAGATATTGCCCGGACCCCTGCCCGCAATCTTATGGACCTGATGGAAATTTATGTCCCGGGGGTTTTGTGGATGAATCACAGTGCTGGTCCGTTGCCCGGCATTCGCGGGATACTTGTTGACCGCCCGTATAAGTTCCTGGTCAATGTCAACGGCATCAATGTAAATATCAAAACCTATTATGGAGCTCGATTGGAGTTGTTGAACTGGGACCTTAATGATGTTGAGCGAATTGAAATCATCCGTGGTCCCGGGTCAGTCACGTATGGGCCTGGGGCTATTGGTGGTGTTATCAATATCTATACTAAAACAGCGAGTACGGCCCCCGGAGTCGCAGTAGGTGGTCATTTCTGGGACAAATATGACAGCATAGGTAATTACATCAGCTACGGCCGTAAAACAAAAAAGGCGGATTTATACGCCTATTTCAGCATAGTCCACACCAGCGGGCATGAACCGGACTTGTTTGCCTGTGACTCGGGTTCAGCAAGCGGGTATTTAGGTGGTTCTTCTGAAAGTTCTCCCGAATACCCTTACCCACCTGCTGACTATTTTGCAGATTATCATAATGAACCGCAGATAAAGGCACATCTGGATGTCCGTTTTAAGAAAAACTGGCGTTTCTGGGCCCGCTATGTGACCAGCTCACATGACCTGATGCAGGGCACGGCCCAAAAATATATGCTGCCCAACAAAAAGTCGAAGACGGACTTTGAGAATTTTCGTCAGACACGCTACCGGTATTATCAGTTCGCATTGGAAAATAAAGCTGCTCTTAGCAAGAGTTGGGACTTAAAATCACTCTTAGGCCTCAGCTCAATCGACGTGCTTAATATTGATAAATACAATAGTGGTAGCGCCCTTAGCATCATCAACTCCAGAGACAGCTTGGAGAACAACGTCAGGCAGATCTGGTCAGAAAACGAATATTTTGCCCGATTTATGTTTAATTATGAGCCGGACAAGGGAAAAATTAAAGGGGCTTTCGGCTTTGAGTTCAGTTACGACACCATTGGTCCGGCCTGGGGAAAGGGTAAAGACGACGGCTTTCGTATTGACGGCATTATGAGCGGACCGACATCAGAAGCATATGGTTCCTCCGGAAAATGTCAATATGACGAAAGTGACGATGAATACTTCGCCGTCGGAAACGGCTGGGAAACGTATACCCATTCCTTTTTGGGAGAACTCAATTATAAATGGTCTCCCAAAACCACTATATTATTGTCAGGCCGCGTGGATAAGCATACATTTACTGACTATATGTTCTCGCCGCGATTCGCCTGGATTCACGAGCTCAAAAAAGGCGAATATCTAAAGTTCATTGCCCAGCGTTCGGTTCGAATGAATACACAGGAAGAACTGTACATGAATGAGAAACTGGGAGAGGAGAACGAACCTGAAAAGCTGGATACCCTTGAACTCATTTACTCCGGCAGGTTTACTAAAAACCTTTCATTCCAGGTCTCTACTTTCTATAATAAAAACCAGGCAATAGCCTGGGATGGGAACCTGCGGCGCAGTGCTCCGGTTGGAACCCTGAAAACCTTCGGGGTAGAACTGGAAACGAAATACGAGAAAGATGGCTTCAATATAGGAGCTAATCACTCGTTTGTCAAACAACTGGATTGGAAACTGGCTGATGGCGTACCCACATCCGGTATCAGCTATTCAGACTATTATTGTAGTGCCAATGGCCTTAACTCCAAAGGCAACGACTTGGCGAACTGGTCCAATCATGCCACAAAACTGTTCACCAACATTGATTTGCTCGATAGCAAGCTGACTCTGCACGGTGACATGCAAATCTTTTGGGGATTTAAAGGGTTGAAAGACGGGCTGGATGCGCTTTCCATAGCTGGCGGAGATGCTTCGGAAATCGCGCATATTAAACGCCAGGACGGATACGAAATGCAGGCCACAGCGGGAGTATCATTGACATATCACATTAATAAGTCGTCCGATGTGACGGTCTTTGTTCAGGGTATTCCGGTCATCGGTGATAACAAGCGATACGCTTATTCTTCAGGATACAAAAAAGACTATCCGGACAAAACAAGCTGGGTTGAAGAACCGATTGTGGTTGGTTTCCACTATTATGTGCGATTTTAAGAACTTCGCCACTTTCAGCAAATTCCAGCGAGCAACAGCAAGTGGATTGCCGAACTCTCGATTATAAATCACCAAATCATATCAGCCGACTCTATATTTAGTTGGATAGAATTATGCAGTTGGGCTGAAGACGTCAAATACAGGGCCAAACTGCCGTAAGTAGTATAGAGAATAAGAACGTTTGAAAACCAAAAAAGGCAACAAAATAACAGTGCCGATGTATGGGACCAGCAGCAGTATGCTTGCACAGCATACGCAGCATCCAATACAGAAGCCAATGGCAATAATAGTGCCAATCGCCATCGCTATTACAATTTGAAAAAGCAGGTATAGAGCAAAGCGAAGCTTATTAGTCGAGAGGATAGTCATAAATTCCCGCCAGGCAGCTACACAGCTTATGGTTCTTAAAAACATAACTGGAACCACAAAATCCAGCGTGAATTTTTTCACAAAAAATAACACTGTTGATAAAATAAAGACTAAAAGGCCGAGCAGAACAATCCCGGGAACTGAAAAGGCAATAAAGCCTCCTTCGGATATCATCATAATCACAAGAAAGATTATGCCCAGAACGGGTAAACCTACTATCAGAAAACCTAAGATGCTAAGTATGATTCTGAATAAAAACAGACTATTGGCGTGCTTCTTGAATTTATGCCAGGGATTTTTGACTTCCGCTTTGTTTTGTGCGATACAGTGAAGGAACATAAATTTGCCTCGGCTGTTGAGCCAGATAGTGATGAGCCATACAGTTATAACCACTGCTACTACGGCTATTGTAGCTGGAATAATCCAGTAAAGATTTTCCAGAACGAATTCTTTTGCTTTATACAGGTCTTCGGCAATTTGTTCGCGATGCCCGTCGGGTCCGTGTGGCATATTGAAGCTTGGTCCTCTTCCTCCGCCTCCGCCGCTTCCAAGGTATGCCAGCCAGGCGCAAAAGCCGATGACAAACCATTTTTTCAGGTCAAATGGTCTGAAGAGCATTATTTTTGCTCTTTCTATAGATGGTGTTATAGGGTCGATTACACTTACTCTATCCGGACGTTCAGTAGTCATAATACAAGACCTCCTAAAAAGGTAAGCCAATTAGCAAACGTTGTTATAGTTGCTATTACGGTTAAGAAAGCATTTACTGTCAGAAAGGCGGACACTACGAAGGTCAGACCTGTTCCGCATGCAGCGGCGAACATAGCTGCCCAACCCATAGCTTTTTCCCACCAAGAGACTTTTAATGTAATACTTTTTTCCTTATCTTTTCTGTGAATCTCCGCTTGCTTAAGTTCATAAAGGGCATTATCTATCAATGACCGGGTAAATGCTGTGCTTGGTTTATTCGACTCGTTTTCGAGCTTGACTAAACGCGATATATTTTTGTCCAGTTGTGTGGCAGAGTCATCGAAAGATAGATTATCATTTTTAAGGTTCATAGTTCCCAACCTGTTTTTATGAGGATTTCATCGGTTTAAGTTCGCGGCGAAGAGAAATCTTTGCCCGATACAGAAGATTATGGACGGCCTTTTCGGTTGTGCCCATCCGACCGGCAATTTCGTCTATCCTGAGGTTTTCAGCGAACCTGGCTCTCAGAACGGCTTGTTCTTTACTTTTCAATTTGCTCATAGCTGAACGAACGATTTCAGCTGTTTCTTCTCGTTCGAGAACTTCATCCGGTAGTGGTTCGGTATCAATCATCTGCAGATAGCGGTTGATATCGCCGTTAATACTTGGACGAGACGCACGTTTTCTAATCTCAAGGCGGATATTGTTACGCGCAATTCCGATGAGCCATTCCTCAGGGCTGCCTTTCGACGGGTCGTAACTATCAAGTCCTCGGACGGCGTCAAAAATCGACCGTTGTGCCAATTCTTCTGCTAACGCAGGATTCGGCCAGCATTTCATAAACATATTAAAGAGCATTGGGATTTGCCTGCTGACAACTTCTCTCCATACGTCAGCCTCACCTCTGGCGAATCCCGCCCGGCTTGGTTTTTCTAATTCATCAGGCACTATTGGAAATTACCTTTTCAATACTCTTTTCTATCTGTTAATATGCGCATAAGAAGAAAATCACTCATATTTTTTTAAAAAATTATAGCTTTCAAGAAGTGTTACGTTAACTCTATGTTGTTCAAAGGCAAATCTTCAGGATTATGCTTGCTGCTGTTTTAATTGGCGCAGTTCCTTTAGAATCGGCCAATCGGCAAAAGCAAGGTAAAAAGCCATAACTATATTCGCAATGGGCACGAGCATTAACAGGCCGAGCGCCCAGCAATAACCTGCCTTGGAAAAAATCTTGCAGATAATAAGAATCTTTATAATGGTCGCTATAAATGCCACAAGAATAATGAACATAATAAGCAGCCCTGTAAATACAGGGGCCACATCCGAACCATTGTGAAGGTGGGCCAGAGTAATATGTTCCATAATTTTTCCCTTTCGATTAGTTTAATATATTAACTTAAATCGCGGCACTGCTGCAAATATCACGTTCATAGTATAACGAGTAGGAATTTGCTGACAAGGGAAATTTTGTTGTAAGGGAAGGCGGATGCGAAACTGTAGTATTTGACGAATGGCCTCATGCTTTGTAAATATTAGAAACACTCAAGATTGACTGTGTGCAGCAGTTTTTCGAGAGGGCAGTTGTGGCATCTGGCTTTTGGTTTGCAGAATTCTTTGCCGACTTTTACCAGTAATGCGTGGTATTCATTGAACAACTTGGCATCTTGCGGCAGATTCGATTGAAACAATTCCCGCAGTTGCTCGTAATCGGCATCCGGCTCAATTAGTTGATGTCGAAAGACAACGCGGGCGGTGTAGGCATCAACAACAAAAACAGGCCGTTCAAAAGCATAAAGCAGAATCGAGTCAGCCGTTTCTCTGCCGATACCTTTTACAGCTAACAGTTTGGTTCGTAACTGCTCGGTATTAATATTGTCAAGATTCGCCAGATTGCCGTTATAGTTTTCGAACAGCCAGTTTATGAGGTTTTTGAGTCGCTTTGCTTTAATATTGTAATAGCCGGCCGGACGGATAAGCGCGGCGAGTTGCGAGACATCAAGGTGGTGAAGTTTCTCAGGGATTAAGAGGTCGGCTGATTTCAGATTTGCTATTGCTTTTTCCACATTGGTCCAGTTGGTATTCTGTGTCAGGATAGCCCCTGTAATTACCTCGAACCGGGTCTCTCCGGGCCACCAGTGCTGCGGGCCAAAACGTTTGAAAAGCAGATTGTAAATCTCGGTTAACTTTTCACCTGTCATTGTCATATTTATTTGTCGGAAAATAATGACCGGAAAAGCCGGTCAATTTTAAATGTTGTAATTCTACCTTGTATAAAGTAAACTCTGGCAAATTTAAGCAATATGGTCAACTAATTTTTTCTTATTAGTGACAAAAACCAAAAAGATGAGAAAGCAAAAGACAGATAAGGGAATAAATGACAAGTATAAATACAGCACCAGCCAGCTGTTTAACTTTACACAGGATTCATATCTCGATCGCACGAGCAGGCCTGTTTATGCTATGGTTTTTCTGCTGCCATTTATAGTTTTCTATGAGTTAGGGACAATATTTATCAATACTGATGTACTTGACCAAAGCCGGATTCGCGTGGTGGCGTTTGTATGGTTGCAGAATATGCTTGAGTATTTGGGCACCGGCAGCAGGTTTGCATGGGCAGCGCCGCCTTTGGCAGTCATTGTGATTCTGGTAGCCCTGCAACTGGTATCGCGCAAGCGTTGGTATTTCAATATCAATGATATTTGGCTGATGACAATCGAGTGCATTATGCTTGCTGTGCCTTTAATTGTATTGAGTCTGTTATTCAGCGGACCCGCCCAGCCGCGAGGTGATATTGCAAAGCAGTATGGCATGGCACAAGTGCAAAGTGAAACGATACTGAGCTGTTCCACATCTGCGGTCGTCGATTTATCGTCAACGGCTGAAGATGCAAATGGGATTATCGCCAATGGTAAATCTTTGCTGGCAGATGTTGTTACTGGTATAGGAGCTGGAATTTACGAAGAGCTTCTTTTTCGGCTGATTTTAATATGCGTTTTGATGCTGCTGTTTCAGGATATCCTTCGGCTGAGCCATAAAAATTCTATTGTTTTGTCCGTTCTTGTTTCAGCGGCCTTGTTCAGTGCACACCATCATATAATATTTGTTAACGGGCAATTATCTGTCAGTGCACCGTTTAACTGGACTGAGTTTGGTTTTCGGACAACTGCGGGGGTTTATTTTGCAATTCTTTTTGCGATTCGTGGTTTTGGAGTAACGGCTGGCACGCATGCTTTTTACGACATTATTGCAACTGTTGTTAATGCGGTTTTTTTCCAGCAGTAAAAATCAGGGTGCTGTTCTTGTTTTTTGAATTTTTTTCAATATTTTTGCTTGTTGTTACTCTTGTGCATTTCATAGCTTGTAAAATAATCGTCCTATAAGTGGCGATATCAGCATTATCAATACTGATAATGCCCTTGAAAAATTGCTTTGATTACTGTATAATATCAGCATAGTTGAGACCTTGATTTTTGTCTTGGGATTATTTATATGGAATCGCCACACATCAACGTTGCTATTGAAGAATTGACATTCAGTCTCTTTCAAAGGCCCTTACATCCCGAGCTTTTCCAAATCTATTCAAAACGGCAGTTGAAAACTGAGAAATACGAGGCGATTATCTGGGTTACCGGCTGCACTCATGTTGTCAGTGTTTTTGTCGGGGATACGTGCCTTAGTGAGGTCGTAAGCACACCAGGCCAGATGCTTCCTTCACGCGGTTTGATTGAACGATTTCAGTTCCGCGGACCACGCACTCATAAATGTACTTTGAGCAAAGGCATAAGTTATATGACAGATTTTCAGGTCGAGAAGATGAGCCCGAATCTCTACCGGCAAAGTCATACAGACCTTGAACGCTTCGCCAGAAATCGCGGCGTCTTTGTCAAATTTCCGGAATTGGAGTTGGGGGGGTTGCAGCCGTTCTGTTATATTGACTTTGAGGCAAGGCGAGGCGAGCTGCACATCAACACCTTTGCTGCTTATCCGGACCAGGTAACGATGATTAAGACACAGTCCTTGTTCGATTTTCAATAAGAAAAAACTCCTCGAACATTTCATATCATTTTGATTTTTATTGTTTTTATCCGCAATAAAACCATAATATGCCGGTATAATCACTATTGATTATTGGTTAGTGATTATATATAATTAATGACTGGTTCGGGAAATCGGTCAAAAAATAGTTGGTTATAATAGATTAGTATTTTTTAGGAGCGGCTATGTCAGGCCATTCACACTGGGCGGGTATAAAGTATAAAAAAGCGGCGGTTGACGCAAAACGCGGCAAGATGTGGAGCAAAGTGGCTCGGATGATAATCGTGGCAGCCAAAAGCGGCGGCGGCGACCCTGCTGCAAATCTGGTTCTACGATATGCAATCGATAAGGCTAAGGCAGCCAATATGCCGAAGGACACCATCGAAAAGGCAATCAAAAAAGGAACCGGCGAGGTAGAGGGGGTTAATTTTGAAGAAGTGCTCTACGAGGGTTATGGGCCGAGCGGTGTGGCTATAATGGTCGAGGCCCTGACAGATAACCGTAATCGGACTACGCCGGAGATTAAAAGAATCTTTGAGAGGCACGGCGGCTCACTTGGGGCAACAGGTTGTGTCGGCTGGATGTTCAGCAAGAAGGGGCTTATTACAGTGGGCACGGACAACATCGATGAAGATGAGCTTCTGGAGATTGCTCTGGCGGCGGGTGCAGACGATATGAAAAATACGGGGACGGTTTACGAGTTAACCTCTGACCCTGCTGCTTACGAGGAATTGAAGAAAACCCTGCAGGAAAAAGAGGTACCAACCGAGGTGACGGAAATTTCAATGGTGCCTCAAAATACGGTGCCCATAGATGATGAGGGAACCGCCAGGAAGATTATTTCTTTGATGGAGGCATTCGAGGACCACGACGATGTCCAAAATACATCCGCGAACTTCGATATACCTGATGAGATAATGGCCGGTTTGTCGTAGTGCGCATTGTGTATTTCGTTATGGGATTTGTTTTGGGGTGAGAAATTCCATTCGTTTTATTGCGTTTTTGTATTTATCTTCGCCTAATCTGCTGACAGTTTTTCTGTCCGGGTACATTATTTTGAATTGCCTGCGGAAATTGTCTTCGATTTCGATTGCTTTTTTGTAGTGCTCAATGGCCTCATCGGTTTTCTTCAACTTTTCGGCGATTTGGGCGAGCTGATATTGGATTCGTTCCGCGCCGGGATAGCGTTCTGCCGCTTGAAGTCCCCGGTCGTAGGCATTTTGGTGTCGGCCGAGATGGTCATAGACATCGCTTAGCTTTTCATAGTTTTTGAAATTTGCGGGGTCGCGGGCGATTGCTTCGAGAAAGCATTGTTCAGCTTTCTCGAGAAGAACAGGTTGTCTTTCACCGGTTTCGTGGTAGTCCTGCAGGTAAAACCGGCCATTTAAATTTGAAGCTGCCGGGTCCAGCCGGTCATCTTCAGCGGCGGCGCTTAAAAGATTGTAAGCTTGTTGGAAGTTGCCGTTAGTATAGATTGCATTTTGGGCTTTTTGTATTTTCGCGGTGCTTTTGGCTGCCGGAATAAGGGCGTAGTTAAAATAAGCCCAGGTTGCTGCCAGTGGTATTGTTACCATTAGTATCCTTACAGCGGGTGTTGGTTTTAGGACAAACGGCGTTCTGATATTTTGCTGCGAGTAAGTCGCAATTAAGCAGGCCATTATCGCCCAAAAAGTGGTTAGGACAGGCGGCTCAAAGATTGCGAAGTCTATCTGATTGTGCAGTATCACGCCTAATATAGCGCAAAAGAGTAACGCAGCGGTGTTTGCATTTGGGATTTCGTGTTTTGTATGTTGTTTTTTGTGCAGGGGAATTATCAGAAGCCAAAAGCCGATAATAAATACTGCTGCGGGAGCAATGTATAAGGTTAAAATCAGGTAAAGCATCACATCAAAAGTATTACCAATTTCAGTGTGCATAATCATCGGCCTGATGAGAAGCAAGGTGGTCGTTATAACAATTAAATACACTATGGAAGGAGTTCCAAAGGTCGGCTGATATTGGTGAGAGTGTGAAGAGAAATTTGTAGAGCCGAAAGACGCTTTCCATAACGGGATGAAAATCATAGCTAAAAAACCGATAAGGCCGAGTGGCCCGTACTGAGTCAGGATGCTGAGCGGAAAATTGTGAGGGTCTGCAACTGACTCGAGCGCTCCTGCAGGTTTGTAGTGAGGATAGAAATTTGTAAAGTTGCCCGGGCCGACGCCGGTAAGGGGATGGTCGGCATACATTTTCGCGGATGCGTTCCAATACTGCCATCTGACGAGCATTGAATTACCGCCCGCAAATCGTTCGTGAGTAAGCCCATACCATGCGACCACGCAGCCGCCGACGATGAAGAGCAGTAAACAGGAAATTAGTATGATTTTGTTATAATCCTTTAGCCGGTTGCCAAAGACCAGAAATGTGAAAAATAATACTGTAGCAAAAAATAGTCCCAGGATTGCACCTTTGCTTCGTGTAAGGGCAAGGGCGAACAAAATAGTCAGTATAACAGCGCCGCAGGCGTAAAGGTATATCGGCCTAAAAATGCCGGATTTGCGGTTTTTGAATTTGTCAATAAATAAAGCTCCAGCGGCGAAAGATGCCATCAGCAGAAATGAACCGGCGGAGTTGCGAGTCGTGAAAAAGCCGCGGACGCCTTTGGAGTAGAGTCGGTGCTCGAAGAGAAAATGCTGAAGAGTGTTTGGCTCTATGCCGAGCGGCTCAAGTATTGTCTGCGGGGCCTCTTCGTATTGGTCTATTGTCATTTGGTTGCTGGCGAGAAACTGCTCAGCGGATTGGTATGAGCAAACGACAGCTAATGCGGCGATAACACAAAGCAGCAATTTTATTTTCGAATGAGAGTCAAGAATTTGAACCAGCAGGACGGCCATAATTACAGGGGCAAGTAATGTTACAAAGTTGGTTATTGCAAGTCTTTTGTTCGAGGCGGCAAAGACGGCGATGACGGCAGATATGCAGAAAAGGCACAGACCGATTTCCATTCCTGTGAGGCGATATAAAAATCTTTTGCTGCAGAAGCTCCATATAAGCCAGCAGGCAAATGCAAGGAGCAGGACAGCCGATACGGATAAACTGTAAACATTGTCCCAGAGGTTGGCCTGCATAGCGGCCGACGGTGTAGGCAGGCCTTCGGTGAATGTTGTCCGCAGTGCAATAACACAAAGACACAAGGCAAAGAGGATATGCTCCAGAAATACCATGCCTTTGCTTTTTGATAAATTTGAATCAATCGGTGGATTTGTCATTTCCTGCGGTAGTTTCGAGAATAGCGATAATTGATAATACCATTATTGTTTGAATGAAGATTAAAATAGCTCCTGCAAGATCGACCTGATATAAAAAAGTTGCCCCGAGGCCGGTGCAGAGTGTGGCTAAATATAAGGTCAGGACCGTTTGCGTATCGGTCAATCCGCGTTTTTTTAATCGATGGGAGAAATGCTGGGTGTCGCCGATAAATGGACTCTTGCCTTGGCTTATGCGCAATAATGTTACGCTGACAAAGTCATAGAGCGGGACCGCCATAACAACAATCGGCATCAGGACAGGATACCACTGGCCGCTTTGTGCTTCGTGATAATAGGTGGTGCGCAGGGTCAGAAGTGCAACGAAAAAACCGATTACGAGCGAACCGGAGTCTCCCATAAAGATTTTGGCCGGGGGGAAGTTGAAGACCAAAAAGCCCAGCAGTGCCCCTATAAAGACAATGGCTAATCCTCCGACAAAGACCTGTCTGCTTAATGCAGCGGCGGTGAATAATATACTGGCTGCTATGGTTGCAATACCGGCGGCGGCACCATCCATATTGTCGAGGAAATTAAAAGCGTTGATAATCAGGACTATCCAGATAGCTGATAGTGCAATGGTGATGATTTTGCTTTCGATGAAAAACTCAACACGAATGTCTGCGCAGTTGGCGGCTGTTATGGCAACGGCGAATTGCACGATGAGTTTGGAATACGAGCCGAGGGATTTTATGTCGTCCCAAAGACCCAGGGCAAACAAGACGAAAGTACAGAGCAGGATAAACCAGAGCTGGTTGATTTTGGCTATGAAGTCAGCCGGGTCGATATTGACTGTTTGAGCAAGCGCATCCAGGCGGTTGGTAAAGAGTTTTATCGCGGTTGTAGCGGCCAGTATGGAAATCATTAGGGTAATAAAAATTGCAATACCGCCGCCGAAAGGAATGGTAGTTTTATGGTATCTGTCTGCGGAGGGACGCGAAACAAAACCGGCTTTAGCAGCCAGCTTTTTTATAATGGCTGTCAAAAGGGCCGATAGCACAAAAGAGCCGGCCAGCAATATTATTGTTAATAATGTCAATGTTTCGATTTTAGCTGCTCCAGTAGTCGGCTCCTGACTATGGCAAAAAAATCGAAGTAGCATTGTTGTTTGTAATCGGGGTAGGTATGGTCAAATGGTCGCCAATTGCCTTTATCGAAAATCAACGTAACTTCGGCATACATTTTTTTGCCTATATATATACGATGGGAGTAGTTTTTTGTTGTAGCAAGAACGAGTTTTGAAGATTCAATTATGCCGGGGTCTAAATTTATCGGTCTTGGAACGGGAAGAGCAAGAGATTTTGCCAGCTTTTGTTCGAGCTTGTTTGTCCTGTGTTTGATTTTAGCCAGAAGACCCGGATAGATTAACCGTTCGATACTGACGAACTGTCTTAGGATATGAGGGCCGGTCTGGTCTTTATAATAGTCGGTTTTATCGAATGGCCACACCTCGCTCACCATATCAGTCTTGCCGAATTTAGCGTCTATCGCCTCAATGGCAGCGTTTAGGCATCGGTGGTCGGAAGCCAGAATTCCGACTATGAGCTTAACCGGTTTGGGCTTTTTTGGTTCCCACATTAGTAGTTTTGAGTTTTTAGTTTTTTACACATCGCAAATTTTTACCGCTTGGGACAGAGAGGTCAAAGGGTCGCGTTTCGGGACAAATTCGTGTGCGACATAGCCGGTAAATCCGCTCTCGGCGATGGCACGCATAATGGCTGGGTAGTATAACTCTTGTGTTTCGTCGATTTCGTTTCTGCCCGGATTGCCGCCTGTGTGGTAATGTCCTATGTATTCTTTATAAGTATTGATTGTCCGAATAATGTCGCCCTCCATAATTTGAGCGTGGTAAATATCGTAAAGTATCTTTACTCTTTCGGAGCCGACTTTTTTGCAGACTTCAACGCCCCAGGCCATATTATCGAACATATAGTCCTTGTGGTTTACTTTGCTGTTTAGATACTCGAGGCAAACAGTAACCTTCTTCTTTTCGGCGTAACCGACGATTTCTTTCAGGGCTGTGGCGGAGTTTTCGATTCCGACATCGTCGGGCATACCAGCCCGGTTGCCGGGAAAAGAAATTACGTTTGGAAATTTGTATTCGGCGGCTGCGTCGATTGCCGTGCGAATTCGTGCGAGGCATTGCTCGTGGTTTTCCTTTTTATTTATCCCGTTTGTCAAGCTATGTGTGCTGACCATTGAGCAGACCAGGCCGTGTTTTTTGACTGTTGGAAAGTCATTTGGTTCGAGCAGGTCAATGGCTTTTAAGCCCAGTTTTTTGACGGCAATACAGAGCTCGTCGAGCGATAATTTGCCATAGCACCACCTGCTGACTGATTGATTAATACGCCCCTTTTTTACGGAGCGTTCAAGCTCCTCAATTTCAATTGAGTATCCTTTTTGATTAAGTGCACCTACAATTGTTCCGCCGGCTGCAAGCGAGATATTGCGGATGAAAGTCCTTCGTGAAAGTTGGTCAGCATTCATAGATTGTCCTTTTCTGATTATGAGATTTATCAGTTTAAGGTTTTTTAGTTTTCACATTTCAAGCTGTCATATTCACCTTTTATTGGTGATATCTTTGGATTTTGCCAGGTCCACAAGAGCATTAGTTAGATATTTCCTTGAATAAAAACTGGATTCCTGCTTACACAGGAATGACAAAATAGCAATTATACCTTTAGTTTTTCTTTTAGTGAATTTACAAGTTCAATCGTTTCATCTGCTGCTTTTTCAATCGATACTGTTTGGCCCCTCGATTCTGTGCGTAGTTTTATTTCGACATTACCTTGTGCAACGGATTTTTTGCCGACAGTAACTCTTATGGGTATGCCGATGAGGTCGGCATCTTTGAATTTGACGCCGCCGCGAAGGTCGCGGTCATCGAGCAGGACGTCAATTCCGGAATTGAGTAGTTTCTGATAGATATTTTCTGCCGTTTTTGCGACTTCGGGTTCATCCTGATTTACGGCTGTTACGAGGACCTCGAATGGAGCGATGGATATTGGCCAGATGATGCCGTTATCATCGTTGCTGATTTCAATTGCAGAAGCGAGGATACGGTTTATTCCGATGCCGTAGCAGCCCATAATGCAGGGCTTTTCCTGGCCGGTTTCATCGAGAAATTTTGCGCCGAGTTTTTCAGAGTATTTTGTCCCGAGTTTAAAGACCTGGCCGACCTCGATGCCCTTTTTAAAGAGCAGCTTTTTGCCGTTATGTGTGTCGCCTTCGGTGGCATAGCGAATATCTGCAATGCGTACCACGGCCATCCTGGCCGTGGTATCACGGGCTGGAAGCCCGTGATACGTATTTTCCCCTTCGAGCGGAAAATCTCTCCCGGGGATGACATTCTTCACGTGGTAATCTGTCTTATTGGCGCCTGTTACTCCGACAGCCATTGCCGCAACGGCGTGGTCGATAATCATTTTTGAAACTTTGTTTTCTAATCCCATTGGGCCGGCAAAACCAACTTTGGCTCCGGTTACTTTTTCAATGGTTTTTTCATCCGCCAGCTCGATGTGTTTGCCGCCGATAGCCAGCCTTAACTTTTCCTCATTTACATCGTGGTCGCCGCGAATTATCGCAGTTAGTGTTTCGCCTTCAGTGGAATAAATCAACGTCTTTATCATTTGTTCGGGTTGCGTTTTCAGGAATGAACAGACGGCTTCGATGCTGCCAATATTCGGAGTATGAACTTCTTCTGTCTTCTGTCTTCTGTCTTCTGTCTTCTGTTTCGGCAGCGGGTCCACAGCGGCTCTTTCGAGGTTTGCTGCATAAGAGCCGTCCTCGGTATAGACGATTGTATCTTCGCCGGATTCACAGGGAATAGTGAACTGGTGCGAGCCGGAGCCGCCCATTTCGCCGACCTCGGCCTGGACGATGACATATTCGAGGCCGCAGCGTTTGAAGATTCTGCAATATGCGTCATACATTTTTTTGTATGATTTATCAAGGCCTTGAAGGTTGGCATCGAAACTGTAGGCGTCTTTCATAATAAATTCACGTGAGCGGACTGGACCGAAACGCGGGCGGAACTCATCGCGGAACTTGGCGCTTATCTGATAAAAATTGACAGGTAATTGTTTGTAGGATTTTATCTCGCCTGCGGCAAGGTAAGTTACGACTTCTTCGGCAGTGGGGCTAAGAACGTTGCCTTTGCCGTGGCGGTCTTCGAAGCTGAATATTGTCGGGCCGTAATCGACACTGCGGCCGGTCCTTTCCCATAGTTCAAGCGGCTGCAGAGACGGCACCAGAATCTCCTGGGCGCCGGATTTGTTTATTTCCTCGCGGACGATTTCGATGGTTTTTCGCAAGCTCCGCCAGCCAAGGGGCAGATAGGTATAAGTTCCGCTGGCGACTTTTCGTATTAAACCGGCTCGAATCATCAGTTTATGGCTGATTATCTCCGCATCGGAAGGAACCTCCTTGACCGTCGGTATAAACATCTGGCTGTATCTCATATTTCATACCTCGTATTGTATCTGTCGATTTATAAGCATATTTATAGCTGATGGTATGGCCGGTTGCAAGTATATTTCGTTAGTAATAAGACGAAGTGTGGTGTATTTTGACAAGATAATACAAAATGCTCTTGGCAGTTTTATATGATTAGGATAAGATTAAAGGTTGGTTTTAAATTATCAGACAATTAACGGAGTAACTGATGGGACATAAATTTATAAATGAGATTGAACCGGGCCAAACGATTGATGATATTTATCTCGTCAGAGAGCCGGTTCTTAGAAGCACATCGCGAGGTGATTTATATATAGCGATGTTCCTTTCGGATCGCACAGGCCAGCTCAACGGACGGATGTGGCAGGCGACCGAGGAAGTTTATAGGGCACTGCCGAAGCCCGGATTTATCCATGTCCAGGGAAGAAGCGAGCTTTATCAGAATAACCTGCAGGTCATTATAAACAACATCAGTATTGTTGACGGAAGTAAAGTCTGTCTTGAGGATTTTCTGGCTCGGACGGATAAAGACACAAAGAAGTTATTTGCGGAGGTAATAGAAATTGTCGGTCGGATAAAAAATCCGCAGTTAAAAGCGCTCGTGGATGAATTTTTGACGGACAATGCCCTGATGGAGAAATTCTGCAATGTCCCGGGCGGCGTAAAGCTGCATCATGATTATCTCGGCGGGCTGCTGGAGCATACGCACAATATGCTTAGAGTCGCTGTTGCGATATTACCGTTGTATCCAAACGTCCAGCCGGATTTGGTTCTTGCAGGTATATTTTTTCACGATATGGGTAAAACCGAGGAGCTTTCTTATGATATGGCGTTTTCATATACTGATTCCGGCCAGCTAATCGGACACGTTGTAAAAAGTCTTGTTATGGTAAATCAAAAAGCTGATGCTTTGAGAGATAAAGGGACAAACATCGACCAGGCAGTTCTGGATACTATCGGGCATATAATTCTGTCGCACCACGGCCAATACGAATTTGGCTCACCGAAACTGCCTGCGACACCCGAGGCCTTTATGGTTTATTATATTGATGACCTGGACGCTAAGGTAAACCAGGTGATTTCAGCCATTGAAAACGAGCCGGGCGATTCGGACTGGACACCCTGGAAAAACGCTTTACAAACCAAGCTTTATAGAAAACGCATAGACTAAGGATTCAAAGCAACTCAGAGCTTCGGCACAAAAAGCCCGGTGATGGTGCACATCAGGTAAGATTTGAAAAAGTTCCGGCCGAGCTGCCCCCCTAAATTTTGCCCGGCCGGTTTTTATTCTTCCACTATTGGACTGGTGATTCTGGCCATATATAAGGGGAGTATCGTCTATTTCACGCTAATTATTCATATTTTTATCGGAAGTGTGACAGGTGTATGTCATCACGTTAGATGAAAAAATCAAAAAAAGGTAGGATTTATACATTTATATCGCTGATTTTATAAAAGAGCCAATTTAAGCAGTGGAGAGACAGATTAAAGAACTGAGTATTAGAGGTGGGATTAAACAGGGATTTAGGTGCTTTCTGGATGGTCTCTTTTCAGGACAATGCCGGAAAATCGCCAGAGTCTTTCGAACTGTTTATGTGACATATTCAATTTGCCTAAAACAGGGTCGGCGATGGTAATCATTCGGTCTGATATCTCGAGGACGGTGACACAATGGTCCGAGAGAAACGAATCCTTAATAATCGCCAGGATTATTCCTTTGCCTTTCATCTGGGCGATAGAATCGAATTGCCGGTAGTGACATTTTAGTCCTTTATGGCCATAACGATTCTGAAGGGCAGTATAGAGAGAATGTGGCAGCGTGCCCATGATGGGACTTGTGTGTGCAAGAACGGCAATTTCTCCTTCATAAGCATTGAAGCCGAGTTTTCTTAGGGCAGTTACAGCGGCTGCGGGTGCACAGGTATAGTTTTTACTTTGATAGCAAATGCCATCGGAATCTACCCTGGTTTGGAGGACTAATAAATCATCTACAGGTACGGAAGAAACGAGAAAGGGGGCAAATGAAAAGCAAACTAAAAGGCAGACCATCATTATATAAATTGTGATTTTTTCATATTTGCGTTTTATATGTGGAAGTATTGTGGTCAGGCCTATAGTAATAGACAGTGCTAAAATAATGAATCTGAATCGTCCGGTTGCAAGGCCATACAGCGGAGCGGAAAATAAATGGTAATTGGTGTACCTGGTTATAACTAAGATTGCTATGAGAATGAAGGATAAAAGGTAACCGATTAGCCAGTAGGGTTTTTTAAGGCGAGAGAAAAACCTGCCAAAAATGACTCCCGTGATAGCTACCAGTATCATTGCTATAGTTTCGAGCCAAAGATCCATCTTTTCCCTCGAAAGCAAAATCCGTTTTTGGGAATTTGGCCTGATAGTACTCCTGCCAACGTACTGATTTACATCCTATAATATGATATATTAGAGCCGAAAATCAAAAAGAATATCTTAAACTCGAATAATTTTGTAAAAAAAACTTTTTGCTTTCTTCACGCAGTTCTGTTGCGATGTTTATGTTATTCCAAATAAATGATTAAATTGTTAATTTGGGATTTCTATGCTGATTATAATGTGTGGATATTAATGCTTAATGGGTGGGCCATTTGGCTTTATAACCGGTCGTAAAGGATGTCAAAGGTAATGGTTGATATTTACCAAAAATGCCGGATAAAACAAGTCTGTCAGGTCAATTGGCTAAAGGGAAGGTTACAGCGGATAGTCTGTTTGAGTGAGCATATCTGCTTGGAGTAAAAGAGGTTATCAGAATCGTGTTGTAAGGCTACTTGCTTATCATATTCGATAATTTTCTTGACATCAGAACGACAAATTGCTAAACTGATAGTATATTTGGCGAGTTCTACGGAAAGTACATTTGTTTTTCCTGTCCCCCCGCTTTTTTAAACGTGAGGAGCAGGGAGATTTATTATTTAAGGGGATTTATTATGAGCGGTCTAAGACAAAAATTTAATTTGTTTTGGTTAGTGGTTTTATCGTGCACTTTAGCCATATCAGTACCTTACAGGACATACGCAGATAACAGTGATTTCAAACCAAGCCAGCGGATAGGGTCGGCGGTTTACAACGAGCTTCAAGGCAGTCACGACGGTAGAGCATATGTTATCGTTCTGTTGGAAAAACCTTTGGTTGCTGCTGATGTGACCCTGGATGAGCGACACAATGCGGTAAGGCAGGTTCAGGACAATGTGCTGCAAAGGTTTGAGCCGGGGGAATTTTCTATTGTCCATAAGTATAATAATTTCTCATCTATGACGGGCTATGTAAACCAGGCCGGTCTTGCTAAGCTCGCGGCTGACCCGCAGGTCAAAGCAGTCGGCCCTGACGTTGGTGGACGTGCTCATCTGGATGATAGTGTCCCTTTTATTAATGCTGATGATGTGCATAGTATGGTTGGTTTGGGCTACACCGGAAAAGGGATAACTGTTGCCGTCCTTGATACGGGTATCGACAGCGACCACCCGGACCTTCGCGATAATATCGCTGACGGGTGGTACCACTACTTGGCGTGGAAGAAAGGTGTTACCTGGGTAACCGATTATGGTTCGGGGGCCGAGGACGACCAGGGCCACGGCACTAATGTTGCAGGTATTATCACATCTAAAGGCGTGGTTTCATCTGTAGGAGTGGCTCCCGATGCCGACATTCTTGCAATCAAGGTGCTTGACGCAAACGGATGCTTTGGCAGAACGAGTGAGATTGCCAAAGCGGTGGATTATGTAATAGACCATCAGTCCGACTATGATAATCTATCTATTATAAATGTGAGTCTGGGCACTTGTAAGCTGTTCAGCCAGTGTCCTTGTGATAATGCTTACCTTGATGATCCAAACTACGCGTGGCTTCGGACTTTACGGGACTCTTTTAATGCGGCCAAAGACGCTGGAATTGTGATTTTTGCCTCCAGCGGCAATAATGGAAAGTGCACGCAGATGCCTGCCCCGGCGTGCCTGTCGGCGGCGACGGCTGTTGCAGCTGTCTATGACCAGGACCTTGGCCGAGAACCAAATAGTGGCACATACTACAACTTCTTCTGTGGTAGCGGATGCCTGTGTGACGATTGCAGTCTCTGCCCAACCTGTTACGAAGCCACCACATACGGAGATTTGATAGCCTGTTTTTCCAACCTTAATGGGTGCAATGAGCTTGCTGCTCCGGGACGCAATATTACTTCATCAGGCAAAGGTGGTGGCCTAAGCACTTATACCGGGACTTCTCAGGCATCGCCGCACTGTGCGGCTGTTGCTGCGCTGATGCACGAGAAAGCAAGCTACTTTATGTTCTGGCCTTTCCCAAGCTACATAGTGCAGTGTATGAAGGATACCGGCGTCGCCACTGTTGACCCCTATATGACCTCTCCAAATCCCATACGGGTGGATGCGTTTAGGGCCGTTAATGAGTTTATGGAGCCGTGGGTGGGATTCAAATACGAACAGATGCCGAATAAGAGCGGATACGGTATGGATATTCGCTATGACCGTAGGGGAGGCGTACAGCGAGTTCTGGCGGATGATTTTTTATGTACCGCATCCGGGCCGATTACATTGGTCACTCTGTTTAGCTCCTGGGAAGGTGACTCCAAAGTATCAATCAATCGTTTTCATTTGAGAATTTACGATGATATTCCTGACCCCGATGGCGGAGGCCCTGAGTATAGTAAACCCGGAGATTTGCTGTGGGAAAAGGATTTTTATTCTGCTTATGGGGACTTTACAGAGTCGCTTTACTATACGATACCACCAGCGACATATCCATCAGCGGCCTGGTGGTGGGACCCTGCAGGCGGTCAGTTACCTGTATCGGGGGATGATAAAAAGACATGGCAGTACGATTTACCTATCGCCCCTACCGAAGCATTCGTTCAGCAGGGTGACCCCTGTGAGCCGGTCGTTTATTGGCTCGGTGTTCACGTCTATTTCACTGTTTTCATACCAATGTCCACAGATTCAGACTCCGGTTTTGGCTGGAAGACGGCGCTTCTCACAGAGGGCTGGAATGATGCTGCTGTCTATTCGAACGATGATGGTTCGACTTGGAACAGGCTCGTTTATCCGATGGGGCATTCATACATAGGTAATCCTGTTGACTTTGCGTTCAGAATTTTCGGTAAGCTTTGCTGCAATTGTGCAAATTATAATTACGACGGTATCATCAACTTCGAAGACTACGCAGATTTTACAAATAATTGGGGCTGGAGCGGCCCATCTGGCGACCGCGACTTCGTATATGACCTGAATTGTGACGGCAGTGTCGATTTCTATGACCTGCGTATCTTCGCCCGCCAGTGGCTGCTTAACTGTATGGACGAATGCCGATACTGTTATTAGAGAATTGATAAAGCTGTGAGTCGCTTTTTCGCTCACAGCTTTTTTTCTGCGCTGAATTAGCGGAAATTGCAAATTGAAGATGGACGGGATTGCGCTTATAATGGCCGTGATATGCAAAAGGATAAAATCAGGATATATACGGTCAGCCAAATCAATTCTCTTATCAAGGGGATTCTCGATAATAATCTGCCCGGCAGATTGACAATCACCGGCGAAATCACGGACTGGCGGCTGCATCATAGCGGGCACTGCTATTTTTCACTAAAAGATGAAAATTCCACCCTTCCCTGCGTTATGTGGAAGAGCAGCTTTGCGAGAGTGAAGTTTCAGCCGGAAAATGGACTGGCGGTGCTGGCGACCGGTTCTATCGATGTTTATGTTCCGCACGGCAGGTATCAATTCATTATCGATAAGCTCATCCCTGCCGGAGTTGGAGCTCTGCAGTTGGCTTTCGAGCAAATGGTAAAAAAGCTCCAAGCCCAGGGCCTTTTCGATGAAGTTCATAAACAGCCGATTCCCGAATATCCCGAAAGAATAGCGATATTAACGAGCGAATCCGGTGCTGCGATAGAGGATATTAAAGACAGCATCTGGAACCGCTGGCCCTGCGTGAAATTATTTTTGTATCCTGTGCCTGTGCAGGGCGAAGGAGCAGCCGAAGAAATCGCAGAAGCGGTTAGAGATATAAACAGGCGGAATAAAGAATTAAAACTGGATATCCTGATTGTAGGCCGGGGCGGCGGGTCGCTGGAGGATTTATGGGCGTTCAATGAGGAGGTGCTGGCAAGGGCGATTTACGACTCGAAGATACCCATCATAAGTGCTGTTGGCCACGAGATTGATACCACCGTTGCCGATTTGGTCGCCGATGCCCGGGCCTCGACACCTACAAAGGCAGGCGTCGTAGCCGTTCCCGATATGCATAAAGTCTTAAGCGATTTGGAAAATTACCAAAGCAGCTTGTATAACAACGTAACTTTATGCCTTAACTATCGCCAGCAGCAGTTGGATGAATCAGCCGGTAATATAATAGACGCCATAAAACAGTTTCTCACCGATAGGCGCGAGCGATTATATCGCAGCTTCGAGCAGTTAACCAAAATCGAGCCGCATCGGCTGTTGGGCAAAATGAGAGATGATTTACATTCTTTACAAAATAAGGTAAGTGCAGCGATACAGGCGATTATAAATAGGCGCAGGATGCAGCTTACTGCGCAGGCGAACCTTCTGACCGGTCTGAATCCAAAATCGGTTTTGAAGCGGGGCTACAGCATTACAACTAATAAACAAACCGGCCGACTTGTCCGAAAGCCGAATGATGTCCAGCTCGGCGATTTACTTGTTACCGAGCTTGCAGAAGAAAAACTCCTTGAAAGCAAAGTAACGAAAAAATAGCCACAGAGTTCACAGAGGACACAGAGAATTCATAAATAATTTGTCATTCTGAGTCCGGCAAAAGTAGTGCCGGACGAAGAATCTCAATTACATTTATCACTTATCATTCATCATTAATCAATTAAATGTTCTTGCTTCATAGCCTCAAGTTTGTTAAAATTCAGACGTAGGGTGGGGCTTCCGGCCTTCGCAGCCGCTTCGGCGGAGTAGGCTGCCCCACCATTTTTCTGGGAAACGCCGGCCAAACCATTCAACAATCTTGACATTTTATCTCCAGTAAACTAAATTGATAAAAAGTCCACCAAATGAACGGCGGATAAATGTTGTATATTATTATGTCATGTTGTATGAATCAAATTAAGAGGGACTAATAAATGGCAATTATATGGCGAGTAAAGGATGGCCCAAGAGGAAACACAACCGATCAAGGAACTAAGATATCCTTGGACGATGTAACGAAAAAATTAGAGAATTATACATGTCAGTACTTGTCAGAGCAGCCGCCAGAATTTAATACTGAAAAAGCCTCTGAATACTACCAGCGTGTTGTAGTTGAAGTTACAAGCGATGACACTTTGAATGACAAGTTTACTAAAGTCGGGTTCTATGTTGTTGCAAACCTTGATTCATCACAATCAGCATTTTTGACTGAATAAGAAAATTCTTGCTTTATAACCTCAAGCTTGGTAAAATCCATTAATTGCTTTGAGGAAAACATTCGTGAGAGAAATAAAAAAAGTATTGTATAGTGTTATGTTAGACAACCAAAGGAAAGAACTATGGGAGCCACGTATTATTACGAAGGGGAATTGCCCTTCTGCGACAAGGAGGGAACAAGAAAGTTCGAGCTTTTCGTTAGCGACTTCTTTGGAACTCACGAGCTCTACTTGAGAATCGACGATGATGTCGAGAAGACAGTTCGCCTCGACAAGAGGCAGGCAAGAAAGTTGCTTGAAGGACTCGAAGGCGCCATGATATATTTGAGTTACTTAAGTTAAATAACATAGTGAAGTTGGATGGCCATCTTGCTATATTTTTTGGCCGCCGCTCACTCGCAATTCTTTCGTGTAAATAATGTTAGAATAAATCCACCGCAGGCGGATAAAATCAGTGAAAAGCGTATCGTATATTATTATGTTGGGCAGATGAACAATTATGTATCCGAAGTTTTATACTGATTTATTCAGAGAATTCCCAAGAACCCCAGAAGTTTTTGTGGCTATGCCATTTAAAGGATTTGAGAAAAGATGGAAATCCATATTTAAGCCAGCTATTAAGTCTTTTAACCTTAAACCCTATCGTGTTAAACAAAGATTTGTAAGCGATTCTATCCCTATGGATATAATAAACGCTATAAATAGAGCAATGTTTTTATTATTCGATATCTCAAATGAAAATACAGAAAAACCTAACCCTAATGTTATGTATGAATTAGGAATTGCTCATGCTACCCGATTACCCGAAGAAGTCATCATAGTTAGGGATAGTTGTTCTAAATCAAGCCCTTTCGATATAAATCATATACGATGGAATGAATTTTCTCCCCAAAAAATTAACCAATCAATAACAAAAATAAAAAGGCTTATTAACCATTCTCGAAAAGAAATTGATTTTGCAAAAGATTTAATAATTAACAAAACCTTGAATGCTTTAGACCCGGAAATGATAGAGTTTATAGGGACGCTCAAAGATTATTATGAAGAGGTAGGTGAAAAGTATATTAGCCATGGTTTTGACTTGTCTCCTTTCGATCCAGATCGCAAAGGATTATACGGACTTATTACCAAAGATTGCAGTGAGGAATGTTTAAGAGCTATTGCTAAATCTCTAATAAATATTGGGATTCTTAAAAGCGCCGAACCAATTCCTCTTAGAAAGAGAGTTTACGGAGGAACAGCAGAATATCTTTTTACGGAAATGGGGAAAATCATACTAAAAAGAATACCGAAAATTACATAACAACATACTTTGTACAATCTTTTCCCTTGTTCTTTCTAGATTGGTCGAAGGCAGGTAAGTTTGATTGTTATGCATTGAATTGGTCTCGGCCTGAAAAAACCCAAAGTGCGTTTTTGGCCAATAAAATCCGTGTAAATCCGTGTAATCCGCGGTTAATATTTCTTATTTTTATTAGATTTTTATTGAAAAAAGAGCCCTGTTTGTTATAATACCGAATGTGTTCAGGCAGCACACGTTAGTCCCCGGCGGGACAAGTTCGCGGATCCCCGCAAGTCACAGGACAAGTCGTCCAAGTCAAATTTAATCGGTAATTTACATTTAACAACGAACAATTAACGACAAACAATGAACTCTTTTATGCAAAACAAACCCAATTTTCTAAGAAATCGGGCG
>Ga0315532_1000541_pt1 | contig 30077 bp, 27 predicted proteins | sample SalMarWE160370MG_FD_203082 | JGI IMG/M metagenome (GOLD analysis project Ga0315532, IMG submission 203082) | Salt marsh sediment microbial communities from the Plum Island Ecosystem LTER, Massachusetts, United States - Salt Marsh Sediment WE1603-70 ...
AAGGCATCGAAAGAAGAATAAGAAAAAAAACAGAAAAAAGTTACCCAGAGATATTTTTAATATTGATTTAAACAGGAGGTAAAAAAAAGAAAAACTTAACCCCACCCCTTGACACTTTTCAAAGAAGGTCTGACCCCGTCAACATTTACAATAATGATTTAGTGGCTTTACCTTCTCTGGCGGCATTATCATCATTGTACCAACTTTATATTCAAAGAAACAAATTTACATTCAGGGATATCGAACCCAATGTTGGCATTGTAAGCTTCTTTATGTATTCACCACAGGATAGTGTTGGAGAAACACAAGACACAACCGTTTCTCAAGATTCGAGTCTTACCATTTCCGTTTCAGTCGGTGGTGAGCACAGTCTATATCAGTGGAAAAAAGATGGAACGATTATTCCGGACGCGACAGATAGTGCTTATACGATAGATTCTGTCAGTTCGGTTGATTGCGGCTCGTATATCTGCGAAATCATCAATACGGTCGCCACAGGATTAACTCTTTATTCCAGACCGATTACGATTTCGCTCTCTTCGGCAGTTCCGACTCCCGAGTTACCCGAAAATTACTCGATGAGTGTAACAAAAAGAATAATAGCGGATAATCAACTGGAAGTAAGATATGCTTTACCCGAGAAAGCTAAGGTTAAATTCTCGATATACGATTTAAGCGGGGCAAGGGTGAGAGAGATGTCGGAAGAGAACCCGGCGGGCGTTTATTCGCTAAAGATAAACATGAGCGGAAAACCAGCCGGTATTTATTTCCTTAAGGTAGAAGCCGAGGATTTTACTGAGACAAAGAAGTTGACAATACTCAAATGACTTCCACAGGTCACCATTAACGAAAAAAGGCGGGGAATACCCGCCTTTTTTATTCTTCTTAGTTCTTATGACTCTAATTTATGTTCAAGTTTTTTGCTATCTGATACTCTTGTCTATAATGTCCGAATCTTTTATTTGTTAATTTCATTTTTAACCTCCGTTAGTTTATCAAGTTAGACGCGGTGAGGGAGGAAATGTTTCAATGTTTTTTGTTTCTATTTTGACTCATGACACAAGACACACGACTCGAGACTCGGTTAATCGATTCAACCAATCCGTAGGATATTAAAAGAAGGTCTGACCCTGTTTATATGACCCCTTGACAAATTATTTTTATTAACTAAATTAACATTGAATCAAGATGAGAGGCAATCCAAAGGGTCTTGTCCCGCGGGAATGCCTCTTTTTTACTTTTCCAAATGAGCCAATTTTCCTCTTAGATCATTCATAAATACAATGTGAGGCATCACTTTTCTAAAAAGCGAAGAATAGTCCTGGCGGTTTGGTATCATCAATTTTAATAATTTATTCTTTTTTATAAGATATTTCACAAGGCAATGAAAATCGCCATCGCCTGTCACAATTAAAGCTCGATCATAGTTTTCCATTTCAATCATTGTATGCAGTACTAATTCGGCATCCACGTTTCCCTTAACTTTGCCATTTGGTAATTTTAAAGTCGGTTTAAAAACTAAAATATATCCAAATTCTTGTAAACTTGTGTAAAGGTCCTGATACTCATTTACGAAACCAATAAATAAAAAAGCTTTATTTATATTATATTTATCCTTTAGGTATATCCTTAACTTCTTGAAATCTAAAACCCAACTCTGATCCCGTATTGATAGATTAACATTTTGACTATCTATAAAAGCATAATTATTTTGTTTATTTTTCATGAAATTTCATTTCTATTATAATTGAATTCAAGAGTTTAGCAAGGAATGAATTCTCACACAGAGACATGGAGAAACATAAAGCAGTCATGAGTCACGTGTCTTGAGTCATGCGTCAAAACCAAATCCCGACCCCCAAATCCAAAATCCTAAAATAACCATTTGACTATTTTTTAATTTAACGGTTTGACTTAGATTCGAAGAATCTATGAATACAGGACCCGGAAAGATGTATGGAAAAAATAAAAAGAACTATTAAAACTTTGAATGGGGTTGAGGGATGATTTCAAAAATTGTCCAATGTCTAGATTTGACCCCAGAGATTTGACCCCAGAAATTCAAATAATGGAGCGTCGTGTTGCCGTTTGTTAGCTGCAGTTGCCCGTTACCTCAGCAAAACAAGTTTCTTTGTTTCCGTATATGAGCCTGCCTGTAAACGATAAAAGTAAATCCCGCTCGGCATATTTGCCGCATTCCATTCCCGCGTGTGGGTTCCTGCGGATAACTCTTCTGAGACGAGCGTTGCTACTTCTCTTCCGATAAGATCAGACACCTTCACCGATACAAATGATCTTGATGGAAGACTAAATGATATATTCGTTGTCGGATTAAATGGATTGGGATAGTTTTGTCGTAATACATATCCCTTTGGTATCTCATTTTCATTTTGCGTTATGCCTGTGGTTGAAGTATCTATGGCATTGGTAAACCAACTTTCGTTCCCATCCATTTGGTCGTCAATACCATTCATCAGGTTGTCATAAGCCGTAACAGCGATAGTATCGGTAATGGAAATTCCAGTGAGTGTGTCAGTAGTAACATTGCCTGCGTTTAAAGAATTGGCAAAAGAATAACCAGTGGGAGAACCCCAGTAAATTTTATATCCCGCAAGGTCAACTTCCATATTCGCGTTCCAGGTAATTTTTATTTTTCCTCCACCCAAATCGGTTTTGATGACATTCATTGGAGGAGTAACGGGTGCAATAATATCAGGTGAAGTTGCAAAGGGATTATAATCCACAATAGTGAGCGAGTTGTTATCAAGAAAATCATAAATTTTAGCATCAATTTCAGTAGATACTGTCGTGTTCCACCAGCAATTTTCGACATTGATGGTAGGTGTTGATTGAAGGATTGTAGTATAAACTTCGTAATTAGCAGCATTGCGGTAAATATTATTGTTTTTGAAAACAGCAGGTGAAGGAATATAAACTGCTCTTGTAGAAGAAGAGCCGGTTAATTTATTGCGTGTAATTGTGTTGTTAATGGTACTGTTTGTATTGCCACCCCATATGGTAATAATACTTGAATCAGCCGTATTGTCAACGATGGTGTTTTTAGTCATGGTACAGTATGGGTTAACATAAACCACATTGATAGTAGAAGTGTTGCCAACCACCACATTGTTGTTAATGGTGGTTGAGGGGAGTGCAGTGTGTCCGCATATCCCTGCACCATCAAGTGCAGAATTCCCATAAACAAGATTGTACGAAACATCCCCTATAACACCAGATATGAACATACCGCCTCCGGCAGACTGAGCAAAGTTTCCAATAATAGAGTTATTTTTTATTTTACTCGTATTATTATTAATTGCATAGCAGCCAATACCACCACCGTAATTGGCTTTATTGTTGCTGATAATGCTGCTGTCTATTATTGCCTGTGCCATATTAAGATCAATATCAATTCCTCCTGCTCTTAAATTGAGGTTGGAAAGAGAATTGTTGTCATGTATGTTGCAGTTGGATATTTTTATTACATCCGTTGTAGGAAAGCTATTAGGATCATTATAAAAGATAATACCCGTAGTGGAATTATTCCTCACTTCACAATTGCGGATATAAGGGAATGAGGCGCTTATGCGGATGGCCCCGGCTAGATACACGGAATTCTCGCCTGCATATTCAACGAGGCAATATTCCATAATACTTCCTGTAAAAAGTGTATAGTCATAATCTTCGCTTAAATCAGAAAATAAAAGATAAGACCAGTATCCAGGAGTAGGTGTAACTTGGTTGCTGGTGAAAGTTATCTTATTTGAACTGTTTCCAATTGCCCGTAGATTACCCTTTATCTGCAAAGATTTTGTACTATCAAATTTTACAATTACTCCCGGGTCAATGGTAAGCACAATTCCGCTGTCTAAGACAGTATTGCCTATAATAATATACGGGCTTCCTGCCAATGTCCAATTGGTATTGGACGAAATGAATCCGCTTACATTTGTTTGTGCATTCATTGAACTACTTGTTAATCCGATGATTAACATTCCAAAAACAAAAAATAACTTTTTCATTTTAACTTTCTCCTATTTTATTTGTTATTATATCACAATTTTTTCTGTATGAATTTGCTCTCCGTCATAAATTTTTACAAAATAAATTCCTTTTGAGTGATGAAGATAAGTCAATTGTGGCATTGTTGAGTCGCTGAGTTGTCGAATGGGAAATTTTTTCTCCAAGCACATTGTAAATTTCTATTGCGCTTATTTTTTCCGAACCGCTAATCGTAATTTTACCGGATGTGGGATTGGGATAAACAGTAACATTGAATATATCTTTTTTAAAATCGTCCATCCCGGTGGTAATTATTTTTTTATAAACCCTTACAGTTCCATTATAACTATCCGTTACAAAAAATCTTGAACCGTCTGAAGTCGTGGCAACATTGGTTCCTCCGGCAGAAAATGTTTGTATAACAGAATCGTTAGCAAGCGAAACAATTAATTTCTCAAAAGCCCCGACCACAAAGGCATATTTATCATCGGCAGTAATAGCAATGTTTTGAAAGCTGGTATTAAAGGATAAATACGAAATGATTTTTGTTACCGTATTACTGATTAATGAAACACGGTCAAGCGAATCTCCATCAAAGATGAGTGCTTTATTTCCGCTATGTAAGATTGCAAGACCGTAAGAACCATTCATACCGGTAATATTTTGAACTCCGGAAGTAGTAAAATTGACATTTACCGGAGCGGCATTCCACGCTGTAACAATTGCTGAACTACCCGTAATGGCTATCCCAAATAATTCTCCCGAAGTAGTTATTTGAATAAATGATGATGATGAACTTGGGGGAGTGGCATTAATTGATCTTAATCCTTGTTGAGTGCAACTTGAACTAAGATCAGGATAAATAGCATTATTGCTATTAACTGCAATACCATAAAGCGTAGTGCCTACGCAGGGTGCCGCAAAATTTCCACTAACTGAATTAGTCGATAAATCAATATATATTGTTTGATGTGTTGTATTTACAACCGCAGTTAAACCATCAGGAGTAACAGCAACACCATTTGGATAACCATCTGCCGGATAGCTAATGCTTGATATGGCATAATTCGAGGTGGATATAACCTTTATTGTTCCGGGAGTAGTGTTATTTGTAACGATAATTTTGGAATTATCTGGTGTAATGGCAATTCCTGAAGAATATGCTCCTGATGATATTACAGTATCTAATGCCCCTTGCACCTGCGCATAAGCAGTAATGTGCATTATAAATAATAGTGTCAAAGTCGTTAGTTGGTTAAGTAATTTTTTCATTTTCATTTTGTTTAATTTTTTAAATTGTTGTCTCGTTTTTTAAAATGGTTTCTATTCTCCACTTTTGTCTTACAATATTAGTTATATTTCAAACAGTCAAGAAGTATCGCAAAAAATGTTTGGAGGTTCTCTTGTCTGTCCGCTATGCCGTTGTCGTTTTTAAACTTGCCCATAACTTGTTTATATACGCATTGCGTATATAATTCCAATTTAGGAGTATAGGCGCATTGCGTATATGCTCATTTTGGAAGTATTGTTCGGCTTTTTTCATACGTTATACCTTTATTTCTTTAAAATCTATAGTATCCAAAGGACTTATAATCTTCCCCAGAGCCTTGTTGCTTACATGGGTATATATCTCTGTTGTTTTTGAATTTTTATGGCCAAGCAGTTCCTGGATATAGCGTAAATCGATTCCGCTTTCAAGAAGATACGTGGCAAAACTATGTCTTAAAGTTTGAATTCTAATTTTTGAATTCATTAAAATTATTATAAGTTATTTTTCTTGAATTGTCAAGCATAAAAACAACGAATTACACGAATATTAACTATAGTTTAGAGTTACGGGTTACCAGTTTCGAGTTTAAGAGTTTTCAAATTTGTCAAAGGTTGAGATGCGACCCCAGATACATATTCCTAATTCACTGCTCATTTAATATCTCCTTTTTATCTTTACTACATACCTTAGCTTATATATACTAATATAATCGAAGAAACAGTTATATCAATCAAGCACCAAGCTTTCTGTTTTTCAAGAATGCTATATTATAGTTATGATAGATTTTGCATTGAGAAATCCTCCTTTTGCCCATAAACTTAGACAAAAGGAGGAAATAGTGACTAATAATAGATTAATCCAGAGGGGAAGATATGTCAACCCAAATATTCTAATAGTAGGAATTGATATTGGAAAATACAAGCATGCAGCAGTGGGGACTTCACTTCATTCAGGATTCACAAAACCATTTTTCATCAAGAATAACAGAATCAGTTATGAGTCTTTTGAATCAGAAGTTAAGGAATGGAAGAAGCGATTTAAGTGTAAGGATGTAGTGTTTAGCTTTGAGTCCACAGGGCATTACTGGAAAACTCTTGTCTATTATTTAAAGAAGAGAGGGGGATATCTTATAGAGGTAAGTACCAATTATACAAAGAAGGCAAAGGAAATGATGGATAATTCTCCATTGAAGTGTGATCCGAAAGATGCGCGAATTATAGCGGATTTAGTTAAACAGGGAAAGATACTTACGCCGGTTCTTCCGGAAGGAAAAATATTAGCTTTAAGGAACATAATCCAAACCAGAGAGAATCTAATAAAGGAGCGAACATCTATAGTAAATAGACTGCAGAAAATAGTTGATATAGGTTTTCCGGAGAGAAGAGAGATAATAGGGAAAATTAATAGTAAAACCTCATTATTTTTACTGGAAGAAGCTCCTTTTCCCGAAGACATAATAGATAAGGGATTAGAATGGCTAAAGAAAGAGATACGAAAAAAGAGTATGGGGCATTATAAATACGAAGACGCGAGAAAATTGTACCAGTCAGCCAGAGAAACTATAGGCTTAAAAGAAGGTAGAGATGGTTCTATCTGCGAACTTAAAATACTTCTGTTCAGATTAAACAAATTAGAGCAAGAAATAGAGAAAATAGAATACAACATAGAAGATAGATTAAAAAATATCGAGGAAGCGAAATATATTCTGAGCATAAAGGGGGTAAAAGAAATTACAGCTGCAACTATAATATCTGAGACTGGGGGGCTAAGTAACTATGAAAAGATTAGTTCAGTTTTAAAAGTTGCAGGTTTAAATCTTTTCGAAATAAGTAGCGGAGAACACCAGGGAGAAAAACACATAACCAAGAGAGGCAGGAATTTATTAAGACATAAATTATACTTTGCGGCCTTACAACAGGCAAGGGAAGGTATGCCCTTTTATTCTTTTTACAGAAGATTGGTAGAAGAAAACGGAGTGAAGAAAAATAAGGCATTAATAGCTGTAGCTAGAAAGTTACTTAGAGTTAGTTTTGCATTAGTTCGCGACAAAACTGAATTTACAAACAGTTATGAAGGAAAAGCAAATATTAGGAAGGTAGCCTGAGAAATAATGGATAATTGCCAGTGGGGGAATCATCAGGACGGTGCATAAGGCTTTTGCAAAAGCAGGAGACCTCGGTGTCAAGAAGAATGATCCCCCGCTGTCTAAAATCCGAATTAAGCATTACAAGGGACTCAATGGAAGTACCCTCTACATTAGCGCAGTATTTAGACACAAAAAGAGTGGGGTTACCCACTGGTGATTAAAATAGAATATGGAAATTAATCTGTCAAAAGGAGGATTGCTGAATTAAGTGAAATTATCCCTTGACTTAAATACATTAGCACCGTCCCCCTGCAATTTTTCTAAAAATATTTCTTTCTTATTCTTTATATTACCATAAAATAATTCTATTTTAAAAAAAGGTTCGTTAGGTAGATAGTGGATTGAGCAACCAAATTTATAGTTATATGGTTCGTTAAGTAAGCCCTCAATTTTATCAAGATCCTCCTTATGGGTTGTTTTATTGTATTTTTTCTTACATTGAAATGCTATTAAATTGTTGTCATTTGGTCCTCTTACATGTACTATTATATCTGGTCTAATTTCCCTTTCTCTTGCATTGATCACTACTTTTTTTAGACTTTCATCGTTCTTATTATACTCTATATCGATATTATAATATAAATCAGAATTTTGATTTAATATTGTTTCTAAGTATAAGGCAAATTTGTGATTAATTGCTTCTTCGCGAACTGCTCTGTTTATTATAGATTTATCATGTAAATATAATTCATTTAAAGCTTCTTTTATGATTTTAATCATTTTATCTTTGTTCATAGTTTATAGACAATCATTAATAAATTCTTTAATTTTATTTACTTGATATTCATTGCTACTAATTTCAAATCCTTATTTTGTAGATTTTCGTGGATTTGAAAGCTTTTTGTTGTGAAATTAAAAAACAAAGTCTGCCTTCCTGCACATAGATTAATTTACTGGAATAAACCTTCTTTCCATACCTTCAATATATTTTGCATTAGGAAGGTCCATTCTAATAGCTATATTTTGACGTCTTACTGCTCTACGGAAACGACGAACTTGCCAATCTGTCCAGTTAGATGCTATGTGATATTCTTGTGCGGTTTGTCTTTTAGCACGCGGATTATAATTGTCATCTGTCGCATCCAACGGTCTGTATCGACAGTCGATAACTTGTACTCTCCATCTTCTACATTGCTCAAGTTTCTCTCTCATTTCAGCGTAAGAAATGTTGAGATGATTATATAGCATAAAAATATAGATTTCCTTGCTTCGATAGCCTGCTTGCAAAAGAACATCGATTTGCTCTTTTATTTCATTTTTTGAGGAAACTTCTTGATCCCAAGCAATCCTTGGATTTTTGAATCTTGCTTTTTTAAGAAGAAATGCAATATGAGGTTTTTCTTTTAATATTCTTCCGTCTAAACCACTTTGACTTTCACAGTGGATTACACGGTGGTTAATACGGTTTTCGGAAATCTCATTTAGTATGTTCTCTATGTGAGGATTAGCGATGAGATTATTATCATAAAAAATCAACATATTTGAAAATATTTCTTTCTGCAGTGTTTTCTTGTATTCTACGGTAGGTTCTATTTTCCACGTTCCACAAAAATTGCAACGCCTAAAACAACCACGTGATGCGTGAATGATCTGATAATCTACTTCAACTAAATCATAAGCTGGTTCTAATTCTTCAGCTAGTCCATTTTTATACAATCCCTGACCAACTTTATCACAACCAGTATATGATTTACAATGTTCTGGCATCAAAGAAGCGTAAATGCCTCCAACTTCGATAATGGATTTTGGATAAAGTCTATGATAATATTCCACACTTTCTCTTACATACTTTGACCAGTATGTAAACAAAGATGTTATTTTTATTTGGTCTGGATAAAAACTTGTATGAGAATTGCCTCGCTTGAGTTCAATTTTATCGCCTAAAGTTCTGTGATAACTTGCAATCTTCAAAAGGCCTATTGGCAAAAAATTAGCATGATTCTTGCTCTTAGCAGGGATAGGGAAATCAGGTTCAACTAATAAGATTTTCATTGCAGCTTTCTATTATTTAAAATTAAATCATATACATTTTCAAAAATTGCGAGAATTTCATTTGTCTTTAATTTGATATCCGTAGGATGAGCACAATCGCATCTTGTTTTGTAATTGGAGTGCAACTTATTGAACTCAGTTGTAGAGACTGTTTTTTCATAAACAAGATAACTTAATAGCTGTCGATCATTGCTGTTTTCTCGTATAGACTGAATATCTTTGCTGTTCTTCTGGAAATTTTTTGCAAAATATTTATAAACAGATTTGGGATTTCTTGCCATATCATCGGTTGCAATATTGAATTTAGGCAAATCTTTGCTAATATATTCAAGCATTCTGCTAATACCACCTGCCCAAATCATCAATGTTGCGGCTTTGAGACAATTTTTTTCGAGGCAATAAATTGCTTCTGCAATATATTCATGTTCTTCATTCGTGAATTTATTAGAAATTTTTTCCATTTTTTTTCGAATGTCTTTTATTGTAGTTTGTTGTTGTTTAGATACTTTAATTTTCTTATAATGAAAAACTTCTGTCTCCCCTTTGGTTTTCGACTTAGACTTCTTCGCTCCTTTAGATTTTTTAACTTGCTTTGATTTTTTGTTGTCAGATAGACTCAAATACGTATTATACACATCTTCAATAGATTCTTTATCATTATATAGAAATTTCTTAATTAATTCTAGCGCATCTTCCTTTTTGTCTTTTTCGTTAAATACGTCTTTAAAAGAATCCATAAGGAAACGAGTACCTCCTAATAAGCCATTTATTGCTTTCTGAATAAGAATATTTCTCAATTCATTTTCATCATATTGCTTCATTAAAGAGGGGAACTTTCTTTTTAACGGGCCAATAAAACTGCTTTCTATCTGGACTAAATGACTCATGTTTAATTCTTTAGAAATTACTTTTTCAATAATATCATCATCATATTTAATTAGTTTCATTATATCGGAAATTTCATGGTCTTTATGTGCCGTTATTTCCTTAATTTTTTTTATTAATTCTGCTTCCTTAATTTGCGGGTATTCTTTTCTAATATCAGAAATAATTGATTTTATAGATTTGGTTTCTGCCGCTTTACCCCAATTCTTTCTCAACATATGCACTTGATAAGCTAAAATCCTTCCATCCATATCATCTTTTGCTATAAGAGTTGGAACTTTATATTCTAAATCCGACTCGGCAACCTCAACTGCAGCCCTTAATCGCCTCTCTCCATCAATTAATTTAAAATTATCAACATTATTTTCGTCTTTCTTAACTATTAAAGGTTCCAAAATGCCATATTGCTTTATAGAAAGCACTAATTTCTTGAACTCTGGATCATTCTGAATTTGTTGTTCGGTTTCCCCTCTAGGATTATTCATCTCATATGCAATATCTTGAATCTTAATATACCGAATATCTTTTTCTAATGATTTCATCGAATTTAATCCTCCTTTTAATTGTTTAAAACTATGTTGTGGGTTTGAAGCTTAACATTTGAAAATTTCCTTCAGAAATATAAGACTACTTTTTTTGAATGTATAATTCAGTATTTTTATAATTATATTCATAGTATATAAGAAATTTATGAAAAAAACCTATTTAGTCAAGGCTTATTATCATACTTGACTTTTGAATTAATCTTATATATAAATAAAATTATTGACAAACGATAATAAATTTGTATGTTTAAAATAATAAATATTTAAAATGAAAAGAAAGTTCTCAACTCAAAAAACTTTAAATGCAAAACCTTTCTTGAAATGGGCAGGTGGGAAAACTCAGTTGCTTGAAGAGCTGATTTCAAGATTCCCTGAAGAAATAAAAGAGAGAAGGAAAATAGAGAGGTATGTTGAACCCTTTGTTGGTGGGGGTGCTATGTTCTTTTTCCTTAAAAATAATTTTGAAATAAAGAAATCTTTTTTATTTGATATAAATCGTGAATTAATAATCGGATATAAAGTAATAAAACGTGACGCAAAAGAATTAATAAATAAATTAAAAAAATTTGAAAAAAAATATTTTAAGAAATCCGAAAAAGAGCGAAAAAATTTCTATTATAAAATTCGGAACTCTTATAATAAACAAATGATTAAATTCAATTATAATAAATATTCCGAAGAATGGATAGATAGAGCTGTATATTTAATATTTTTAAATAAAACTTGTTATAATGGATTATTTCGTCAAAATAGAAAGGGTGAGTTTAACGTTCCATTTGGACGATATATAAAACCTAGAATTTGTGATGAAGAAAATATTATTGCAGTACAAAAAGCTCTAAAAAATACTAAAATATTTTGCGTTGATTTCGCTGCTTCAGAAAAGTATATAGATGAAAACACTTTTGTCTATTTGGATCCTCCATACAGACCAATAAACAAAACTTCGAGTTTTACAAGTTACGCTAAGGAAGATTTTAATGAAAATGATCAAAAAAGACTTGCCGGGTTCTTTAAAGAAATGTATAAAAAGGGAGCTTATCTTATGTTAAGCAATTCGGACCCAAAGAACGAAAATCCTGAAGATAGATTTTTTGATGATTTATATGATGATTATTGTATAGAGAGAGTCCCTGCTAAAAGATTTATTAATTGTAACGCTTCCAGAAGAGGCGAAATTAAAGAATTGGTTATTTGGAGTTATTGAGTGGTTATTATGAATCCGTGGAAAAAAATTTTTCATGATTATAAAATAAATAAACATAATTTTGACAAAACTCCTTTTGTTATTACAGCACAGCAAATTAAAGACTCAGTGAAAGATTTCGGTAAAACCGGGGAAAGAGAAGTACGAATTCTTTGCAAACACGACTCAAGAAATAAAAGGCCTGATATTTTCAAAAAGTTTGGTGTTTTCTTACTACCTGTAAAGAACGGTCTATTCTGTATAGTAAAGGGAGAAGGTTACGTTGATATACCAGCAATTAGGGACACCAGTAAGTTATATATTTCTAAACTTGATTTTGATTTGGATACATCAAAAGTTGGTGATTCTGAAATGCAACACCTCGATTTTGCCTATGCTTCTAGCTTAGTTAGAACTTTCCTTAAGGATGAGACGTTAGTTCTTACAATCAGAGGAAGAAAATATACTCCTGAGTTTTCTTTTAAAGTGGGGAAACATAAGATTGAAGTTAAAGGGGTTCAAACTGAAGTAGATGGAGGTTATGAAGGTAAAGAAAGAGTGGTTCTTATAGAAGTGAAAAATCGTAAGATTGATAATATTATAATCAGACAACTTTATTATCCTTATAGACAATGGCAATCTCATACTTCGAAAGAGGTAATCCCTTTATTCTTTGAGAAGACTCAAAATGCGTATTCTTTTTGGCAATTTGAGTTTAAAAATAAGATGGATTATAATAGTATAAGATTAGTAAAAAGTGAAAAGTTTACGATAGAGAAAAAGAAATAATGGAGAACATTAATTTCGAAAAAGAAATAACTACAGTCTGGTCATTTCCTAAAAGGGGTAATTGGGCATCTCATAATCCTAAATACAGAGGAAATTTTGCGCCTCAGATTGCAAGAAACGTTATTCTAAAATATTCAAAAGAAGGTGATACTGTTTTAGACCCAATGGTCGGTGGCGGTACGACTTTAATAGAAGCAAAATTACTTAATAGAAAAGGAATTGGTTTCGATGTTAATCCGGAGGCAGTACAAACAACCACGAATCTTATAGGTTTTCCGGGCGATTATAAATATCAGCCGGAAGTTCAAGTTGGAGACATCAGAAATTTAGATATTATAGAAGATGAGAGCATTGATTTGATTCTAACTCATCCACCATATTTAAATATCATTAAATATTCTGATGGTAAAGTTGAGGGTGATCTTTCTAATATTTCAGGGGTAAAAAGGTTTTGCGATGAATTGGAAAAAGGAATAAAAGAATTTTATCGAGTTTTAAAAGAAGATAATCATTGTGCTATTTTAATTGGTGATACTAGGAAAAGCAGACATTATGTACCATTATCAAGTTATGTGATGGAACGTTTTCTTAATCAAGGTTTTGCGTTAAAGGAAGACATTGTCAAAGTTCAACATAATTGCGAATCGACTCCGTATTGGAAGAAACAAGTCGAAAAATACAATTTCCATTTAATAATGCATGAACACCTTTTTATTTTCAGAAAACCAAAAAAAGACGAAGATTTAAGTAGGATTAGATATAGTTTAAAGAAGTAATATCAACGTAGTCAAACTACTTATTTGAAAAATATCATTAGGATTTTAGATGTTAGTAAGCAGGAAAATTCAAATTTGAAAAAACAAAATTCAAGAGAGAATTTAAAAATAGTTCATAATTATCTACTCGTTTATAAGGTAAGAAAATGACGAAACCATTCGGTTTATTAAAAGCAGTTTATTACCATCTAAAATCGTCTTACAAGGTATGGAAAGTTAGGAGATTGCAAGAAGATGACCTTGTTTACACGACTAAAGCAGATGTTCAAATTGGGGTTTATCCTGGGAAAAAGCCGGAGTCCCCTTATGATTTTATTGTAAAATTTAGAGAGCCAGGCAAACGAGAACGTACTCCCGCTCATGTTCACTTAATTGTAGAAATGTATGTGAAATATGCACAAAATCCCTTATTAACCTTGGAACTGAAAGACCATATCTTAAAAATGCTTAGTCAAATAAAACCTGTAAATTCTTTTCCGCCGGATCTTCAGTTTTTTAAATCGGAGCATGTCGAAAAATTTAAGGATTTAGATATAGTCGGAGAATTCACAATAGAATTTTTACTTGTAGGGACTGAACTTATGGCAATACAGGAGAAAACTAATTATCCTAAAGGTTCTTTAACGGAAAGTTTATATAAAGATTTTGGAGTCAAGGACCGTTTTCAAGTAATTCAAAAAGCCGTATTGAAAAGGTTAAAATAATATTTAAATTGAAAATTTAATTAGATATAAACGGAATCAAACCCTAAAACACGAAAAGATTTCAAAAATTAATATACAATAACGGAGCCTGGTCTTGATTTTTGAATTATTTTCCTCTTGACATTACTATAATTATCGTTATTAAATCTATAAGGGTAAGTCCTGCAATGTGCTTTAGGTGCTTTCTTCCATAGGTTGGATATGAGCTTAAAGTGATAGCATTGCAGGGTCCTTTTTTATATTTGTGCCGCAGTAGGAAATTGTTAAATCAGGTATTGCGGAATGTTAAATGTTGTATATATTATATTTTATAAAAACACTTGAAAAATAGAGATAAATGGATATATTATGTTAAATGTCGAAAATTATGGCTGCAAATTTTAAGCATATTAATTTACGTTTAGTTGAACCACCTTTTGGGTCTCAATTGACTGAGTTGGTTTTACAGCTTGATTATTTACGAAAGAAATCCCTTGGTGGTACGACTCATCGTATTATATTCTCTCAGTTGAAGAGTATTTTCCATCTGTTAGAAAGTATTGGTTCGGCAAGAATTGAAGGAAACCGTACGACTTTAGCAGAGTACATTGAAAGAAAAATTGAGGGTAGTAGGGTAGGGGAGGAAAGATTTTTAGAAATAGCAAACAATGAAAAGGCGCTAAATTTTATAGAAAAAAATATTGATAAACAAAAAATAAACCGCGCTTTTTTAAGTCAAATACACAAGATTATCACCGAAAACCTTACTCCGCCTCCCGGTGGAGAAGGAAGCAAAAACCCCGGCAATTATAGAAAAATCATTGTAGCTATTGAAGGTTCTTCTCATATTCCACCAAATGCCTCAACGGTTTCTTCTTATATGCAAGAACTTTTTAATTTTATTAACAAACAAGATTTACCGCAGTATGACTTATTGAAAGTGGCTCTCGCTCATCATAGGTTTGCCTGGATTCACCCTTTTGATAATGGTAACGGTAGGGTAGTTAGATTGCTTACTTACGCGATGCTTGTTAAATACGGATTTAGAGTACACATTGGTGGTCGGATAATTAATCCAACTGCTGTTTTTTGTAGTGATAGAGAAAAATACTATCATTTTTTGTTCCTGGCGGACAGGGGAGATAACGATAACCTTTTATCCTGGTGCGAATATGTGCTCGCCGGTTTAAGAAATGAGATTAACAAAATTGATAACTTACTTGATTCTAAATTTTTGGAAACAAAAATTTTATTGCCGGCAATGACTTTTGCTTTAGAGAGAAAATACATTACCGAAAATGAATATAAAATTTTGCGATTAGCGGCTAAAAAACAGGTTATACGTGCGGCAGATGTAAAGCAAATTTTTCCTAAAAAGATACCAGCCGAAATTTCCAGAATTATAAGAAAATTAAGAGATAAAAAGATGTTACAAGCAGAAAGAAAAAGAAGCCGAAAATATGTGCTTCGGTTTGAGAATAACTACTTATTGCGAGGAATTATAGAAATGCTTAACAAAGAAAAATTTTTACCGATCCAGATTAATAAATAGCGATACAATATGTGTGATAAGTATTTTACCCTTCACGATTTACCGCTGTTAAGAATTAAAAATTTTAAATTATTAATTCTTAAAGTTAGAGTGTTAGTGGGTTAGGAAGGAAAACAAAAAACCATTCGTGTAATTTGTTGTTTCTTTCTGGCAGTAGAAGGGGGGCGACTAGTGACTATTTTAATGCCTTTGTGGCAATTAAATTCCTTGACTTTTATTGTATATTCGTTAAACTTTATATAAAAGGAGATTGTATGAGTATAAAGTTTGAAATACCAGAGGTTGATATAAAAGAAGAAGAGATAAAAACTCTTCTGGCTACTAAACTTTTTGAGGATGGGATAGTCTCTCTGGGTAAGGCTTCTGAAATAGCCGGTTATTCAGAGAGAACTTTCGCGGAAATTCTCCTTCATAAAGGTGTTTCCCCAATAAGATACGAGGATATAGACCTTAAAAAAGAAACCAGTAATGCCTAAAGATAAAGTAATTGTAGATACTTCTTGTCTGATAGCTTTAGAGAATCTTGGAATTGTTGATATTCTTTGTGATTTATATCAGGAGGTTATTATAACTCAAGGAGTTCTTGACGAGTTCGGAAAGATAAAATTAAAATGCGTAAAAGTTAGGAAGGTTAAGGAACCTATTTTAAAACTTTTTGAACAGAGGTTAAATCTTGGTAAGGGAGAAGCGGAAGTTATAACTTTTGCTTTTAGGAATAAATATACTGCTATAATCGACGATTTAACCGCAAGGAATGTTGCTAAAGAACTTGGAATTAAAGTAACCGGGACTATCGGTATTCTGCTTAAGGCAGAGAGAGCAGGTTTAGTTAAATCTGCTTATGAGAAAGCAACGGAATTAAAAAAGAAAGGTTTTTATTTGCCAGATGCGCTTCTTGCCAAAATTAAACGTTTTAAATAATAGAAGTTACGTCATTTCATCTCTTTCGGTTTTAAATCTTTTCCCCAATACTATAATAATAAGTATTAGAAGCGGGATGGTACCCAAAAGGAAAATAAACCATGTGTGATAAGTATTTTACTCTTCACGATTTGCCGCAGGAGGATAGACCAAGGGAACGTTTAAAAAAGGTTGGGGTTGATAACCTCTCCATTCAAGAACTTTTAGCCCTGGTTGTCGAAAAAGGCAGAAAAGGAAAAAGTGTTCTCTCTGTTTCTCAAAATTTACTGGCAAGATTCGGGAATCTCGCGAAAATGAAGGAAGCATCTATCGAAGAATTGCAGGAAGTGGACGGAATCGGCTTTGCGACCGCGTGTAAACTGAAAGCGGCTTTGAAACTGGGGGAGAAGGCGCTAAATAAACATAATAGATATGACTATGAGATCACCACACCGAAAGCAGTATTTGATTTACTTAAAAATGATCTGGGAAATAAAAAGAAAGAACATTTTAAAATATTGTCTTTGAATACACGTAAAAAACTTATTAGTATAGATGATATATCGGTTGGGATCTTAGACAGCAGTATCGCGCATCCGAGAGAGATATTTAAACCTGCGATACAAAACTCTGCCGCTTCGATAATATTAGTTCATAATCACCCATCAGGTGATCCGACTCCGAGTAATGATGATATAAAGATGACAGAACGAATTATCGAAGCCGGAAAAATCATGGGAATAGAAATCGACGACCATGTAATAATTTCGGATAATTTATTCGCAAGTCTTCGAAGTGACATTAAGACATCGAGATTGTGGGGAAAAACTTAGGTTTTAGGTCTTCGGTTTTAGGTTTTAGTTCCTATAGTCTTTGGTCACTTGTTACTAGTCACAAGTCAAAAAAGAGAAAAGACATTGGACTCTGGACATTGGACTAATTTGTTGGTATTCTAACTGCTAACTATTTTATTCCTTTTAGCGGAACATTTACGCCGTTTTTTGAGTCATATATACAAAGAGTTTTAGTATGATTACAAGATGGATTTATAGATATCTATTAAAAACAATTTAAACTTTAAAAATGGAGGCTATTATTATGAAGAGAAAAAAAGTTGTAGTATTATCGGTGATTTTTTTGTTGTTCCTTACAAGTTGCAGTCTTTTTGAAGATCCTCCCTCAGTTACAGTAATTGAACCACAGAAAGGAGACATACTAATAAAAGGTCAAAGTTTTAAGGTTGTAGCGGATATTGATACTGATTACAAGATAAATGAATTAAACGTACAACTTTTTTGGGCATCTGTACAGGAGGATGATAGTACGGATTATGATAGTACATTATGGGAATATGATTTCACGGATGAAGCAGCAGATTTTTTAGGCAAAATTACAATAGAAAAGGAATTGACGGTACCGCTTGATGCTCCTGTCGGTGACGATTACAGGCTGGTTTTATTTGCCATGACTTTGGAAGGAACTTATACTTATGGGTACGGAGAAGGATATTCTACACCAGTTTGTGTCCATTCTTCTAAATGATTAAAAATAATAGAATATATGTATTTTGTGTATTTGGGTTCAAATCTCTATAAATGGGGTCAAACCTGGTAACCGCCAGGGCGGTTAGTTATTCGTATATCAGTGAATTTGTGAATTGGTAATAAAGATTCTTCGAATCTCAGTTAAATAGTTGAATTGTTGAATCGTTGAATCGTTGAATCGTTAAATAGGTATATTAGGATTTAGGATCTGGGGTATAGGATTTAGTTTTGACTTTGGACTCAGGACTCGTGACTCATGACTATTTTATGTGTCTCCGTGTGGGAAATTCCTTGACAAGCTCACAAAAATTCATACAATTAATATCGAAGGTTTTTTAAATTATGATTATAAATTGGGTTGCGAGAGTTTTTGTAGCAATAAATTCGAATAAAAAGACATCGCAAATTGCGCTGGCTATATCACTTGCTTTGATTCTTGCGCTTGTACCCAAAACAAATCTTTTCTGGGTTTCGTTGTTTGTTCTTACTTTCTTTCTTAAGCTGAATCAAGCAGTGGAAATGGTATTTATTGCAGTCTTTAGTCTGCTCCTTGGTTTTCTGGATGTATTCCTGGATAAAATCGGATACGCTATTCTTATGATTCCCTCATTAGGCAGTTTCTTTACGAAACTTTTCAATAGTCCCTTCTTTTATTTGACAAAATATTACAATTCCCTTGTTATGGGTGGGCTGGCGGTGGGATTGGTACTGGCTTTGCCTATTTATTTTCTGGCAAAATACCTGGTCGATGTTTATCGCGATAGAGTGAGAGAGAAAATCGCGAATAATAAATTTGTTCAGGTAATCGGGAAACAACCTCTTGTGGCAGGGCTTAAAAGTAAATTTGGCTCGGCCGTGAGTTTTTATGATAATATCAGGTGACTATGAGTGAAGTAAAAAAAATACCAAAACTATTTATCGGAACATTTACCGAAGAACAGTTTAAAAAGAAGATCCTGCGTAAACTCTATATACACGAATACAAAAATTATATAAATAAAGTTTTCGTCCGGGATGAGGAAGGAAACTATAAGTTAAGGGAAAACCTTGATAAAAAAGATATAAAGAGACTTAAAGGTATCGCAAAGAGCATTAAAAGCAATACGGGTTTTGTCCTGCGTGGTAAACTGTCTCTTATCGCGATTCTTATCGCGGGTATAGTAGTCTTTAACATTATATTTATGAATAAACTAATTGAAAGAGCGATGGAAAGAAGTCTTGAGAGGATCTTCGAAGCGAAAGCGGATGTTACGGGATTGGATTTTCAGATTTTTGATGGCCGCGTTGGTATCAAATCTATCGAGGTCGCGAACAGTAGAAAGCCTTTCCGCAATTTATTTGAGATCGGAGAGATTGATTTGCAGGTCGATGTGCGGCAGCTTGTAAGAAATAAGGTCGTAATCGATAATATAGAATTACAGGAAATAAAGTGGAATACTGAGAGAAAAACATCGGGAGCCCTTCCGGGAAGCAGAGCGATAAAAGCAGGGGAATTGGGTGAGGAAGAGGGGAAAACTTTCATAGGTTTCCTGGAAGACGCGGGAAAAGTTGTGGCTGAAATTATAGAAAGAGAGATGGAAAACATCAAATCCCCGAAACTTTTAGAAGAACTGCCCGGAAAATACCGGGGCTTAAAGGGAAAGTGGGAAGAGACGTTACAGGAGCAGAGGAAAGAAGTCGAAAATCTTCCGAGATTGATAGAGCCTGTTAAGGCGATAAAAATGGAGGATATAAAGACGGCTGAGGCGGCATTAAGCGCCTATAACATGGTCGACGAAACATATAAAAAGATCAAGCTGACGGAAACGAATCTCGCAGGATCCTATGATAAACTAAAAACAGATTTAAGTATGGCAAATGAGGATAAAAAAAGCGTTAGCACCAGTATCAGTAATGATTTAGCGCATCTTACTTCTTTTATTAATTTGCCTGAAAAAGCAGGGGGAATTGCCAGCGCGATTCTGAATCCTTACATAGAGAAATATCTCGGCGGGATACATGATGAGTTTAAAAGGTGGAATTATTACTTTGAAAAATTGAAACCTTTTATAAAAAGAAAAGAGGGGAAAGAACTGATCTTACGGGCTTACGGTCGAGATATTACTTTTCCGAGCGCCGCGGTACCGAAGTTCTGGCTTAAGAACATGGATGTTTCCCTGGGCAGTATAGCAGAGCGAAATCTTTATAGTATAAAGGCGAGTGATATTACGAGCGATCAGAATATAATAAATAACTCGACCACTTTTTCCATAAAAAGAATTAAAAGTGTTGAAGAAATCGAATGGGCGGGTTTGATAGATAAAAGGGAAAATAGGGAAAAATCGGCAGTGTTTGACTTTAAAGCGAAGAATATTCCTTTTGTTTTAGATGAGGGTATTAAAGCCTTTAAGGTTAGTAACGCGAAAGGTATTTATAATCTCGATGGGGAGATTTCTTTCGACCGTTCCAATAAAGCCGGAGGAACTTTATCTTTACATCTTTTTGATTTAGGTCTGGATTTGAGTGATAAGGAAGATAAAATCGCGGCGAATATCAAGGGTGTTCTTTCGACAAATCCTGTGGATATTCAGGTTGGTTATACTGTTTCTCCGGACGGAAAATACGCTTTTAATATAAAGAGTAATCTGGATAAACTGATTTCCGGGACTATAGGTAAATTGGTATCGGATTGGGTGGATGAAACGAAAGCTAAGCTTGAGGTAGAATTAAATAATTCGCTTAGAGCCAAACTCAATGAATACCAGGATAATTATAAAGGCTTTATCTCTCTGGAAGAAGACCTTAAAGGAAATCTTTTAGAGGTAAAAACATACGAACAATTAGTGGAAAAGAAAAAGCAAGAATTGCAGGCTAAGATAGAGGAAAAGAAAGCGGAAAGCAAGAAAAAGGTAGAAGAGAAAGTCGAAGAAAAAACAAAGGAAGGGGTCGATAAACTCAAAGAGAAAATCAAACTTCCTTTTAAATAGAGTAGGTCCCGTATCAACGCATCAACGGGGTCTGACCTTAATAATTATGAATTTTGAATGTTGAATTTTGAACGTTATGAATTTTGAATGTTAAATTAAAACAATAAAATCCTCCGTTTTCTTTGTGTCTTTGTGTCTTTGTGGCAAAAGTTCCTTGACGGATTATCAAATATCATTATACTTATAGTACTAAAAAAGAGGAGGGGATATGAAACATTTAATTAAAATTACTTTTATATTGCTTGTTTTTTTCTTAGCGATCACCAAGGTATTTGCACAAACTCCAACGCAAATGAGAGAAAGGTTCGATCCTGAAATTAATGCTTCGAGCAGTAAACTACGGGCGGATTCACTTAATTGTGAGCTTGTCGGTGGTTGGTTCTCCGGTCCATGTTATACAGCCTTTGTTGATTCCACAAGAGATACACTCGCCTATATGGGCGATGGAGGTTATTTTTGTGTTATGGATGTGTCAGATCCTACAAGTCCGGTTTTATTAAGCAGGGTTAGGTCTCCCGGAGGGGTAGGAGAAATATATGTTATTGATACCCTTGCCTATGTTGCTAATGGCGCAGGTGGTTTGCGTATAATAAACGTTTCCGACCCGGCTAGTCCCGAAGAGGTTGGGTTCTGCATTACAGGAGATTTCGCTTGTGACGTCTATGTTGTTGACACCTTCGCATATGTGGCGGATGGAGACAGTGGTTTGTGCATAATAAATGTTATCGACCCGACTAACCCTGATAAAATTGGGTTCTACGATACAGGGGATTACGCCTACGGTGTCCAAGTAGTCGGCACTCTAGCCTATATTACGGATGGCGCCTCTGGTCTCCGTATAATAAATGTTTCCGATCCGAGTGTTCCCTCCGAGATTGGGTTCTATATCACAGGGTGGGCTCTTGGTGTTTATGTAGTTGACACTCTTGCCTATGTAGCGGACGGCATGGACGGTCTACGCATAATAAAAGTGTCCGACCCGACCAGTCCGGTAGAGATTGGATTCTACGATACAGTTGGGTATGACGTTAATGTCAAAGTAGTCGATACTCTCGCCTATGTAGCGGACAGCTGGTACGGTTTGCGTATAATAAATATTTCTGACCCGACCGATCCATCAGAAATTGGATTTTACGATACAGGCGTCTATACCAATGGTGTCAACGTAGTTGATACTCTCGCCTATGTTGCGAATGATGCCAATGGTCTGCGTATAATAAATATTTCCGATCCTACCGCTCCATCAGGAAGCGGTTTTTACGATACGGGAGGTCGCGCCGAGGGTGTATATGTGGTTGACACTCTCGCCTTTGTCGCGGATGGTTACGATGGTCTGCGTATAATAAATGTTACCGATCCGGCTAATCCATCGGAGATAGGATTATGTAATACAGGGGGTCACCCTTATGATGTTTATGTTGCTGACACATTTGCTTATGTGGCGGATGGAGATAGTGGTCTGTGCATAATTGATGTTTCTGACCCAGCTAATCCGGAAAGGATTGGTCTCTATGATACAGAGTTTCACGCCTATGGTGTCTATGTGGTCGATACGCTGGCCTACGTTGCGGATAACTGGGATGGTTTGCGGATAATAAACGTTTCCGACCCGACCAGTTGTTCGGAAATTGGATTTTACGATACAACAGGGGGATATGGCTTTGACGTCAACGTAGTTGATACTTTAGCCTATTTTGCGGATGGTGACAGGGGTTTGCGTATAATAAATATTGTAGATCCAACCAATCCGTCGGAAATTGGATTTTACGATACAGGGGGAGATGCTCGGGGTGTCTATGTTGTCGACAGTCTCGCCTACCTTGCTGATTATTGGGGTGGTATGCGTATAATAAATGTTGCCGATCCAACCAATCCGTCGGAGATTGGTGCCTACGATACAGTGGGAAATGCCTATGACGTTTATGTTGATAACAATCTTGCTTATGTAGCGTATGGCAGGAGTCTGCGTGTCATAGATGTTTCCGATCCTGCCAATCTATCAGAAATTGGATTTTATGATACGGGGGATCGCGCCTGTGGCGTTTATGTCGTCGACATCCTTGCCTATGTTGCGGATTACACAGATGGCCTTTATATCATCAGATACACAGGTGGTTCAGGAGTCGAAGAAGATAAGGTTGTAGAAGAAGGAATTTCACTTCTTGACGTAAATTCCGGGATTGACATTCGGTTTTCTCTTACGGCAAGGGAAAGGGTAAAAGTTGAGATATACAATCTTCTCGGGCAGAGAATGGAAAGACTGATGGACGGAATCAGCCCTGCCGGTATATATAATCTCCGGTGGAATGGAAATAACGGCATCTATTTTGTCAGGATGGAGATAGGAGATAAAGTTTACAGGAAGAAAGCGATTATTCTCCGATAGTTGAGTTGTGTGTCAAAAAACAACAAAAACTACAATTTCTACATGCGAAAAAGAAGCTGACGGCTCATATCAACGGGGTCTGACCTTGAAAAGAGGACATAGCTGACGGCTGACAGCAAAGTTAGGGGTTGGGATTTAGGAAAAATCTTGTTAGTGCGTAAATGCGTAGAAGCGTTAGAGCGTAGAAAATAGGTCTTAGGTTCTTGGTCTTAGGTGTTAGTAAAAAAAATAAAAAACTATCTATTATTTTACTTCAATTCTTCCTTTTTTAATTAAAACCATTGTTTTCCAGATTGTGAATATTAGTAGAGCTATTAATATAGCATTTGTGGAAATGTCAAGAAATGTCACATATGTTTGCTCCGGATCGAGCCCAATCATTAATAGTGTTTGTGCCGCCGCAATAAAGGGTATAATCTTATTAAGCTTAGAAACGGGGAAACCAAACCCGAAGAGAAAAAAAGCTATTCCTGTAATCATAAGAAGTAGGATTGTTATAGCGGATTGTAAGATAAATCTTGAGCGTGCGGCTGTATGTAAAGCAAAGATATCATCAAGCCCAGCGTGGAAGAGTATGGGAAGTATCAATCCTACTAATATAACAATATTCAATTCATAGAATAAAATAATTTGCGCTCTTTTTCTCATTTGTTAAATTTTACTAAAAAATCAAATCAAAGTCAAGGGATATTTATAGAATTAGTAAGTAGAGAGTAGATAGTAGCAAGTAGAAAATATCAAGGTGGTAGGTATTAGGTCCTGGGTTTTAGGTAAAATCTTGTTAGTGCGTAAATGCGTAGAAGCGTTGATGCGTTAGCCACTCCTCCCATCCAAGTATTTGGAATTTTAACTCTCTAACACTCTAACGCTCTAACCCTCTAACGATTTTGTGTCTCCGTAGCATTAATATTCCTTGACGTGCTGGTAAATATCATTATACTTATAGTACAAAAAATCGGGAGGAGGTATGTATATTTTAAGAAAGAGTTCACTTTTAGTTTTAATACTGATTTTTGCTGTTTCAGGGTTTGGTCAGATTACGGTTATAGATACGATTTATCTTGGACCGAGAGCAGGAAATGGAGAAGAACCCAGAGCAGTTGACGTAAACTCGCAAACGAATAGGATCTATGTGACAAATCGGGATAGCGACAATGTATCAGTAATCGATGGTTCCGGGGATTCTGTAATTGCTGTTGTTGGAGTTGGGAATCTTCCAATGGGAATTGGTGTGAACTCGCAGACAAACAAGATCTATGTGACAAATCTTTTGAGCGGCAATGTTTCCGTAATCGATGGTTCAGGGAATTTTGTGATTGCTACGATTGGGGTTGGGGATTGGCCGTGGGGAGTTGGTGTAAATCCGCAGACAAACAAGATCTATGTGGTAAATCAGCATAGTGACAGTGTTTCGGTAATCGATGGTTCAGGGGATTCTGTGATTGCTACGATTGGGGTTGGGAATGAGCCCGAGGAAATTGGTGTAAATCCACAGACAAACAAGGTCTATGTGACAAATCTTTTGAGCGGCAATGTTTCCGTAATCGACGGTTCAGGGGATTCTGTGATTGCTACGATTGGGATTGGAGCTGGATCGATTGGTGTTAACTCTCAGACAAACAGGATATATGTGGTAAGTAATATAGATACTGTTTCCGTAATCGACGGTTCAGGGGATTCTGTGATTGCTACTATTGGGGTTGCAAATTTGCCCTGGGGTGTTAGCGTAAACCCGCAGACAAACAGGATCTATTTGGCAAATGGGTATAGCGGAAGTGTCTCAGTAGTTGATGGTTCGGGGGATTCTGTGATTACTACTATTGGAGTTGGAAGTGAGCCCGAGGGAATTGGTGTAAATCCACAGACGAACAGAATCTATGTGGCAAATAGCGATGATGACAATGTATCAGTAATCGATGGTTCCGGGGATTCTGTTGTCGCGACTGTTGTGATCGGAGATTATCCCGAGGGAGTTGGCGTAAACTCGCAAGAAAACCGTATCTATGTAACGAATCGGAATCTCAACAGTGTTTCGGTAATCGATGGTTCCGGGAATTCTGTGATTGCTACGATTGAGGTTGGGGATTTTCCCCGGGGAGTTGGTGTGAACTCGCTGGAAAACAAGATCTATGTGACAAATCGGGATAGCGACAATGTTTCAGTAATCGATGGTTCAGGGGATTCTGTGGTTGCTACAATTGGGGTTGGAGCTGGACCGTGGGGGATTAATGTTAACTCTCAGATAGACAGGATTTATGTGGCAAATAGCGCTAGCGACAGTGTTTCAGTAATCGATGGTTCAGGGGATTCTGTGATTGCTACTATTGGTGTTAAAGATTATCCTACTTCGATTTGTGTAAACTCAAAGACGAACAGGGTCTATGTGGCAAATAGCGCTAGCGACAGTATTTCAGTAATCGATGGTTCAGGGAATTCTGTGATTGCTACGATTGGGGTTGGGAATTTTCCCTACGGAGTTGGTGTAAATCCCCAGACAAACAGGATCTATGTGGCAAATAGCGCTAGCGACAGTGTTTCAGTAATCGATGGTTCAGGGGATTCTGTGATTGCCACTATTGGGGTCGGGGATGGTCCCTGCGGAGTAGTTGGTGTAGACACGCTAACAAACCGTATATATGTAGCGAATAATGGTGATAGTAGTGTTTCCGTAATCGATGGTACAGGTGATTCGGTGATTACAACGATTACGGTTGGAGATGGCCCTATTAGTGTCGGTGTAAACCCACAGACAAACCGTATATATGTTAGTTGTTATAACGGCGGAGCAATCTGGGTTCTTTACGATGAAGATGCAGGAATTGAAGAATTCATCCTTAATCCGGATGCCTTAAGTTTAAATGTTAATCCTAATCCTTTCAATAAAAGCACACAGCTTGTTTTAAATATTCCTGCCGATAGTAGAGGTAAGAATGTGGAATTCTCAATTTATAATGTTAGCGGAAGACTGGTGAAAACGTTTTCGAATATAAATAGTACTTCTTATCCTATTACTATTACATGGGATGGTAAAGCCGACTCAGGCGAAGATTTAAGTTCGGGGTTATATTTCGGCGTTCTTAAATGCGGGAATGAAGAAATACAGAAGAAAATTATTATGATTAAATAGGGAGTAGGGAGTAGTTAGGAGGGAGTAGTTAGAATGTTAGAAGGTTAGGAAGTTAGGAAGGAAAACAACAAAAAAACTTCGTGTCTTAATGTCTTCGTAGCATTAAAATTCCTTGACTTTTTTTGTATATTCGGTTATTAATTAATAATCATGGATAAAACATTATTAAAGGTTGATTCACATAGGATAGCTGAAGAATGTGCTGAACTTCTGAAACATGAGTATGGAGCCAAAAAGGTTTACCTGATTGGTTCGCTTGCAGATGGCGGAAGTTATACGAAGTATTCGCAATGTCTAGATTTGACCCCAATTCGGACCCCAATTCGTCGTAAAAGATTGTAAATAATTCATTATAATATTCGGAGGTGGAGAATGAAAAAAAACATCGGTTATTTCACAGGGAACTTTGTCGGAATTGCTATGGTTTTTCTGCTCTTGTGCGATTTATTCACCCTATTCCCGGCTCTTGCTGAAAACACATTATCAGATGAATCTACACCAATCCTAATTCCGTTAAAGAATATCGGGGACATAGTTAAAATTAAAACCCTTACCGGTCATTCCCAGGCTGTAGAGAATCTTGCCTTTAGTCCTGATGGAAAGATTCTGGCCTCGGGAAGCGGAGACGCGAGCATAATCCTCTGGGATGTCGAAAGCGGGGAAAAAATGAAGCAACTTATGACTTCTACTAGATTCAACTGGGAGCATACATTCTGCTTCAGCCCTGACGGAAAAACTCTGGCTTCAATAATGGGTGAGGAAAAAATTATTCTTTGGAATTTATCTACTGGCGAGGGAAAAGTTTTATATGAAACGTATAGTAATATCCATGGTATTGCTTGCCTCTACGATATTGCCTTCAGCCCAGACGGAAACATTATCGCTACAGGGAGCCAAGATCAAGGCATTTCTCTCCAGAATGTCCAGACGGGAAAAGATATAAAGACCCTGAAGGGACATCCTGGTGCTCTCTATGCAGTCAAATTCAGTCCTGATGGCGATATTCTGGCAGCCGCAAGCGGGGATGAGAGCATCGTTTTCTGGGAGGTAAAAACAGGAAAAAAGATAAAAGTTTTTGAGGGACATTCAGCCGATATACTTGATATTGTCTTTAGCCCCGATGGAAAGACCCTGGCTTCAGGGGGAATTGATAAAAGCATTATCCTCTGGGATGTGGCTACCGGTAATAAAATTAAATCTATTCAAGGCCTCGACGAAAAAGTCGAGGACCTTGATTTCAGCCCTGACGGAAAAACTCTGGCAGCCGCAGTTGGGCCTCAAATTATTCTCCTGGATCTGAAAACAGGTGGGAAGATGATGATAAAATGTGATGCATACTGTCTTTCCGTAGCCTTCAGTCCTGATGGGAGATTGCTGGTTTCAGGGTCAAAGGCGATTGAAAATAGGGTTTTTAATCCTGAAAAGAGTCTCATCCTCTGGGATGTGGGCCTTTTTGTGGATATCGAGAGACAATTCAAGAAAGATGAATTCGAAACTACCAGCGAATATGAAGCCAGGATAAGTCAGGTTGAAGTGCCCTATTCAATAGATATTGAATTAAAGAAAGAACAATACAATGCTGATAGGGGTGGCTTTGAGCTTAATTTTAAGGGGAATAAGCTGTTGGTCCAGGTAGAAAGAGAAAAGGCCAGGGAACTGCTGAATAGAAAAACTGGCGAGATTAAGTTTGCCGGTAAGTTGAAATATTACAACCCCGAAAACCTTATCCTGGGCGAAGCCAATGTTATAGATTCTGTCAGCCTGGAAAGATACATTGTCTATAAGGTAACTGAGGAAGAAAAAGAGAAAGAATAAGTTGCTGGCTGTGGGCTCTACTGCTTGAGAAAAATCCAGAGGCAAAAAATCTTCTTGAAAACGAAGTGTGATTGGGGTCAATGTGATTGGGGTCAAATCTAGACATTGGACAAATTATAATAAAAACCATTCGTGTTATTTGTGCTATTTGTTGTTCCTTCTTCTTAGTTCGTGGTTCTTAGTTCGTAGTTGATTCCGGTCTGCCGTCTGCGGTCGTCCGTCATTGTTATAACTGTCCAACGGTCCAACTGACCAACAGACTAACGATTATTGACTTTGGACTAACATTTTAGTGGAACTTTCATATCATTTCTTAGGTCATATATACTAAATAAGGCAAAAAAGAGTTTTAAGCATGATTGCAAAATGGATTTATAACTACTTATTAAAAATGGAGGCATTATGAGGAATAAGTTAAGTGTAGTATTATCGGTATTTTTTATGTTACTCCTTACAAGTTGCAGTCTTTTTAAAGATCCTAACTTTATTAATATCAAAGAACCTCGAGAAAGAGATGCGCTTGTACAAGGTGAAAATTTTTTGTTTGTCGCTGATATCGATTTACATCACGGAGTGGCTGAAATGAACGTAGACCTTTTTTCGGTATCCGGAACTTATATTCGTGATAGCCTGGATAGTCTGATTTATGTTAAACCATACGATAGTGTATTATGGAGATATGATTCATTCGATGAAGACGTAAATCTTATGGGTAAGTATAAAATAGAGAAGGAAATAACGGTTCCGCCTGATGTACCGGAGGGTGAATTCTACTTCTTGCAGGTAAATTACCTTAATTGGGACGGATATTCCGGGTATGCTAATACAGTACAGGTTAGTATTATGACCCCTGAAATGTACAAATTAATGAAAGAGGCTCTTTAGTATGATTGCTGAATATATTTTTAATGTTTTTAAAATTGGGAGGCTATTTTGGGTAAGAAAGTAATCTTAGTCTTGTCGATATTCTTTACATTGATGCTTACAAATTGCAGTCTTTTTGATGATCCTACCGTAGTTAATGTGATACAACCTCAGGATGAAGCCACACTCAGAAAAGGTGAAAGTTTTACTTTTATCGCTGAAATCGATGTCGATCAGGGTACACATGAGATATACGTGGAACTCTGGCTGCCGGACGGCATATCTGAAAATCCGTATGATAGTATATTATGGTCATATAATGTTTCGGATGAAGGATTGGATTTTGAAGGTAGGGTTGAAATAGAGAAGGAATTAACAGTTCCGCTCGATGCTCCTATAGACGACAGTTATTATCTGCAGGTAAACGCTGATGAGTGGGGAGGGGGGCTCGGTTATACGACTTCTGTACCGGTTAGTGTTCTTGCCTCTAAGGATTAAAACATGGGGATCAATGGGGTCAGGTCTTCTTTGAAAAGTGTCAAGGGGTGGGGTTAAGTTTTTCTTTTTTTTACCTCCTGTTTAAATCAATATTAAAAATATCTCTGGGTAACTTTTTTCTGTTTTTTTTCTTATTCTTCTTTCGATGCCT
>Ga0315532_1000548_pt1 | contig 29771 bp, 33 predicted proteins | sample SalMarWE160370MG_FD_203082 | JGI IMG/M metagenome (GOLD analysis project Ga0315532, IMG submission 203082) | Salt marsh sediment microbial communities from the Plum Island Ecosystem LTER, Massachusetts, United States - Salt Marsh Sediment WE1603-70 ...
AGAGAAGTGACAAATCAAGCACGGTTAGTTTTGGAAGGGCGCCGTATTTGTCCGCACGTCTATTCTCATCAAATAGCCTTTAATGTACTGCCGGAAATCGGTGTCTTTTTGGATAATGGATATACTAAAGAAGAACAGAGAATGGTGGAAGAAACGCGGAAGATACTGCATGCTGAAGGCGTAGCTATTTCGGCTACTTGCGTCCGAGTTCCTGTTTACTTTGGGCATAGTGAAGCAGTTAACGTAGAATTCAGTTCGCCCATCACCACTGAAGAAGCGAGGAAGATTTTGGCTCAAGCTCCTGGAGTCAGGGTACTTGATGACCCCACCGTCAGTTTTTACCCTCAACCCTGGGCTGCTAGTGGGTCAGACCATGTATTTGTAGGCCGAATTAGAAAAGATATCTCGCATCCCAACGGACTTGTTATGTGGATAGTGGCTGATAATCTGCGTAAAGGAGCAGCGCTAAATACTGTACAAATTGCTGAAGAAGGGATAGAGAGGGGTTGGATAAGCCTTAAGGAGAGTTTAGCCAGTTTAAATGAATAGGCCGGGGGTTCCCAGAAGCTCTTCAAAGTTTCAGGGTAAGAATAGGCTGGGTCGCTTATTAACAGCCATGGTGACGCCTTTTGATGCCCAGGGCGAGGTTGACTATCAACAAGCTAGGAGGCTGGCATTAGCCTTGCTGGATTCAGGTAGTGATGGAGTGGTGGTCTCGGGCACCACTGGCGAGTCTCCTACTCTGAGCCGGGAAGAAAAACTACAGCTTTTCACTGAAATAAAATCAGCGATAGGCGACACCGGAGCGGTAGTTGCTGGCACAGGCAACAATGACACCAGAGAAAGCCAGGAGTTGACTAAGGAGGCGGAGAAAATTGGGGTTGATGCTTGCCTCTTAGTAGTTCCCTATTATAATCGGCCGAGCCAGCAAGGCTTGTGGGAGCATTTTGAAGCCATTGCCCAGAGTACTACCTTGCCTTGCATCATCTATAATGTGCCATCGCGTACGGTTACCAACCTCGCTGCCGATACGTTAATCAAGCTGAGCCAGATTGATAATATTGTGGGCGTGAAGGAAGCCAGTAGCAATTTCGGGCAGATAGCTGAGATTCTTCAGGGAACCAGGGAAGATTTCTTAGTTTATAGCGGCAATGATAGTGATACCTTCCCCATACTTGCTCTAGGTGGTTACGGTGTGATTAGCGTCGCATCTCATCTAATAGGAATCCAGATAAAGGACATGATAGAGAAGTTCCTTAACGGTAAACCTCAAGAAGCGGCCAGGATCCACCGATACTTATTACCTCTGGTAAATGCCTTGTTCATCGTTTCCAATCCTATACCTGTCAAGTGGGCTCTGAATTACGTAGGTTTTCCAGTGGGTAAACCTCGCTTGCCTCTAGTTGAGCCTGATAAAAAGTCAGCCGATCTTATAAAGGCGGCACTAAGAAACTATAAGATAGATTTGCCTATTCCTAGGGGCTAATGGCTGGTGGTTACCAACTGAACTGAGCACTCTGTCTCGATTCAGAAAGCTTTCCTTGGCTTATTCATCAGCTATTATTAAGTGACCAGCATATCAGAGCAGAATGCTCGGTTTAACCAATATTATTTGCCTCCTATCTGGTCCTACAGCAATGAGACTGATGGGGCAAGAAAGGAGGTCTTCAAGGCGGGACATATAATTGCGAGCTCCCACCGGCAGCTTTTTAAAATTTCGAATTCCACTTATTGATTCTTGCCAACCATCCAATTCTTCGTAGATAGGTTGGCATTTTTCCAATATGGCGACATCGCTGGGGAAAGAAGTTAGGACCTCGCCTTTAAATTTGTAGGCGGTGCATATTTTAATTGAGGGGAAACCATCGTAGATATCGAGGTGAGTTAGAGCTATATCACTAAGGCCATTTATTTGAACGCTGAAGCGACCTGCCACAGCATCAAACCAGCCGCATCTTCGTGGTCTCCCTGTGGTAGCACCATACTCACGAGCCTTTTCTCGAATTAAGTCACCAATTTCGTCTTTGAGCTCTGTGGGCATAGGTCCGGCACCGACTCTAGTGTTATATGCTTTAAATATGCCCACCACACGGTCGATTCCTCTTGGGCCCAGGCCTGCTCCAATACAGCTTGCCCCGGCCAGCGGTGAAGAAGAGGTCACATAGGGATAGGTGCCAAAGTCAGGGTCAAGTAAAGCTCCCTGGGCACCTTCTAACAAAACAAACTCTCCTTTCGTTGCCGCTTCGCGAATTATGGAGCTAGTTTCTCGGATGAAAGGGACAAGCCGCTCTCCATAATGACAATATTGTTGATAGATCTCCTCCAGTGATAGAGGCGAAGCTTGGTACACTTTGGTCAGGATAATATTTTTGAGGTCCAGAGCCGACTTCAAGCGGCTCAGAAATACATCCTTATCTAACAAATCTCCAGCACGAATTCCCAGGCGAGCTACTTTATCAGCAAAGACAGGGCCGATTCCTCTGAGTGTGGTGCCCAATGCTCCTTTACTGCGCCTTTCTTCCTCCAGTCTGTCGAGGAGGATGTGGTAGGGCATGATCAGGTGAGCACGAGCACTAATAAAAAGGCGACTTATACCTATGCCGTGGTTTTGCAAGTCATCTATTTCTTTAAGAAGTACTGCTGGGTTAATAGCTACACCATTGCTGATAATGCAAGTTACCTGTGGGTAAAAAATGCCCGAAGGGACGAGATGCAGCCGAAACTCGCCATAAGGGTTGATTACAGTGTGACCAGCATTATCTCCCCCGGAGAAACGAGCTACTATCTTCGCTTTCTCAGCTAAGAGATCGATTATCTTCCCTTTACCTTCATCACCCCACTGCCCTCCCACAATAGCTATAACGGCCACTTAATCACCTTTAATTTTTCCTTGCTTCCATAGGTAAACTAACCTTTGAGCTACAGTGATAAAGACAAAGACCACCAGAACACATAAAGCAATAAAAATCTGATTTATCAACAAACCTATGGCTAATACTATAACCCGTTCTGCTCTTGTAAACAAGCCAACCTGACATTGCCAACCGAGCCCTTCTGCTCTAGCTCTTATATAGCTGACCAGAAAAGAGCCAATTAAGACGGCAAAAATAAGCACAATTTCTAATCTGCCTCCGCGACCTAAATACCAAATCAAGAGACCCAAGAGAATCGCTGCTTCAGAAATGCGGTCAACTGTTGAATCCAGAATAGCGCCAAACTTTGTAGTTTGCTTGGTGAAGCGAGCTAAGGCTCCGTCAAGGAGGTCAAATAAACCTGAAACCAGGACTAAAACCCCGCCAGGAAGAAAGTGCCCTGTAGCGATAACATAGGCCGCAACTACATTCAGAGCCAGGTTGACAAAGGTAAGCGCATTGGGCGTTATCCCGCTTTTACTCAAAATCATTACTATGGGATTGGTAATACGATAGGCTAAATTCCGTCGAATATCTATTAAATTCATTCAGCTCTTCCAGCTAGTTTACTATCCCTTTCTTTTGAAGGAATCTGACTACTCCTCGCATTTGCTCTTCGTCATTCCACTCGCCGATTTCGCAAACTTTTACTATTCCCGGGGGTAAGTATTTGGCCACCATTTCCCAATTCATATTTCCCTTTCCTGGGGCTTGATGATCGGAAATGCCACGAATGTCGTGTAAGTGGATGCCGACTATCCTGTCTTTGAATCGTGAGAGCCATTCTTCATGCAAGCTAAATCCAAGCTGCTGTTGCACTTCAGCATGCCCTACGTCATGCCAGTAGCCCACCAGGCTTTCTGATACTTCGTCAAGTAGCTCTGCCATTTCGTCTATATTTGGTATCTCGTTAGGATGGAATCTGGTCTCAAGTCCCAGCATTATACCCTTTTGCTGGCTATATTCACTAAGCTCTTGAAGACTTTTTCTCGCTGCATCAAGGTAAGGAGGAGCTTGGGAAATGCGCTGGTAGACTAGCTCTTCTTTAGCCTGGCTGTATTCTTTGGTTTGAGCGTAGCCTCCATCGTGAAGCTTATACAGCCTATCTTGTAAACTCAGGTCAATTGGCACTTCACCCATATGAAGGACAACAGCCCGGGCGCTCACATTTGCCGCGAGGTCTATTGTCTGCTTGGTGAAGCGCACAGCCTCCATTCGCTCACTATCGTCCAGAGAACTTAAGGAAAGGCTACTTATGAGGATTCCTCGGGATGACAATACCGCTGGACAGGGAGAATGAATGCTTGAAATAGGAACTGTGGTCTTGAGAAGCTCACTGACCATTCGTGGGGAAATTGAGGTATTTGCTTCTATGTGGGTAAAGCCCAATTCTTTAGCTTTGGAGACAAATCCAGCCATATGGCTAAATCTACCTTTAGCCCACATCGTGGAGAGGGAAACTTCGAGCAACTTGCTACCTCTAGCTCGTACCAAACTTAAAGTTTTGCTTTTGGCTCTTAACCTACGTTGTTTGAAGCTAGTATTTTTGCCACGAGAGTGACTTATCCCTCAACCTTGACTGAGTCCAGCTCAGGCAAGGAAATGGGACCTTCTTGCTCTTGTCCTGCGATAAATGCTTCAGTTCTTATACGGGCTTCCTCATCAGAATACTGGATTGGCGGAGATTTCATAAAATAAGCTGAAGGACCTACTATGGTCCCGCTTAAGCCACGGTCCCGGGCTAGTTTACAGCATCTTATGGCATCAATAACTACCCCGGCTGAATTTGGGCTATCCCATACCTCCAGCTTCAGTTCTAGCTTTAGAGGCACATCGCCGAAGGTACGACCTTCCATCTGCAGGTAACAAAATTTGCGGTCAGCTAGCCAGGGCACATAGTCGCTGGGACCGATATGAATGTTGTCAGGACCAATATCGTAGTCTAGCTGTGAGGTAACAGCGTTTGTCTTGGAAATCTTCTTAGACTCCAATCTCTCGCGCTCCAACATATTGTAGAAATCGGTATTGCCGCCAAAATTTAGCTGGTAAGTTCGTTCTAGTTTGACACCGCGGTCACGAAAGAGTTTGGTTAATATTCTGTGAGTAATTGTAGCACCTACCTGGGACTTAATATCATCACCAATGACAGGCAATCCCTGCTCAGCAAACCTGCCTTGCCAGTAGCTTTCACGGGCAATAAAGACAGGCATGCAATTGATGAAGCCACAACCGGCAGTTAGCACTTGTTCTACATACCATTTAGTTGCCTCCTCGCTTCCTACAGGCAGATAATTAACTACCACGTCAGTTTCGGTCTTCTTGAGTATATCTACAATATTGGCGGTCGGGCCTGGCGCCTTAGTGATAATTTGAGACAGATATTTGCCCAGTCCATCGTGGGTCATACCTCGTTCAACTCGGATGCCTGTCTTAGGCACGTCACAGAATCTAATAGTGTTATTCGGCTTGGTGAAAATAGCCTGAGCTAAATCCTTGCCCACTTTGCTTTTATCAATATCAAATGCAGCTACAAAATTGATGTCAGCTATATGATAGCCCCCTAGGTTAACATGCATTAGGCCGGGGATAAATTCATCTTCTTTGGCATCCTTGTAGTAATACACTCCTTGCACTAAAGATGAGGCACAATTACCAACACCTATTATGGCTACGTTTATTGGTTCCATTATTACCTCCTTTGTTAATATGAAAACTATTACGGGAGCTAATTTTATCATCCTCATCAGTGCTTAGCTCCCCGATCAATTTGAGTAATCTCGCCCCGCGCTCAATAGAATCATCGTAATGAAAGCTGAGCTGCGGTATCTGTTTTAATCTTAAGTGAGCTGCAAGTTCTTTGCGCAAGAATCCTGAAGCATTGTTAAAGCCTGTCAGTAAATCCTCCTTATTTGTTTCGGTGCCCAGGGTGCTAACATACACCTTGGCATGCTTAAGATCGGGAGAAAGGGTAACTTCTGTCACTGAGACAAACTTGCTCAGTCTAGGGTCATTAACCTCACGCTCCAGCAGTCCGCTGATTTCTCGCTGGATCAGTTTACTTGTTCGTTCACTTCGCCTGCTCATTGAAATCTCCTATCTGCGAAGTATGATTAACCTATTCTTTCCCTTCGGTAAGATTCAAAGATATCGCCAATTTGAAAATCGACAGTCCCCTCTATACCCAGGCCACATTCGAGGCCAGCGGAGACTTCGGCGACGTCCTCTTTAAAACGCTTTAGACTGGAGACCCGAGATTCACCTATAACTTTATTTTGGCGCAATATTTTAACTTGGGCATCTCTCCCTACCTTTCCTTCCATAACATAAGCTCCGGCTATTTTTCCCAGCTTACTGCGGGGGAAGATAGCCCTTACTTCAGCGCGCCCGCTGAGCACTTCAGCGTAAGTTGGCTCAAGCATCCCCTTCAGTGTCCTGTCTACGTCTTCTATTAGCTTGTAGATTACATCATAGTGGTGAATGCCCACCGCTTCAACACCAGCTAGCTGTGTTGCTCCAGGTGAAGCAGGAGTATTGAAACCAATGATAATGCCTTTTGAGGCTGAGGCCAGAAGCACATCACTCTCGGTGATGCTCCCGCTAGCAGCATGGATGACTCTAGCTTTTGTCTTCTCTGTGCCCAACCTTTCTACAGAAGTTTTTATGGGTTCAATGCTGCCATCGACATCTGTCTTCAAAACTATGTTGAGTTCTTTTATTTGCCCGCCACTTATTTGGCTGGAAAGAGCACTTAAACTTAGAGTGGGACGTGGTCTAGGATATTTTTGTTTTTCAACAATGCTTCGTGCTTCATGCTCATCGGAAAGCACAGTAAAAAGGTCTCCCGCTTTTGCCACCTCATTTAAACCGAGGATTTCCACTGGAGTGGACGGTTCAGCTTTGTGAACTTGCTTTCCTTTGTCATCAAATATGGCTTTTATTTTCCCCCAAGCACTGCCGGCTACCACAACATCTCCTCGTTTAATGGTGCCTTTCTGGACAAGAAGGGTAGCTAAAGGCCCTTTAGTTTTGTCCAGCTTAGCCTCAATGATTACTCCTTCTGCGGCGCTATCAGGATCAGCTTTTAATTCTAATATGTCAGCAACTAAGAATAGGTTTTCCAATAAATCCGATATTCCTTGTCCTTGCTTGGCTGATATGGGTACACAAACAGTATCGCCACCCCACTCCTCAATAACCAGACCCAAATCGGCAAGCTGTTGTTTTACACGCTCGGGATTAGCATCAGGTTTATCAATCTTATTGATTGCAACTACCATGGGCACCTTGGCAGCCCTGGCGTGGTCTATAGCTTCTACAGTCTGGGGCATAACACCGTCATCAGCAGCAACCACCAGAACTACAATATCAGTTGCTTGTGCCCCTCGGGCTCTCATGACAGTGAAGGCCTCGTGTCCCGGTGTATCCAAAAAGGTTATTTTGCGTCCATCCACTAAGGCCTGGTAGGCACCAATATGTTGGGTAATTGCTCCTGCCTCGCTAGCAGTTACATTAGTCTTTCTGATGGCATCAAGAAGGGTGGTTTTGCCGTGGTCAACATGTCCCATGACAGTAACTACTGGAGGGCGAACTGACAGTTTCCCTTTCCCTTTTCCTCTATCCTTTCGAGAAGGCGAAGCTCTACGCTCTTTTGCTGCTTTAGCGGCATAGCCAAAGTCTGCAGCTGTTATGCTTGCGGTGTCAAAGTCGATGGTCTGGTTAACGTTGGCCATGATGCCTTTGCGCATGAGTTGTTTAATTACTTTTATAGGCTCTACTTTTAATATGTCAGCCAGTTGCTTCACAGTTATGGAAGGTGGAAGCTCAACTTGTGGTAGGCCTTTTTTCAATCCCGGTTTGTTATCATCCAATTTTAGCTTCCCTCCAGGTTATGACTGTACTCACGTAAGGTTTGGCGATTGTCATCATGAAGTTTTGTTCGTAGAGCATAATCCAGTCGATTTTTCCTCAGTGCTAACTCCCAACAGGTTTTCTTGGGGCATAAGTAAGCACCTCTGCCCGGCTTCTTTCCAAATACATCTATCTCAGCAATGCCGTTCTCCGTACTCACTAAGCGAATCAAGTCTTTCTTTTCTTTAAGCTGTCGACAAGCTATGCAAGTACGCTGAGGTAGATGCTTACTCTTCGCTCTCATCATCTATAAGATGTTCATCTTGCTTTTTATACTTTATCACCTTTCCCTTTCTTTTACCTTTAATTTCGCTTTTTATCTTGTCTGGTATTTTTGCTTTTAATGCCTTCGCTAAGATATCTTCAGCAAAGCGAATTTGTTTTTTTCCGGGCTTCTCAGACGGAGCTTCTGAAATGCTTGGGATTTCAACCGGCTCTTCCGCTCCAATGTCCTCCGCTGGCTCTGCTTCACGTGGCTTCCTTTCCTTAATTTTCGGGGAAATGACTTTGGTTGTTGTTTCTGGCTCTGGTATAACAGTCTTTTCCGCCTCAATAGCAGAGACGCTCTTGATATCGATCCGCCAGCCTGTGAGTTTCGCTGCTAATCTGGCATTCTGGCCTTCTTTGCCTATAGCTAGAGAGAGTTGCTTATCAGGGACAACCACGGTAGCTATGTTTCTTTCCTCATCGGTTTTAATGCTTGCTACTTGAGCTGGGCTAAGAGCGTTAGCGATAAATACCCCAGGGTCGGCATGCCATTGGATTACATCTATTTTTTCGCCCTTTAGTTCATTAATGATACTTTGGAGCCTTATGCCCCGAGGGCCAAGGCAAGAGCCCACAGGGTCAACGTTTTCTTGCACAGTTGCCACTGCCACTTTAGTACGATGTCCAGCCTCGCGAGCTAGGGTTTTTAATTCCACAATCCCGTTATGAACTTCGGGGATTTCTAGCTCGAAGAGGCCACGTATCAGGCTGGGATGAGAGCGAGAGACTAGTATTTGAGGCTCTTTGTCCCTCTGGACCATCTCAAGAAGGTAAAATTTGAGTCGCTGTCCTCTATAATAATGTTCATTAGGAACCTGTTCACTCACAGGAAGTATCGCCTCCATTCTATTCAGTCTGACATAAATTCGTTTAGGTTCGGTGAATTGAATTGTTCCAGTAACAACCTTTCCTTCCCTATCGGTGAACTCTTCATAAACAATACGGTGTTCTGCCTCCCGCAATCGCTGCAGAACGACTTGTTTTGCTGCTTGAACCGCGATACGACCAATATTCTTGGGTGTGCATTCTATGTTTATTACATCACCAAGTTGTGCTGTGGCTCGCAGGTTTCGGGCCTCTTTGATGGAGATTTCGCGATTTGGATTGGCAACTGGCTCAACTATAGCCTTTTGAATATAGAAGTTGATTTCGCCGCTCTCTGGGGCAACTTTTACTAGCACATCTTGTTCCAGAGCAGATATGCTTTTTTTATATGCTGAGGCCAGAGCTGATTCCAAAGCAGACAAGACTACTTCTTTAGGCAAGTTCCTCTCAGCCGAAAGCTGAGTAATCGCAGCCTTAAGCTCTGTTTTCATCTTCCCATTCCCCTTTAGTTTCCTTCATTTAGTAAAAAGGTGGGTAACCCCCACCTTAGGTTAAATATATTTGTTCTAATTTAACATATTTAGGTTAAAAATGCAAAAGACTGTCTAAATAGCTTATAATGGGAAATTAATCAATTTGGGAGGAGACATGTTAGCTTTGGAAGGTGTGAAAATTTTGGACTTATCGAGGTTGGTTCCAGGTGCATTTTGCACCATGCTCCTGGGAGATTTGGGAGCTGAAGTGCTTAAAATTGAGGCGCCAGGAGTAAATGAATTTAGGGATTCATCGAGAGCGCTTGCAGGGGAAGAAAACCGAAAGGCAGCAGCTTATTATGCTCTTGATCGCAATAAAGAAAGCATCGTGGTTAACCTGAAGTCGGAAGCGGGACGAGAAATATTTTACCGCCTTTCCCGGCGCGCAGACGTTATTGTCGAGGGTTTTAGACCCGGAGTAGCCAAACGCTTGAGGATAGATTACGAAACTATAAGTAAGCTAAATCCTAAGATCATTTACTGCTCGCTTAGTGGCTATGGCCAGGACGGGCCTTACCATGCCTTTCCCGGACATGATATCAACTATATAGCTATGGCTGGTGTCCTAGGCTTAATTGGGTTCAGTGAAAGGCCTCCAGTTATCCCCTTAAATCTGGTTGCTGACTTTGCAGGGGCTGCATTATATGGAGCTTTGGGTATTTCAGTGGCTTTGGTGGCTAGAAACAAGACGGGCAAAGGACAATATGTGGACATGGCTTACATGGATGGAGCAATATCACTCATGACCTGGTTCAATTGTGGTTACTTTTTTGACGGGTCAATGTTGAAGAGGGGTGAATCGTGGCTTCATGGTGCCTATCCTTATTACGGAATGTACGAAACCAAGGACGGTAAATATATTACCATTGGCTGCCTCGAGCCACATTTTTGGGAGAACCTATGCCGATTTTTAGGCAAGGAAGAATATATCCCCTATCACTTCGCCTTGAAACACACCTTTTATAAGCCAGAAGATGAGAAATGGGATGAAATCCGCTCTTCCTTGAAGCAAATTTTCCTAACTAAGACAAGAGATGAGTGGTTTGAATTGTTGATTCATAATGATGTCCCTGCCGGCAAAGTTTATACACCGGACGAGGTTTTTAGTGACCCGCAGGTGCTTCATCGCCAAATGGTAATAGAGGTGGAACACCCTACCTTGGGCAAGATCAAACAAGTTGGCATAGCTCCTAAGCTCTCAAGCACACCCGGCAAGGTGAGAAGTTTATCTCCACTTCCTGGGGAACACACTGATGGAGTATTACAAGAACTAGGCTATAAGCGGGAGGAGATTGAGAATTTACGGCAGGAAGGTGTAGTATGTTAGAGGAGTTAGATTATGGCTGAGGAATGTATTTTTTGCCGAATTGTTGCTGGTGAACTACCTGGCGACATAGTCTATCAAGATGAGGATTTTCTGGCATTCAGGGACATCTTGCCTAAAGCACCTATACACGTGCTCATTATACCTAAAACCCATATTACGTCTGCGGCTGAACTGACTGAGAGACAACAAAAGCTTGCCGGGCGCCTTATACTCATAGCTAAAAATTTGGCTGAGAAAGAAGGGATAGCCAAGAAAGGTTATCGCTTAGTTATAAATTGTGGCCATGAAGGGGGGCAAGTGGTGCCTCACCTTCACCTTCACCTTATTGGCGGCAGGAAGCTGGATGCCAGGCTTGGCTGAAGATTAGAAAGACCTTAGCTTGTCTATTAATTCTTCTACAGCTTCATCTGGGGTGGATGCTCCGGCGGTAATGCCAACATGGTGCTTACTGGCGAGCCAAGCAGTGTCGACTTCCTCTGCTGTTTCTACCAAATGAGTTTCCACCAGAGGAGAACATATTTCAACAAGGTGTCTGGCATTGGCACTATTACTTCCGCCTATCACTATCATGAGTTGACTCTTGCGAGCTGATTTTAGGGCAGCTTCTTGTTGACCGTGTGTTACTTTACATAAAGTGTTAACGAGGCGCATTTCCTCAATCTGCGGCCCCACCATCCCTATAAGCTGTCTGACAAATTTTGTAAAGGCAGATTGGGTTTGGGTTGTCTGGGAGATAATGCCCAGGCGTGATGGTGATTTTCCCGAGTTATATATTTGCTTCATGTCGAGGGCAGCTATGCCTTTGTCTCCTGTCCAACCTAGTAATCCTTTGACCTCAGAGTGTTCTGCGTCTCCGAATATGATTACATCAAAACCAGCCTCGGTTAATTCCTTGGCTGCGTTTTGGGCTTTGCGGACTATGGGACAGGTAGTGTCAATGATATGAATGTGATGGGCTCTGATCTCAGATAATACCGCTGGGCTTGTACCATGAGTGGTGATAGCCAATATTTTGCCCTGGGCTTGGTCGAGATGATTTATGGGCTTTACTCCTAGGTTGGCCAATGCTTCCACTAGCAGGCGATTGTGTGCTACAGGTCCTAATGTCTCTATTTCCCCATATTTACTAGCTGCCTCCTTCAACAACTTGATGGCTCGTCTGACGCCAAAGCATAGGCCCAGTTTCTCAGCCTTCTCAATCTTCATGTTTTTCATAGGCGCCTAGATATTCGGGTGGCAAAAGAGCAGCGATTTCCCTCATCAGTTGTGTGGTCAATAATTGCATTTGTGACTTGCTCATCCTGCCGGAGGTTGGAGGTAGCTTAAATGGCTTGCCAATGTTGACAACTATGCGAGGGCGTTTCCATAGCCAGCTTACGCCCCTAATCTTGTCTGTGCCGACGATGCCGACAGGAAGAAGGGGGACATTTGCCTTTGAGGCTATAACTGCGGAGCCTGTTTTGCTTTTCCTGAGTTTGCCATCCTGACTTCTGCCGCCCTCCGGGAACATTCCCAGGATTAGTCCCCTTTCCAATGCATCTCTGGCACTCTTAAGTATCTTTTGTTTCTCTCTAACCCTGCCTTCACGGCGTATGGAAACGGATCCAGCCCAGCGGAGCCAGAATCTAAAAAAGGGAGAACGAAAGAGTTCCTCTTTTGCCACGAAAATAATCCATCGCGGAAAGCTAAATGCGAGAAAAATTGGGTCGAGGACATGAACATGATTGGCTACCAAAATCAGCGGACCGGTTAATGGTACGTTTTCTCTTCCTTCAACTTTCCAGGAGAAAAGAATATTGAGCAAAGGTCTACATGTGGCTAAGAAAATCTTTTGAGAGAGGGTCATAGATTTACCGCCAGAGTATATATTTTGTCTACAACCTGCTCCAGACTAAGGTTTTCTGTATTGATGATTATGGCATCTTCAGCCGGTTTAAGTGGCGAGATGGTTCTATTGATATCCATCTCGTCTCGCTTCTTTAAATCGGCGAGGACGATTTCCGGGCTCGAATTCTCTCCTCGTTTTGATAGCTCCTTGTAGCGGCGTCTGGCTCTCTCTTCGGTGGAGGCGGTGAGAAAAATCTTTAATTCCGCCCAAGGTAAGACTACCGTGCCAATGTCTCTGCCTGCCATCACTACCTTTCCTCGCTGGGCTAGTTTACGCTGTTCCAGTATCAGTGTTTGGCGTACCCCCGCTATCTTCGATGCCAGGGAAACGTGTGCCTCTACCTCAAGGCAAAGCAGCTCGGAAGAGACATCTTCATCATCAATGATGGGCGAGAGACGCCATCCCTGTAAGGGAACAAAATCAAATTTAGTGGTATTGGCCAAGTGACAAAGCTTTTGTTCGTCCTCTATGGGGATACCTAATTTGAGTACCTTCCAGGTAAACGCTCGATACATCATCCCTGTATCGAAGAAAACATAGCCTAATCTTTTTGCTAGCAGTGAGCCGACACTACTTTTGCCGACTGCCACAGGGCCGTCTATAGCAATTAGCTGTGGTTTCAAATTTCCCTCCATAGTATCATTCTAGGCCAGTCTGTCAAGCTTTTAGATCTGAACTTAGCGTCGCTTCCCCGTCTAGCTAAGGATAATGAGAGTTTGACGATTACCCACGCTTTACCCAAAAAACTTGAAAAGAGCCAGCAGTGCCTCAAACATGTTTGACGTGATTATACTAGAAAACTCCTTGAATAGAGAATTTGCCTTAGTTGCGAATTCCGTTTAAAATAACTTTCTTCGCAAAGAGTTTGATTCGTGAGGAGGCATTAGTATGGGCAGAGTCGCTGACCGGTTGAAGGAACTGAAGGACAGAGAGAAAAAGCTAAAAGCCCTGGGAGGTCCGGAGCGGGTAGAAAAGCAGCACAAATCGGGGAAATCAACTGCTCGAGAAAGGATCGACCTGCTTTTTGACCCTGGCAGCTTTCACGAACTTGATTTGTTTGTCCAGCATCGAGCCGCGCTTTTTGGCATGGATAAGGTTGTTGTTCCTGCGGAAGGAGTCGTTACTGGATATGGAACGGTAAATGGTCGTCCTGTATGTGCCTTTTCCCAGGACTTTACCTCCATGGGAGGAACACTGGGCGAGATGCATGCTAAAAAGATATGCAAAGTGATGGATTTAGCCATGAAGTGTGATGTTCCCATAGTAGGCTTTAATGACTCCGGAGGGGCCCGGATTCAGGAAGGTGTTGATGCCCTTTCAGGCTATGGACAGATATTCTTCCGGAATTCTGCAGCCTCAGGGGTTATTCCCCAACTCTCGGCAATCATGGGGCCTACTGCCGGGGGAGCAGTCTATTCACCCGCCATGACAGATTGGGTGTTCATGACAAAGGAGACAAGCTACATGCACATCACCGGCCCGGCGGTTATCAAACAGGTTACCGGGGAGGAAATCACCTCCGAAGAGCTGGGCGGTGCCATGACTCATGCCACTAAAAGTGGTGTATGCCACTTTGCCTGCGATAGCGATGCTCAGGCTATCGAACTCATAAAAAAACTGCTGAGTTACCTTCCCTCAAGTAATAGAGAGGGCCCCCCTTTGATTAAGCCTACCGATGACCCAGACCGTGTTGACCCTGCCCTTGACACCATAATCCCAGATGAGCCCAACAAGGTTTATAATATGAGGGATGTTATCCAATCCATTGTGGATAACGGCGAAATACTTGAGCCTCATTATCATTATGCTCAGAATGCCATTATTTGCTTTGCCCGGCTTAATGGTAGAACAATGGGCGTTATCGCTAATCAATCGATGCATCTTGCTGGGTGTCTTGATGTCAATGCCTCGGATAAAATCACCCGGTTTATCAGGTTCTGTGATGCCTTCAATATCCCAATGCTTACCATTGCCGATGTCCCTGGTTACTTGCCAGGGAAAGATCAGGAGTGGCTGGGAATAATAAGACACGGAGCTAAGCTTTTGTGGGCTTACTCCGAAGCCACGGTTCCTAAAATTACTCTGGTCACTCGCAAGGACTACGGGGGTTCATATCTTGCCATGTGTAGTAAGGACCTAGGTGCTGATTTTGTTTTCGCCTGGCCCACAGCGGAGATTGCAGTGATGGGCGCTGAAGGGGCTACCCCGATTATCTTTCGCAAGGAAATAAAGGCTGCGCCGGATCCTGAAGCAAAGGAGCAAGAGAAGATTCAGGAATATCGTAACCTACTATATAATCCTTATATTGCCGCCTTGCGGGGATATGTTGACGAAATTATCCTACCCCGTGAGAGTCGCCCCAAGATAATCAAGGCATTGGAATTTCTCTCTACTAAACGGGAGACGAGACCTCCAAAGAAGCATGGGAATATTCCTGTGTAAAGAAGTTAATGAAGGAGCAATAGCTGCCATTAATGCTGGGTGTTATCCCGAACCAAAGCTCGAAACGAGACAAAGAGACTAGCAGATGGTCTGAATTTATGGCCACGCTTGAAATGTTAAGCAGCAAAAGGCTCGTAATAGCAGAAAGGAGATAATTCGTGAGTGCAGTAAGAAACGGTTCCATTTTGGTCAGAGATTTAACCACCGATAAGGTTAAGACGAGGCCGAAAGCCAAGAACCCGGTCAGAATTTGTGACACCACCTTTCGTGATGCCCATCAATGCACATTGGCTACGAGGATGCGAACTGAAGATGTGGAGTGGATGGCCCCTGAAATGAATAAATGTGGCTTCTATTCTATGGAGGTCTGGGGTGGGGCAACATTTGACGTAGCCCACCGCTTTTTGGGTGAAGACCCCTGGGATAGGCCTCGCAAATTAAAGAAACTCATGCCTGATACTCCACTACAGATGCTTTTACGGGGACAGAATTTAGTCGCTTATCGAAACCATCCTGATGATTTGGTTGATGCCTTTGTGGAACAGGCTGCTGAAGTGGGCATTGATATTTTCCGTGTTTTCGACGCTGTGAATGATGAGCGTAATCACGAACGTGCTGCTATGGCAATTAAAAAATGTGGCAAACATTATCAAGGAGCCATATGTTACTCGCTCACCCAGCCAAGAATGGGTGGACCAGTCTACAATTTGGAATACTATGTCAAGAAGGCTCTCGCCCTCCAGGACATGGGTGCTGATTCCATATGTATTAAGGATCAGGCTGGGCTTATCTCTCCTTATGATGCCTATGAGCTAATCAAGGCTCTTAAGGAAAACTTGAAAGTACCTGTTGAGTTGCATACTCACTATACCAGTGGACAGGGTTCTATGTCGGCGCTGAAGGCCATTGAGGCCGGGGTCGACATCATCGATACTGCCTTGTCTCCCTTTGCTTTACGCTCCTCACAGCCAGCTATCGAGCCTTTGGTAGTTGCTCTATATGGCACAGACAGGGATACAGGGCTTGACATTGAACAACTATTCAAGTGTGCTCAAATGTTGGAGCAGATCGCACCTAAATACAGAGATTTTCTGGACACATCGGCAATGTCGGTCATCGATACCGGAGCCTTGGTGCATCAAATTCCTGGCGGCATGACTACGAACTTGGTGGCGCAGCTCAAACAAATGAATGCTCTGGACAAACTGGCTGAGGTGCGACAGGAAACTGCTAGAGTCAGGGCAGAATTTGGTTATCCACCTTTAGTTACACCTACGAGCCAGATTGTTGGTGTCCAGGCAGTACAGAATGTTCTGATAGGACGCTACAAGCTTGTCTCCAAGGAGGCAAGGGAATATGTATATGGGGGTTATGGCAAGCCACCAGCTCAAATTGCCCCGGACATCCAGAAGACTATTCTTAAAGATAAGGTGCCTATCACCTGTCGGCCGGCAGACTTGCTCGAGCCAGAACTGGAAAAAGCTAAGGAAGAATCAAAAGAATTTACTAAGAATATTCAAGATGTTCTTATTTATGCTCTTTATCCTACCACTGGTGTACGCTTCTTAAATTATAAATATGGTATAGATAAGACCATCCCAGACGATTGGAAGCCACCCCATGCCCCCAAGACTCTTGAGGAAGTGAAAAGGGAGGATGAACTTATTGCTCAAGTTAAAGCTGGCAAGCTGAAGGGAAGTTAGGGAAAAAGCAATCTCCGAAAAAGAGCAGGCATGAAAACTTTCAATGTTTCATCGGAGATGATAAAGTGGATATGAAGGCTGTGGAGGGCTCTCCCCTTTTCACAAGGTTCCAGAGGCGCTAAATAAAGCGATTGAAAAGAAGGGAGAAAAGGCAAAAATCCTGTTCTTGATGGATACTAGCCTTACTGTGCCAAAGGTAATGGGGTAAAAACTTTAGCATCCAATGCAGCCAGCATCAGGAAGCCAGGATAAGCCAACAAAGAAAAATGAGGGAAATCAAAGCCAGTGATATAACGAACACCGTAGCCCGTTTATTTGAGCATTCTTGCCATTATTTGCCCCCGGATGTAATAGTTGCTCTGAAGCAAGCAAGAGAAAAAGAAAAATCTCCTGTTTGTCGTGATGTGCTGGATAGAATCTTGGAAAATGCAAACATTGCTGGCGAGGAACAAATTCCTCTTTGTCAGGACACCGGTGCCGCTGTAGTCATGTTGGAGCTGGGCCAGGAAGTGCACATAACCAATGGAGACCTTTATACAGCAGTCAACGAAGGGGTGCGTCAGGGGTATGATAAGGGTTATTTGCGCAAATCCATGGTGAGCCAGCCTTGTTTTGCCAGGGTAAACACCAAAGATAACACACCGGCTATGATTCATACCGATATAGTTCCTGGAGACAGGCTGAAAATCAGTGTCTTGCCCAAGGGAGGTGGCTCAGAAAATTGTTCTCGCCTGACTGTTCTAACTCCGGCTAAGGGACGCCAGGGGGTGATAGATTTTGTCGTTAATCTTGTTGACGAGGTTGGTAGCAACCCCTGTCCACCGGTTATTATTGGTGTTGGCATCGGTGGGACGACGGACAAGACCATGTTTATAGCTAAGAAGGCGTTGTTACGCAAAGTTGGCGAACCGAGCCCTGACCCTGAGGTTGCTGATTTAGAGAGGGAAATTCTGGAAAGAGTTAACAATCTGGGCATCGGTGCTATGGGCTATGGTGGCACAGTTACCGCCTTAGCAGTTCACGTAGAAACCTTTCCTTGCCACATTGCCAGCATGCCTGTGGCGGTTAATATGCAATGCTGGTGTAATCGCCACGAAGAAGCAATTTTATAAATAAGAGTCCCTCGTACCGCCCAATTTTATGCCGAGAGAGCGGAGGTAAAAGATGGCCAGAGTCGCTGAAAAGGTTCGGATGATTGATATCTATATAATGGGGAAGCACTGTCAGGTTCCTGAGGGGCTTACCATTATGACGGCATTGGAATATTGCGGTTACAACCTTATTAGAAGTTGTGGTTGTCGGGAAGGATTTTGCGGTGCCTGTGCCACTATTTATAACTTTATCAATGACTCTACCATAAGATATGCCCTGGCTTGCCAGACAGTGGTCCAGCAGGATATGGTTATAACGCAGATTCCGTTTTTCCCGGCCGCTGAAGCTCTTTATAACGTGGAGGATTTGGAGCCCGAAGAGGGCGAAAACAAGTTGACCGAGCTTTATCCAGACATCCTTACCTGTTTTGGCTGCAATAATTGCACTAAGAGTTGCCCTCAAGACCTGGAGGTTATGGAGTTTATGTCCGACGCCATAAGGGGCAGTTACGAAAAGGTATATGAAAAGTCCTTCGATTGTTTGATGTGCGGCCTGTGTGCTGCTAGGTGCCCGCAGGGACTGCAACCGTATAACATAGCTTTGGCAGCTCGAAGGTTGAGAGGGGCTCACATTGCTCCTAAATCTCAACATAACCTGGATAGGGTAAAAGAGATACAGGAAGGGAAATTTGATGCTGAGTTAAAGAAATTGAAGAAAATGACCAAAGACGAGCTGCGCGAGTTATATGCCAAGCGCGAAATAGAGCCTGCTTTGTGAAAGCTTGCTAAAGGGAGGTAACCGGTATGCCATATCCTGCTTCTATGGAAGAGAGCAAAAGGAAGGTTGAGGAAACCAGGCCAAAGCGGTTAGAAAAGGGACCAGCAGACCGTATGCCTGCTGAGGAAAGAGATGCTTTAGTGTCTAAATTCCATCCCGATTTCATAAAGGACCAGTTTCGTGAGCTGAGAATAGGTACTAACAAAGGCTCGCGTGTGCCTCTGGAAATAGCCGATTTGCTGGAAGGGAATAGCCGGATCGACCCCGACGGAATTGACCTTAGTAAGATTGACCACGATGTTGATGTTCTGGTGCTTGGCTGTGGTGGGGCTGGGGGAGCGGCGTCTCTTCTGGCCGAGGGAAATGGCGCTAGCGTTCTAATATCGTCGAAGCTGCGACTGGGAGACGCTAACACTATCGGAGCCCAGGCGGGAACACAGGCCTGTGATAGGCCCAATGACTCCCCTGTCATACATTATTTGGACGTAATGGGTGGGGGGCACTATGCTAATGTGCCTGAGCTCGTAGAGGCCTTAGTAAGAGACTCACCTGATGTGATTAAATGGCTGGAGAAGCTGGGTATCAACTGGGACAAGGAGCCCGATAACTCATATCATGAGCTGTCAGGAGGCGGTGCTTCCCGAAGGCGGATGCATTCATGCCGTGATTACACCGGACTTGAGGAGATGAGGGTCATACGCGATGAGATAAAGCAGAGGCACTGGCATAAAAAGAGTATAGACTGGGTAGAATTCGAGCCAGCCATAGAGTTATTAATGGATGATAAAGGACAGGTGACTGGAGCAATACTGATGAACTTAGAAACCAGGCAGATGAGCATAGTGCGGGCTAAAGCGGTGGTCATAGCAACTGGTGGTATGGGGCGTACGCATATCCAGGGTTTTCCCACAACTAATCATTATGGCGCCACTGCTGACGGTCTGGTGCTGGCTTACCGGGCAGGTTGCCCGCTTGTCCATATGGATACCATGCAATATCATCCCACCGGTGCAGCCTTTCCTCCGCAAATTCTGGGCTTCCTGGTGACGGAAAAGGTCAGGACTCTGGGTGCGGAGGTGGTCAATTGTGATGGAGAGCAGTTCGTTCACCCTTTGGAGGCCAGGGATACCGAAGCATCAGCCGAGATTCGCGAATGTAAAGAACGTGGCAAAGGGGTGACCACGCCAACGGGAGAAGTGGGCGTTTGGTTAGATTCGCCGATGATTGATATTAAGCGGGGTGAAGGGACTATCTTGAGAGAGCTGCCGGCTATGGTTCGCCAGTTCTCCCGGTTTAACATAGATATAAGGAAAGAACCGATGCTGGTTTATCCCACCCTTCATTACCAGAACGGAGGAATCGTAATCAAGGTTGATGCCTCTACTCCTGTGCCGGGGCTATTTGCTGCCGGTGAAGTTGAAGGCGGAGTGCATGGGACTAACAGGCTTATTGGCAATTCAACATTGGATATATTTGTCTTCGGCAGAAGAGCAGGCAGGGCAGCGGCTAAATGGGCTAAAGAGGTAAAGCCGGGTAAGCTCACTTTGGACCATGTGCGCAAGTGGCAGCGTGAGATTAAGAAAGCGGGGCTGCAGGGCGCGCCTGTTTCCCCTATGCTCCTGCCTAATTATGCCCGCCAGGAACACCCGGTACGCGGCTTTCAGCCGCTCGGTCAGGTAAGCGCCTACACACCTTTCGGCGACCGGGCTGTACGCTGGATTTAGGAGGTAACTATATGCCGTTACGTGAGCAAACGGACGTTAAAGCTGTCGAGACTGTCTTAAATCAGATCTTGAATACTAACAGCCCACCTGTAGCCAGGTGCCGGCTCCTTTCCAGCGGGTTTAACCCGGGACACGCTTTAAACATAACCGAGGATATCGGCGGACATAAAGAATGCATAGCCTGTGGGTGTTGCATAGATGCTTGCCCCTTTTTGTTTCGCGAGCCCTCCCGCAGAGACAAGACGGAGCAGCGGACATCCATGGCGCTGGAAAGCATAGTGGGCGTTGATTGTGACCAGTGTGATGCCTGTGTCCTGGCCTGTCCCCAGGTGGATACTACTATTAAGAACTACGTAGTCAATCGCCGAATGATAGAAGTGATGTCCCGGCTGGAGCAGCGGATAGGGGATGAAGACGAGCCGGATTTGGATTTATTTGTGGAGGAAGCATTATCCTGAGGGGAGTCTAGGAATGGGTCAGATGGATTTTGAGTTACCCGAAGAATTAAAAATGGTTCAGTCTGTTCTCAGGGATTTTGTTACCCAGCAGTTAAAGCCATTAGAGAGGAACATCTTGGGGCGGGCGGCTGACCTGAGCGATGCCACCATGTATCTCCCCCTGGAAAAAGAGCAGGAATTAATGGGAATGGCCAAGGATATGAGGTTATGGGGGGTGGGCATACCGGAAGAACTCGGGGGAGTTGACCTGGGCACTTTAGGCAATTGCCTGGTTGCCGAGGAATTGGGTCAAACGGTCGTCCTTTTTACCTTTGGTGATGTCACGCCTATACTCTTCGAGTGCAATCCGGAACAGAAGGAAAAATATTTCTTACCCGTGTTTAATCGCCAAAAGTATGCTTACCTGGCATTGATGGAGCCCGGGAAAGAAGGTTTCGAGAATATGGAAATGAGAGCCGAGAGAACAAACGGCCGCTATTACCTTAACGGTAAAAAGGTGTCCCTTTCCAGGGCAGGCGAAGATTATTTTGCTGTGGTCTTCGGCGTTACCAGTCCTGACAAAGGGCTCAGAGGAGGAGTAACTTGCTTCCTGGTGGACAAAGATACTCCCGGGTTTACCGTGAGCGGTGGCAGTGAAAAGACTGGCTGGGAAGCCCAGGTGAGAGAACCTGTCTCCTTGACTTTTGATAATTGCCCGGTGCCGGCTGAAAATATATTAGGTGAGGATGGAGAAGCCTTTTATCTGGGCAGGAAGTGGCTTCCCGCCAGACGGGTTGTCAAAAGTGCTAAAACTGTAGGGGCGGCTCAGCGAATACTCGATGAAGCGACGATAGAAGCTCAAACATGGACATCTTTTGGGCAGGTTATTTCCAGGCGCGCTAGCATACAGGCAGCATTAGCTGATATAGCTACCAATATTCATGCTGCCAGGCTGATGGTCTATGAAGTTGCCTGGAAAGCGGACCAGAGACAGCCAATACAACGCGAAGCGGCTATGGTTAAACTGTTTGTCACCCAGATGATTCATTATGTTGCCGATAATGCCGCTCATATTTTCAATGCCCCGGCATATGTTGGAGGACTGCCCATGGAAAGGTTCTGCCGCAATGCCATCGCCATGAGTTCTACCAATTTTGCCCTGCAGCTTCAAAGAAACATTATTGCCCGGGATATACTGAAAGGTTTGAAAATCTAAATTCCTTACGTCATTGCGAGCGAAGCGAAGCAATCCCGCTGCCGGGGAATTGATAGAGGTTGCTTCGGCATGAATGTGCTGCCATGACAATAAAGTAAGAGAAAGGGGATAGCAATGGCTCAAGCTAAGAAAGTCACACTCCCTTTAACCAACGAAATCTTGAAAGACCTCAAAGCCAGGGACAATCTCCTGCTCACCGGGGTCATCTACGTTGGCCGCGATGCCGCTCATAAAAGGATGGTCGAGGCTTTAGACCAAGGGAAGCCCCTGCCTTTTGATATCAAGGGGGCAACAATATACTACATGGGGCCCAGCCCGGCCCGGCCGGGGAGAGTAATCGGCTCGGCTGGTCCCACCACCAGTGGTCGGATGGATGCTTATGCCCCCCGCTTAATGGCCGAGGGGCTGAAGGGGATGATTGGCAAGGGTTTGCGGTCCAAAGCAGTCAAAGATGCCATGGTGAAGCACAAGGCGGTCTACCTGGGGGCAATAGGGGGTGCCGGCGCCATAATTTCCAGGAGCATCAAGAAGGCAGAGGTGGTAGCCTACGAAGAGCTTGGTGCTGAAGCCCTTCGCCGTCTGGAGGTAGAAGACTTCCCCGTTACGGTAGTAAACGACGTCTACGGCGGTGACCTCTACGAAGAAGGCAAAGCCAAATACCAGGTCAAAGCCACGTGAGCTAGATACAAACCTCCTTTTTCCCGGTGCTATGTCAAAAGGCAGGCAACAGCCAATCAGCCCCGTCCGCTGCCGGTATATTGCAGTATTAGACATATTGCAGTATAATCAGTATCGAGTGAGGTGAGTAAGGTGAAAAACAACAATAACAAGAGCCGTTTCACACTTGATATGACTCCCGAGTTGCGTACGCGTCTCAAAATCGCTGCTGCTCGGAAGAGAGTCACCATGCGTCAGTATTCCCTCTCGGCCATCGAGCAGCAACTTGAGAGGGAAGGGGTTGGAGTGCTCGCTTCCGGCAGCTTCGACCACGACGCCATAGATAAGGCAAAGGCACTTCAGCAGGCAGTTTTCGGGAAGCGCAGGCTCACCGATGACTCGACAGAGTTGATTCGCCAAGCCCGGGAGGAAAGGGCGAGCGAGTTGTGAACGGCTATGTAGTAGTAGATGCCAGCCTGGCGATAAAGTGGGTGTTGAAGGAGCCCTATGCGGAGCAGGCTCTGGCGTTGGCAGAGAAATGGGCTGTTGCCGGAACCAGGCCGTCAGCGCCATGTCTACTGCTGGTCGAAGCAACCAATGTGCTGCACCGCAGGGCGATGCTGGGCCACATTTCCTTATCTCAAGCCAGGCAGTTGCTGGCTGGACTTCTCGATATGGGCATCGAGATCAGGGAAAGCCCGCAGATTCACTTTCGGGCCATGGAGCTGGCCCAGGAGCTACAGAGGCCGGCTGTCTATGATACCCACTATCTAGCTCTCGCTGACATTCTGGGATGCGAGCTTTGGACGGCTGATGAACGGTTTTTCAATTCGGTCAAGGAGCGGCAGCCGCGAATCAGGTGGCTTGGAGAGTTAAAACCCGGAAGGTAGCAATGCCGAAGAAACTTGTGGATAAAAGCCAGGCTTACTTTTGGACTAAGCGATGGCAGCAGGGTGAGCGAGAAGCCGACGAAGATATCAAGGCTGGGCGCGTTAAGACCTTTGTCTCGGTTGACGAGCTTATCGAAGAGTTAGACAAGTAGGGTTTTTGGAAGCCGGGCTTGTACACGATAGTGCCCTTCTCTGTCGTCCCTATCGTGGCCGGCGCCATAATCTCAAAGAGCATCAATGTAGTGTGAGGCTTCAGCCTCGTGCTGCCGGGTGGCAGTGTAATCCCCCTCTTAAGATAAGAGGGGCTAGGGGAGTTATGAAAAAAACGCGCGACCCCGAAGGGTCGCACTACACAATACGGAGGTGGAAGACTTCCCCGTTACGGTAGTAAACGATATCTACGGCGGTGACCTCTACGAAGAAGGCAAAGCCAAATACCAGGTCAAAGCCTCTTAAATTAAGTACTTTAAGCTCTGAGGGGATGAAGCCAACCAGTCAACCGCTGCCATTCCGACAAGGCCAAGTTTTGCAGTACATCATGTTTGGGGCAAGGCACAGACACACGCAGGTTGTATCATTATCGGCCCCGTGATATTCTAATTCATATGGAAGTTACTCTAGCAGTCCTAGCCGATTATGCAAATGTGACTAAAGAAGGTAAGCTCAATGTGATGGGTCTCTTCACTCACATAAATGCTCGTGTCCTTCCCTATCTTCATCCTCAAATGCTGTTGGTATGGGAGGTGGAGGCTGGCCCAGCCGAATGGGGAACTCGAAATGACGTAGAAATCAAGCTACTGGATGAGGCTGCGAATCAAATCTTGGCGGTACGGGGCAACCTTGAAGTGCCGAGGGGTGAGCCGGGCAGACCCGTGCGAATAAACTCAGTGATGGCCTTTAACAACGTGAAATTCGATGCAGAGGGAGGCTACGTTTTTTCCATTATCATAGGAGGAGAAAATAAGAAAGACGTATCTTTCCGAGTGAGCTATGCACCTCCTGTCGCCAAGGCTTGAGATGAATGCGACCAGCTAAGCGCTTGTTGGAAAGCATGCGCCGCAGCAAAAGCGGTTGATCTGCTGATGACTTAGAAAAACTGTATGTTGGATTGGGTTTTGAGTTTAGAGAAGGAGCTAAACATCGTGTATACATTCACCCGAAATTTCCAGAGTTGAGAGCGACTGTGACGCGCTCTCGATCTCTAGCGAAAGGATATATCGACCACGCATTGGACATTGCTAAACGGCTTGAAGAATTGGAGGCTAAACATGGAAAACCAGGTTAGAGAAGATACGGGCATCCCTTACTCTACTATTGTAGTTCCTGATGTAACAACGGATAACGAGCCCTGTTTTGTGGCATATCACCCTGAACTGGAAGGCTGCATGAGCCACGGCAGCACTCCAGAGGAAGCCCTTGACAACCTTCGAGAGGTCACGGAGCTATACATTTCAGTGCTGCAAGAGAGAGGATTAGAGATACCTTCTCCCCAAGGAGTGGAAATAACTTGGGATGTCATAGGGCCATCAAGAGAGCCAGAGGTGGAGACATACAGCTGGCCGTCTATAGCTCCGCCTAGTTTTGTTCCTGTCTGACAGCCACCCGAAGGGCCTCGGTGCTGAAGCCCTTCGACGCCTGGAGGTGGAAAACTTTCCCGTCACGGTCGTAAACGACATCCATGGCGGCGACCTCTACGAAGAAGGCAAAGCCAAATACCAGGTTAAAGCCTCCTGAGCCAGGCACAAACCCTGCAACGCCGGTGAGGCTGCACACGTTATCAGGTTGTCGCCCGGGAGCATCTGCTTGAAGCCGGAGGACATCACTCCTGCCTAAACTTTGTGAATTCCAGGGGCAACAACGCAGGACTCTCTAAAAGTGATTATTGAGCCGCAGAGGTAGATAGCGGCCGTCTTCTGAGTAGGGGAGAATATCGTGTAATAATATGGATTTTGCCTTATCAGGGGTGGCTAATGTCTTACTGCCGCGAGACTCATCCTTCATTTTGCCCGGAATGAGCCAATTTTTCCACGATCCTGTTACAGAGCACAGACATATCTTCGGTGGAAAGGTAGTCAGCAACGGTGCTGTCAAACAGCATATTCGCGTTGGGAGCAAACTCATCATCACCACGCCATAGTATTATGACTACAGATACCTTAGGAAAAGCCTTAATGCTCACGGCTACATCGCCGTAACCTACCTTAGACCCTCCCAAATTATCCGCAGCCTCCACCAGCCGTTCAGGCTCTTTGCCAAAGTGCTCCAGGAGAGGTGTCAGGACTTCCCGAGAAAAACTGGTGTGTTCACAGAGTCCTCCCGGCACTTGCCTGAGAGCGATCAGTTTGCCGGTAGCGGGAGTACCTTTGGCCGTAATGAGATAATGAAGCATCAGTATCCTGTCCGTCAAATCAATGTTTTCGCAGCTTTCTTGCCTCTCCAGGGCGGTAGCAGGGTTCTGCCCTGCGCGACGACGGAGACTATCCCCCAATGAAATTTCCATACTGGGAATAGCCATGACATACGATTGGTTAAGATATTCAATAGTCACCTTGTCGGGATGCACGTATTGCGCACCGCCCCTGAAACACTGCTGCTTTATATCCATGCCTGACAGCTTTTCGCGAGCGAGGCTATAAGCAAGTTGAAGATTTTTCTCGTGGGAATCACACAATGACTTAATTACCAGCCTTTGTTAGTATTTCCTTAACGGATCGGGAGGCAGGCGAAGTCTCTAATAGCTCCAGCAACGGTTTTCTCTCCAAATCATGCCCCTGCTTGAAATTGGTTGACCTAACCCGATTAATAGTACCAGTTTCTAAGTTCGAGTGTCTAGCATGATGGCTTGATGTGCAGTGAATGAGCTTGTTATCTCAATTGAGTAGTTCATTGAGGCTGGTATAGTGGTTAGCTTGTCGCTCGGGCTCAGGACTCTCTAAAAGTGATTACCGAGCCGCAGAGGTAGCTAACGGCTGCTTTCCAAGCAGCAGATCGTGGGTTCGAATCCTGCCAACCCTGCTAGGCCGAGGTGGTGGAATGGTAGACCTGGTGGACTTAGTGTCCTTAACTCCTAGATTGTCTAAATACGACTGACTACACCCGACTACACACTTATATTGAAAGAGTTACGTCAGCGTCAAGGTGGGAAAAGCGTCAAATTAGGCATTACCCCTCAGAATACCAGAATTTCCGGCGATATCGATGATGACAACCCCCCTTGACAATATGTAACAATAGTGTTACAATTAGGCAAAATAATTAATAGAGATGTAACATAGAAAGGAGGCGACAATGGATAACAAGACTATCGGCAAGCGTTTGCAATTCGTTAGAGAATCTGTTGGCTTCACTCAAGAGCAAGTCGCCAAGTATCTAGCGACTAAAAGAGAAATCATCTCTTATATTGAGACTGGCGCTAGACCAGTAAGCACGTTGATGTTACGGAAGCTCGCTGATCTCTATGGATACCAACTCTCGTATTTCGTGGATGAGTCTGCAAAAGAGGAAGGGCCTCAGGTATCTATGGCTTTCAGGGTTTCAGATTTAAGCGACAGCGACCTCCCGATTATAGCACAAGTGAAGAAGATAGCATTTAACCTAGATAGCTTGTACCGTCTCCTTGGAGAGTGAACCATGTTAGAAAGCAAGGCTCGCCAGTTCGCAATTGAGACTCGTCTGAGACTCGGATTACAGTCAACCGAGCACTTCGATGTTTACAGGGCTGTGACTTCGCTGAGGATAACCTGTGTCAAGAGACTATTGGAGAGCAAGATCTCGGGCGCAACACTCAAGACAAATAAAGTCAACGTAATTCTCGTAAATTCCTCAAAAACTCTTGGACACCAGAATTTTACCGTTGCCCACGAACTTTACCACTGCCTTTACGATGTAAATCTCATCAGCCGTGCGTGCAAAACGGAGAAGTTTAGTGGAGGTCGAGGCAGCGAGCAGATTGCTGATTTATTCGCGACTCTTCTACTCATGCCAGAAGAGGCTATCTTCAATCAGCTTCGGCTGCGCAAGAAACCGGATATCAATCTAACGCTGGCAGACATCATAAATTTGGAACAATTCTTCGGCGTGAGCAGAAGGGCCATGTGTTGGAGACTGGAGGAGTTGAAACTCATCAAACGCGAGCAGAGTGAAAATTATTGCATCAACGTTATTCAGAGTGCCATGTCGCTTGGCAAAGACATTGAATTATACATGCCAACCAATGATAATGGCATAATCTCAGATTATGTTGAAAAGGCTAGCGAAGCTTTGCAGAAGAATCTTATTACCGATTCGAGATACGAAGAAATCCTGACTGACGCGGGCTTGCTAGAGAAAGTGATGGAGGTGACGGAGGAGGCAGACGTTGTCGACTGAGCCTCCTATTATTCTTGATTCGGATTTCGTATCTAGTTTTGCTTGGATCAACCGAATGGATATTCTGGAAGGTTTATATTCAGGACGGATGATTGTACTGGAAGAGGTATTAGATGAATTAAGAAGGGTACCGCATTTAGCATCAAAGGTGGAAATGTCTATAAAAAACGGGCATATAAAAAGTGAGGCGATGCTTGCTGACTCTCCCGAAGCTACTCAATTGGCAAAATTCCTCGAGTCTGGCAGATATGGTAGCGGAGAGGCATCTTGTATGGCATATCTGACACAACATAATGGTATTCTGGGAAGTAATAACCTGTCCGATATTAAAGACTTCTGCACCCAGAACAAAAAGCCCTTGCTGACAACACCAGACGTATTACGTCAAGTTTATGAAACAGGGCAAATAAGTCTGGATGAAGCTGATGAAATCTGGGTTGGCATGCTCTCTAAGAGGAGGAAGCTGCCAGCTTCATCTTTCACTGAGTACCTATCGGACGTTGAAAAGGGAGGGAATAGTTAGCTTTGAGAAGGCAATCCGCCGCCGAGTTGATTGGATCTACTATTCGCTCGAAGTTCTACGGATTCACTTTTAGCACGAATCGTTGGGTTTTTTTGTCGGTGCTCGCATCAGCTTCGCTCTTTGCGGCTACAGATGTCCTCACTCTAAGAATAATTTTCGGCTCGGCGTTAGCCGTCACAAGTGGACTTCTGGTGGTGCCACTAGCAGAGTGTGTCGTCTCCTTCCCCAAAGAAATACGAGAAATGATGACGATATCTAGGGCAAGTAGAACGTATTCACTTGGGCTTATCGAAGAGCTTTCGAGCCTTGCCAAAACGATGGGTGTCCGTTTGGAAGGAGAAGATGTTTTGAAGGTGGCGCCACAATGGCTAAATGCAGGGGCTACCATCGATGGCAAGATTATCTTAGGCCAAATCGTCGCCGACGAATTCAACAGAGAAGCACGCAGAGGTATTCTGGCGCATGAATTGGCTCATCTCAAAGCCAAGCATGCTATGAAAAGTGGAGCAGTATTGTTTCTGGCTTTCATACCAGTTTTCTTCCTTATCTCCCTCTTGCACCTGCCCCTTGTTATCAATCTACTATTGATATTCGCTGCATACGGCTTAATCTTGCCGACCGTGAGATGGGGCTTTGAGGAGGAGGCTGACACAATCGCTGCCACCTTTGTGGGCATCAATCCGGTGATAAAAGGATTGAGGAAACTCGCAGAAATAAAACACGCTGATGTTAGGCGTGATAGCTATTCACATCCATCTATTTCCAACCGAATCTGTAGACTACAGAAAACGGGCACATTCTGAATTTCAGCGAATTCCAGCGCGAATTTCCGGGGGCACCATACCAATCAGGCCTGCTATAAATCAGGTATTATGTCCCAGAATACCATGGCAAAGTGAACAATCCGATGGGAAGTGTAATGTCACCTGGTTGCACGAAAAGATGGAATGTTTGACAAACCCCGTGTGAACCAACTAAGCTTGATAGTGGTCGGGGCTGCCTTTATTGAACTGGCTCTCAAGAGAGTTTGAAGACATGAGCGGGACGGACATAATTAAGCTGATCATAAGTATAGTTGCCTGCGAAGGCGCGGGTGGCATCGGTGCCATTTTCACCACCCGTGCAATTCCCACCTGGTATGCGGGACTCAAGAAACCAACCTTTACTCCACCTAATTCAGTCTTCGGACCTGTCTGGATCACTCTTTACCTTTTGATGGGTATAGCCGTTTTCTTAGTCTGGCGGGAAGGATTGGGTCAAGAAGGGGTAACAATAGCCTTTG
>Ga0315532_1000550_pt1 | contig 29728 bp, 24 predicted proteins | sample SalMarWE160370MG_FD_203082 | JGI IMG/M metagenome (GOLD analysis project Ga0315532, IMG submission 203082) | Salt marsh sediment microbial communities from the Plum Island Ecosystem LTER, Massachusetts, United States - Salt Marsh Sediment WE1603-70 ...
GTAAATTTGTGGGATAACAATGTCAGTGTAGTCGATGGGGCAGAAGATTCAGTGGTTGCGACTATTGGGGTTGGGCGTTCGCCTTATGCGATTGCAGTAGATCCACAGAGAAGCCGCATATACGTGGAAAATAGGGATGATGACAATGTCAGTGTGATTGATGGGTCAGGCGATTCAGTGATTGCTACCATTGGAGTAGGAGATTGGCCCTATGGAATTTGTGTAAATACACAGACAAACCGTATATATACGGCAAGTTTTACGACTGACAGTGTCAGTGTAATTGATGGCTCAGGTGATTCGGTTATTGCAACCATTGGAGTTGGAGATCATCCTTTCGCATTTGCCGTAAATCCCCAAACAAATCGCATTTATGTTACAAATGTGGGTGGTTCTAATATCAATGTAATTGATGGCTCAGGAGATTCAGTGATTGCAACTGTAGCGGTTGGAAGTTATCCCGAGGGAATTGCCATAAACCCAGATATGGATCGTATCTATGTGGCAAATCGGGAAGATAATAATGTTACAGTTATTGACGGTATTACTAATTCAGTGGTTGATACTATTAGGATTGGGGCTTTTCCAGGAGAAATTACTTCAAATTCGCAAACAAACCGGATATATGTAGTAAATTTGTGGGATAACAATGTCAGTGTAGTCGATGGGGCAGAAGATTCAGTGGTTGCGACTATTGGGGTTGGGAATTCGCCTTATGCGATTGCCCTAAACCCGCAAACAAACCGGATATATGTGGCAAGTTTTAATAGCGTTAGTGTAATTGACGGCATCGGTGATTCAGTGATTGCCACTGTTTCGGTTGGAAATAATACCGCTGGAGTTGCAATAAACCCAGAGACGAACCGAATATATGTGACAGATTCTTGGGATAACAATGTCAGTGTGATTGATGGATTAGAAGATTCAGTGGTTGCGACTGTTGAGGTTGGTAATTCGCCCTATGCAGTTGCCGTAAACCCGGAGACGAACCGTATATATGTGGCAGTACAAAACAACATTGATGTAATTGACGGTACCACTGATTCAGTGATTGATAGTGTTGAGATGGGAGGTAATTCCTACGCAGTTGCCGTAAACCCCGAGACAAACCGGATATATGCGGCAGTGGGAAATAGTATTAGTGTTATTGATGGTACCACTAATTTAGTGATTGATAGTGTTGAAACTGGAGATTATACCGAGGAAATTAGCGTGGACCCAGAAATCAATCGTATATATGCGGTAAGCAGCAATTACAACATTCTCAGTGTAATTGATGGGGCAGCTGATTCAGTGATTGTAACCGTTGAGGTTGGAGATGGTCCCGAAGGGATTGCCGTGAATCCGCAGACGAACCGTATATATGTTAGTTGCTATGATGAGGGAACAGTATGGGTTCTTCATGATGAAGGGGCAGGAATAGAAGATTTTACCCGCAATCCTCAGTTTTTAAGTTTCAATGTTTATCCCAATCCATTCAACACGAGTACAGAATTTGTTTTCAATCTGCCGGCTGAAAGCAGAGAAGGAGATGTTAAATTCTTCATCTATGATGTAAGCGGAAGAGAAGTCAAATCCTTTTCTTTAGGCAATAAAAACTCTTCCGCATTCACTATCTCCTGGGATGGAAGGGATAATTTTGGTAAGAAACTCGGCTCGGGGATATATTTCGGTGTACTAAAGTCAATGGATGGTAAATTACAGAAGAAGAAAATGATTATGATTCGGTAAATGTTAAGTAGATTCTTCGAATCTAAGTTAATTTGTTGAATTGTAAAATGGTTAAATGGGACAAGAAGAAATATTTATTTGTGTTATTAGTGTGATTTGTTGTTTTTCTTGGAGGTTGTGGGATTGGTTTTAAACAAACAAAATAAAAAGGAGGGGTGTGGTGGGCTTTGTGCCTCTGCCTGCCCCGTAGGGAAGAATGAACGTATCGGGGTGTCTTTGTGTGATAATATTTTTTTTGGTAGGGATTTGGGGTAAAATAAAAAAGAAACTCTGTGTTCTCTGTGTGTTTTGTTTTTCTCTGTGTCCTCTGTGGTTAGATTAGGATTTAGAGAGTGGGGATTGGGATTTAGTAAAAAAAAATAAATAAAGAGGTGGTTGGGTAATCTTGTGTTAATCTGTGGAATCTTGTGGTTAAAAATATTTTTAATATGCAGAATATAAAAATAATTTTAGAATACGACGGAACTGACTTCTACGGCTGGCAGGTTCAGCCCGTCAAACGAACCGTTCAGGGTGAGTTGGAAAAAGCCCTCAAAATTATCTTTAATAAGAAAATCAGAGTAACCGGTTCGGGTAGGACGGATGCGGGAGTTCACGCAACAGGTCAAGTAGCTTCCTTTGCCTGCCCTGAAAAAATTTCCGCAAAAGAATTGAAAAGCGCGATTAACGGAAATATTTCCCGTGATGTTTTTGTAAAAGAGTCCAAAAGAGTGCCTGAAGACTTCAACGCTAGATTTTCCGCAGCCCTGAGAATATACAGATATCAGATAGCGAAAGAAAAATCGGTCTTCAGTAAAAGGTATTTTTTTCAAGTTGACGGAGAACTAAATATAAAAAAAATGAAAAAGGCGGGGAAAGAGCTTATCGGAGAAAAGGATTTTACGAATCTCGCAACCAAAGACAGCGGAATTTGTTACTTAAAAGGGATAAAAATCTTAGAGAATGAAAACGATATTTTTATTGAGGTGGAAGCTAATCGTTTTTTGCGTAGAATGGTAAGGGGCATAATTGGGCTTTTAATTGCCGTCGGTAGAAGTGAAATCACTCCATCTGAGGTTAAAGATGTACTTTCAGGAACTAAAAGAAGACCACCGGTCGCCCCGCCTCAGGGTCTTTTTCTTGTAAAAGTAAAATATTAATTTCTTAATTGGTTCGTTGGATGGTTAAAACAAAATAATAAAAATGAGTAGTGTGTCTCTGTGTCCTAATCTTAGGATTTAGAATTTTGGGGTTGGGATTTAGTAAAAATAAACAAAAATTTTTCTTTATTCGTGCTATTTGTGCAATTTGTTGTTCTTCTTAGTTTTGGTGTGTGGTGGGGTAATCTTGTGATAATCTGTGTAATCTGTGGTTAATTTTTACAAGTTTTTTTCGAGTTTTGCTTTTTAATTTCGTTTGATTAAAAACACCCTTTACATTTTAAAAAAATTAACTATTCTAATATATATAAATAAAGGTGTTAAATGAATATTCTTATTGTGGATGATTCAGAAGACCAGTTATATGTGCTTAAGGCAATTTTAAGCGAAAAAGGTTACAAAAAGATACATCTTGCCGATTCGGCAGACCAGGCTTTCGGAATTCTTGGACTGAAGGGCAAAAAGAATAAACAGGATATAGATCTTATCTTGATGGATGTGAAGATGCCAGGAATAAACGGTATAGAAGCCTGCGGTAAGATAAAAAAAGAGGAATCTCTAAAAGATATCCCGATTATAATAGTTACAGCTCACAAGGAAGAAACTCATCTGCAATCAGCTTTTGATGCAGGAGCTGTTGATTACATAACAAAACCGATAAATGTGACAGAACTTTTAGCCAGAGTCCATTCTGCGTTAAGATTGAAGATGGAAACAGACAGTAGGAAAGAAAGAGAAAGGGAATTGTTGGAAATGGCTGAGCAGTTAGATGCTGCTAACAAGCAATTAAAACGAATGTCCTACCTGGACGGGTTGACCGCCGTTCCAAACCGCCGTTACTTTGAGGAATTTTTCACGAGAGAATGGAAAAGTGCTGTCAGAGTCGAGGAGTTTATCTCGCTTATCATGTTTGATATCGATTGTTTCAAAGCTTATAATGATACGTACGGGCACCTTAACGGGGATGACTGTCTAAAAAAAATTGCCAAAGCATTGAATAATACATTGAAAAGACCCAGGGATTTTTTGTGCAGGTATGGAGGAGAAGAATTTATTGCGGTACTTCCGGATACTGATGAAAAAGGAGCCCTGGAAGTTGCAGGGAGGTTTTTGCGTGAAACAAAGAAGCTGAAAATGACTCATAAAACTTCATCTGTGAATAAAAATGTTACCATAAGCATAGGAGTGGCAACAATTAAGCCCGGTAAAAAAGAGAAATCAAAATCGTTTGTCAATAAAGTAGATAAGGCCCTTTATGCAGCTAAGCAGGCTGGACGTAATTGTATAAAGTTAGCGAATTAAGATAATTAACATGGAGGTGAATTGATGCCATGTGAAAAAGATGATGAAAAAATCATAGTTAAAGTCCCGGGGTATGCAGCCGGATTGGTTCCTAATTTTCTTAAGAACAGGGAGAAGGATATAAAAGGAATTAACGAATCTCTGGAGAAAGGAGATTTTGAAACCATTGAGAGACTCGGGCACAGTATGAAGGGTTCGGGTTCTATTTACGGGTTTGATGGGGTATCTGAATTGGGGAAAATAATTGAAGGATCTGCAAAAAATAAAGATTCTGAAGGGATTAAAAAAAATTTAGCGGAACTTAGGGAATATTTAAATAGAGTAGAAATCGTAAATGAATAAAAAATCCCGCATAATTTACATCGATGACAATCAAGACATGCTTAAACTCGTAGAAAGAATTCTTTCGGGTCAAAACTACGAGATTATAACAGCAATAAGTCCGTCAGAGGGAATCCGGAAAGTAAAAGAAGGAAAACCGGATGTCGTTCTCCTGGATATAAATATGCCTTCTATGGATGGTTATACAGTGTGTTCCAATCTTCAGGAAGATAAAGATACCTCGTTAATTCCCGTTATTTTCTTAACTGCTCTTGAAAGCGATAAAGATAAGGCAAAAGCATTTTCTGTGGGAGGGGTAGATTATTTGGTTAAACCAATAAAAAAAGAAACTCTTCTGCCTATAATCGAAAAGCATTTAAAAACCCGAAGACGCTGGGAAAAGCTTGCCGAAAGTTCTCAAAATATTAAAAAGCATGTAAAGCCTTTAGATTTTGAAAGATTTTTGAAGTTCTTATCATATAGTCTTGATTTGCCTAAAGAAAACAAAAAACAATTATTAAGAATAGCGCCCCGAGAATTATATTTGTTCTCATCGAAGATAAATATAAGCAATAAAAAAATGGCTGAGTATATCAGCGGTTTTCTTGGATTTCCTTATACTCCAACCATAGAAATCGAAAGCGTTCACCTTGGTGCGTTTCCGGGACCATTCTGCAAAAAAAATCTTATTGTACCAAGGCTTGAGCTTTCAGGTGAAGAAACGCTGGTAGTCAGCAATCCCTTTGACTGGGAACTGATGGATTCTCTGGATAGTTTCTGGGAGGTTTCTCCCCAGTCAAGGCTTATTATAACCGAACCTGAAAATATTGAAAGACTTTTTAAGGAGGTTGGGTCTCACGAAGAGATTGACTTAATGGGAAAAACAACATACAAAAGAGACGAAAAAATAGGGCAGGGTATAAGTGAAAAATATGTAACTCAAGTGTACCAGAAAGAGGAGAAAGGTGCGCGGAAAGTTGAGGAAGAAGAGGAAGCAGGACCGATCATAGCTATAGCGAACAGTATCTTACAGGAAGCCATTAGGGGAAGAGCGAGCGATATACATATCGAACCCAAAAAAAATGAATCCGTTATCAGATTGAGGGTTGACGGAGATATGGTTGACCATTTGACTATAAAAAAGAGAACAAGCCAGATGGTCATATCCCGTCTTAAATTATTGGCGGGTCTTGACATTGCTGAACGCAGAAGACCACAGGACGGAAGTTGTGCACGAGAAATAGCGGGAGGAGTATACAGTTTTCGTCTTGCAACCACCTCCACTCCTAACGGAGAAAGTCTCGTAATAAGAATATTAAAACCCTACGCAAAACCCAAAACACTGTTGGAACTGGGTATGACCGAGAAACAGGCAAACACTCTTAAAGATAGCGGGAATCAGCATCATGGAATGGTTCTTGTCGTTGGTGGAACAGGTTCAGGAAAGACGACAACGGTTTATAGCTTACTTTCACAAATAGATACTGCAACAAGAAGTCTTATGAGTGTCGAAGACCCTGTTGAATACCGTATTCCGTCAGCAAATCAACAGCAGGTGAATGAAAAAGCAGGGATATCTTTTGAAGATCTTTTGAAATCTTCGGTCAGGCAGGATCCCGATATTCTTTATATGGGAGAGATAAGAGATCATTATTCCGCAAAAACAGCTATAGATTTTGCCTCAACGGGTCACTTAACCATCTCGACTCTTCATACTTCAAATGCGACTTCCGCTATTTTCCGTCTTGAGCGGTTAGACGTTACAAGATTGCAAATGTCGGAAAGTCTCCTTTGTATTATTGCTCAGAAATTGATAAAGAAACCCTGTCAGGCTTGCAGTAAAATTGTACATATATCTGATGAGCAGAGAAAACTCTTAGAGCCGTTCACGGATGATATTCCCCAAAGAGTTTTGAAAGTAAACGGATGTCCGAATTGTAATAACACAGGATATTATGGCAGAGAAGGTGTATATGAGGTGTTAAAATTCGACGAAGAGATAATTGAGGAAATCAGAAATGGAACTCAAATCTCGAAAATCCGCCGCTTGTTTAAAGAAAAAGGTTGTTATCTTTTAGGTGACCATGCGATCGAGAAAATTAGAAGTCTTATATTCGCTCCCGAAGATGTTTATAATAAGGTATTGGTAGAAGAAGCTCCTGCTAAGAGAACAGAGAAGGTTACTCGTGAGGGTCAGGAGGAAATTAGAGAAAAGGAAAAAGTCGGAGAGGTTGAAACTACCGATGTCGGAGATAAAGGAAAAACAATTCTTGTTGTAGAAGATGATGATGATTCCCGAAATTTAGTATCCCGATTTTTGACCAATGCCGGCTATATGGTAACTCTTACCGAAGATGGAGCTGCCGCTTTACTTGATATAGGAAGAAAAGATTTTGACCTTATAATTTCCGATGTTAATATGCCCAATCTTGATGGGTTCGCTTTGATGGGAATTATCAAGCAGAAAGGAATCAAAACGCCGGTAATTTTTCTGACGTCTCTTTCGGATTCGGAAAATGAAATTGAAGGTCTTAAAAAAGGCGCTTCAGATTACTTAACAAAACCTGTAAAAAAAGAACTATTACTTCTTAGAGTTAAAAAATTACTCTCGGTTTAATTTTTTTATTTAAGGTTTCTTATTCTAATCCTGTTATTTATTCCTTTACTAATGGTACGGTATTCCCTCCATCCGTAAGAATAAGAATTTTCGCCTCGCGACCTTTTTCTTCGATTGATTTCGCAAAAGCTTTCTGCAGGGAATCAAAAGGACTCATAAATGTTTCTTTTAGGATTTTATCCTCAATTTCGGATACTGCATATATTTTAGCTTTTTTTGATAGTTCTACAATTCTTGCAGCCTTGTGATAACCCAACCGGTAATCTTCTCTTGCTTTTTTTATTATTTTCTCCGGATCAGTAGTAGACGAAAGCAATTTATAGAAATTATCAGGACCAATTCCATCATTGCACGGGGCAACCAAGATCAGTATTCCGCCGTTTTTAAGCGCAAGTTTGCCGTGTTCGATTGCTTTGTGAGCTTGATATAAGTTTTTATCCAGAGGAGGTTTTGCAACTGTTATTACAATATCTGCTTTTTCTCTTATAAGAACACAAAAAATATCTCGGGCGTATTCGGAGGCTCTAAAAAAGGATTCGTGTATGTCTCCGCAGAATACTGCACATAAATCTTTTTCGTTTTTTACTATTGTTTGAATTGAAAAGATTGGGGTATCAGGTATTTTATTTAAAGCGTCTAAAAGGTCTTCATGAACAGGATTCCCTTTAAGTTTGGTTGGTGCAACGCCTTTTTCCAGGGCAAGTTTGTGATTTTGTTCGATTGTAGTGTGTCCTGCGAGTCCCGGAATGAAGGCTTTTCTACCGCCGGTAAAACCTGCGAAATAATGAGGTTCCACGGACCCAATTGGAATAATAGCCCCTGCTTCTATAATTTTTTCATTTATCCATACTTCGGTTCCTTTTTTTGTTGTTCCAAGATTTACAAGACTTTTATAATTGCTTGCGTTGTGGACTATGATATTGGAATTGATTCTGTTGTAGAATTCTCCGAAGATTAATTTTAGTTCTTTATTTTTCGGTTCTTTATGGGCTCCTGTTGCTATTATATATTTTGCTTCTTCAAGATTCATTCTTTTATCCAGTTCCTTTAAAATCTCGAGAGTAGGTGTGGGTCTTGTTGCATCGTTAATTATAAAGAGAAAACGGCTATTTTGCGTTAGCCATTTTTCAAAAGGTTCAGTTCCTGCGGGATTTTTAAGTGCTTTTCCGATTATTGATTCTTTTTTCTCAAAAGTTGTTTCTCTCGGATAGAAAAATTCAATGTTAAGATTATCGGGTAAATCCAGTTCTGTTTTTTTTATGCCGTAAGGTATTGTTATTTTCATATTGTTTTAAATAATTGGCTTCCTCAGAGATATTTTTTACGTTAAATTAAAACTATTTGCGGTTATTCCTCTATCTTTTTTAATAAATTAAAGACATTGTCTGCGGTATGTTCGTTTAGTTTTCTATTATAGTCAATTGCTTCCTTTTTTGCGTGATAAATGTTTCCAAAATAATATCTGCGGAAAAGGAAGAAGTATACAACATATGCGTTTCCATATTCCTTTTTTAATAATTTGTAAATAATAAAGTATATGTTGGCGCCGTTAAGTAACAGGGCATTGATACCGTCACCTGCATTGCCTGCATACATCTGCCCAGTACCGGGAATAAAAGTAGAAAGCCATTTTGCGGTTGCTGGTGATTTATAATTCATATTTTGTGCTGAAGAAAGTAGGGAATCGACCATGTGAGCAAGTTCGTTGGTTCCGCCTTCTGCGAAATACATTTCTAATGCATCTTTCGCGGATTCCCACTCGTAACAATAAAGATGAGCAATTCCTAGAAAAAGCGATGCTTTTCTTTTTATTTCAGGAAATTCACTGAAAGATAAAAGTTTAAGAAGCATGAATTTCGCTTTATTATATTTTCTCCAGGCAATATAAGTTATCGCTATATCGATTTTTCGTTCTTCTCTTATACTATCATTGATAGCAGTTTGCGCTGATGATTCCATAGCGTTTAAGGATTGTTTCAGATTGTGTTTGTTTCTGTATGCAAGACCAATTTTATAGTAGGCATAGCTTATTTCTTTTTCTCCAGTGTTAAAGTGAATATAACGCTGGTATTCGGTTATTGCTTCTTCATAAAAATCCGAATCGAAAAATTTATCTGCAAGCTCAAGTATCGTGTCTTTTCCTGAAAGAGGGATGGCTGTAAGTATTAGCAAATAGAGATAGTTTTTATTTATAATTGTCATTCAGGTATTTCTTTACGGATAATTCAAACATCGTTTCTTGCTCTTCGTTGTAAATATCCGCAGCTACAACAGAACCGTAAATATTGCCGAGGTAGAAAAGCCCACCCAATACACCAAAAATCCATCCCTTGACCGAATGAATACCATCCGCATCAAAACCTTCATAAGCCTGCCAGCTAGTAATGCCAACTGTTACCAATGAATGAAACCCATCTGCGGGACGGTTACAATAGAATTTTCCTGAACCGGGAATTACTGCGGAGAATATCCCGGAGACGAATCTATTCTTTTGTGGTAAATTTTGCCCTTTTTTCAAGAAGAAAAACAATTGATCTTGTTTGGAATAGGTATCATTTAAGGATTCTCTCGCTTCATCCCATTCTTTTCTTTGTATGTGATTAAGGGTCATTAATTGTTTAGCCCTGGTATTTACAGTTGACTGGTTTAAGAAGTAAGCTTTTAGTATTTTATTAGATTGTTCGAAATTGTCCATTAAAGAGTGACAAATTCCTATTTCCAAATAAGCTTCATCGAGAAGAAGACTTCTGGAGTACTCGTTAGCAATTTTTTTAAAATAGTTTATTGAATATTTATAGTTTTCGCTAAAACGGTAACATAAAGCAATTTTAAAGAATATTGAATCTGTGTTTTGGGGGAACGAATCTGTTACAAAGAGAAAACGCTGGTATTCTCCTGCAGCTCGAATATATTGTTGTTCATCAAATAAATAATCCGCAAATCTACGAATATTTTTTCCCTTAAAATATTCTGGTTCTGAGGTTTTTCCTTCCAGAGAAAAAGTTAAATAAAGAGTAAAAATAAGAATTGACTTTAAGCATTTCATTAGTAATGGTTGCAATTGGTTCCTTTATTAGTACATAGATTTTCAGGCAAAGGGAATTCACTTTTTGATCTTCCTATATAATAGGCTTCTACGGGATAATCTATTGCATATCCTGTTTTTGGATCTCTTGGATAATACTTTCTTGAAAGTCCGAAACATCTCTGCAATCTATCACTTGCCATAAGAAATCCGTGTAATGCACCGTATTCCTGTATTGCCTTTGTCATAAAACGAGAGCAGGTCAGCGTAAAATTGCAGGAGGGGGCATCCTGAGAAGAGATGTATATTTGGTAAAAACGGATGAATCCCGAAAAAACAAGTTTAACTTCGGAAGTTTCTTTGAAGTTTAAAAGGGAAACAAAACGCTCATCGGTTTTATCGGATATCAGTGCATTTGCCTCATAAAGAAAATCCAGTTGATTTGTAATCTCAGTAGAGGAAATTAAGTTTAAATGTAAAAAACAGATTGCTATATTTACCATTTTATTTCCTCTATTTCCACTCCTTCAGGAATTTTAAAATTTACAATTTCCTTTGGAAGTAAATCGTTAAAAACAGGATTATTGTATGTGATTTTTTCTAATATAGTGTCTGTATCTGTGTATAATGTCGTACTTATTTCTTGTGGAAAATAATATTCTCCATAATTCAGGTGGTTTGTATAAGAGGCTTTTAAAAATATTTTCCCGGATTGTTTTTTTAACTCGGAAGAAATGATCCTGTTATCAACAAATATTAATTTTAAACTGCTAATTTGTTTTGATAATAAAGGCGGCGGATTCCAATAAGTGATTAAAGTGTCTTTTTTTATTTCGTGAATTGATAAAGAATAACCTCGATCGCATACTCCGAAATCCTCTTTCATAACGTTCAGAAATGTCTGAAAAAAAGAAAAGGAGACCGGATAAGGGGAAATAAATTTGAATGCGATGGAATCTTCAGGATAGTATATAACGACCTCATTATTTTTGAAAGACATCCATTGAAGTATTGGTTTCTGGATGGATACGAGAACTTTTCCGGGGAATTGGCAATAAAGTAGACCTTCTATTGTCTCTTCGATATCTTTTTGCTTAAGGTTTCTTGTAAATTCTACAGTTGCGTTATTAATAGGAAGCGCATAAGTAATATTGCTAAGAGTTAAGAATAAAAAAAGCAGAAAAGTTGCGTTTTTTTTACTTGAGGTGTTTCTAATTTAGTCTATCCTCCTGAACCACTGCCACAAGAAGAACCACCATCAGAACCACTGCCACAAGAAGAACCATCATCGCCTTCTCCACAGGAAGAACCGGTTAGACAGCTTGATTCTTCTTCGGAAGAACTATAGCATGATGAAGGAAAAACATCATCGCAAGTATTGCTTGCCGACTCATTACAGCCCTCATTCAATTCAATGGCAAGTAGTGCACACCCGGCCATTGTGAGGGTAGATGCGCATCCGATACAGCTATACACGGTTTGGATTCTTTTTACTCTTGATTTGTAAGAATCACTGTAGGCTTTGATATATTCCGGAGATCTGCCCGCAAAAGCTGCAGGGTCAGGAGATGAAGAATGCCACATCATTGCTATTCCGGTTCCTATTAGAGTCATTCCTGCGCCAATCCAGCAAGCTTTATTTACGTCGCTGTTGGCGGCTTTTTCGGCCTCACTCTTTGCCATGTATTGGTCCGGTTCCTCAAGAGCTAATAATTGTGTGGGTAGGATTATAGTTAACACCAAATACATTATAAAGAAAACCTTTAAAAATTTCATATTTTTGACTCCCTTATTTAAATATTATAAAAAAAATATCATAAATGTCAAGGATGTAAATTTTTGGTCCGTGGAACCGTTGATACGTTAGTTAGTTCGTTGATCTGTTAAAAAAACACACCAACCCACCCATACACTTACCTCAAACAAAATTCGACAGGATTATATTTACTAATTCACTGATTTACTAATATACTAATCACTAAAATTATCTCAGTTTATAATGGTCTTTCTCTATCCGTGTGATTACCCTTTCATATCTGGAACAGTAAAGGTATCCTGTTAGTTTTACCTGTAAAATCGGGATACTTCCAAGCTCCTTTTTCCCTTTTCCAAACAAAAATTTGATATTCTTTATCTTATCTTCTATCCACATGGAGAAGTTTTTATCCTGAGTTAAATTTTCTTTTATATTGAATTGTTCTATCTCTTCCCGAGAAATATTAAAATACCCATTTTCTTTATCTATCAGAAAATCACGCAACAAATGTGCCTGGTGAGAAGCGTACGCAGATAAAGAAAATTCTTCTCTGTAAGGTAAGGTGGGGGCCAGGAAAAATAGTAAGGCCCGGGTGTAGGCGTCTCCGATTTTCTTTGAGTATTCGTTCAAACCTTCAAAATGGGGAATTGTATGTTTTCTTTTAATGTCAAAGTTAAAGACCTCAAACATTTTACGGATTACCGTTCTTAATCCGTATCCGTTTTCGATGTCGTATTTAATAACCTCCGAAATAGCTTCCTCGAAGCAATTTTTTGTTTTGGGTTTATTTTTATTATAAAGAGCGTTTATTATCTTTGATTGTAGGAGTAGAAAATTCTTTTGTTCTGATTTATCTATATTCACATTGTCCACAAAGTCGTCAACCCATCGGAGATATGTATATAAAAAGTTAGCCAATTTCCCTCTTTCTCCTCGTATGAACAATTTTGTTGCTAAATAGGCTTCCTTATTATGTTTTTTCTGAGATTCTTCATTAAACTCACAATATTTCTCCATCTAGCTTTGAGCCTCGAGTATATTTAAGGAGCTGTAAAAGAAAGCTCTGTTTTGCAAAAACAGATTTTCACTAAGCTCTTGCAGCCTTGATATTTTAACTTTCAAAGACCGAGGAGGTTCTCTTGAAATTAAGTTATTCCAATAAACTATTCTTCCGCCTTTTTTTATTTGGGGTGAAATTTGTTGGATTCTTCGGGCGTATTGATTATAGCTCATATATTCGAATATATCCGAAAGATTAAACCCGTCGAAAGTTATTCCCCGATTTTTTTCAAGAGCTTCCTTTAGTGTGCTTCTAAAGATAATAAGTTTATCTAAATTTTTGCGGATCTTCTCGAAATTTTCTTTTCTCAGGAAAAATGGTAAGGAGTTCTGAAAATTACCCTTTATTATGTATTCAAGATATGGATTGTCGTGTGTTGGAAGAGCGGTTAATGCATATTTAATTCTTTTCTTCACTTCTTTTGCGATACTGTTTTCTGTGTATTTGAGATAATATGAATTTCTACCTAAGCCAAGATGCGTAAGAGTAATGGGGTTAAACACTATATTAAGAAATAAATCCCATCTCCAGGAACTTACTTTTTTGTTATAAAAATCAACTCTCTCTGATTTGCTCTTTTTGGAGATTAATTTTTCCCAATTATCCTTACGCATAATTAAAGGCATAATACGCTTTTTGAGTAACCGGAAATAATTCTCGACTTTCCCGGCATGAATTATTCCTTTTGAGATTAAGGTTAGATTATTGTCCCAGAAAGTTCTTGTTTCATCAGGCAATAATTTACGTAATTTTTCGTAGGTGAGTATCCTCTTCGAATCTTCTTTTATACCCATAAAAGATAATACTTTATTATATGAAAGATTTTTAAAGATTGTTTTTCGAATTTCAATACAGGCAATCTGAGCTGTACTCCTATCCACAGCTAAAACAAAGTTAGGGTTTTTAGTCAATATACCAAGGGCATTATCTCCCGCTGAAGATATCGAAAGATATATGCCATTTTTCTTTACGTTAAGAGCTTGCAGTACTATCTCTGTATCTTCCCAGCAGTTAGAGTAACGGATTATATCATTTGATTTCATCAATACCTTTCTTGGAAAAATTTATCGAGCCGGGTTGATAAGTCAAGGGGATTCTTAAGGTGGAGCTTTAAGAATGACGGATGACCGCAGACGGTAGACCGAAGTTACTAAATCCCGACCCCTAAATCCAGAATCCTAAAATCGCCATTTTACCATTTTTCTATTTGACCATTTGGCTTAGATTCTTCGAATCTAAAAACCCCCTTGGCAAACTCGAAAAATTGATTAATATACTTTGTATAACAAAGTACTTTGTTATATTTAAATTTAATGGTGGGTTTTTATAAAAATAAAAGAGCTTAAGAGGGAGGATTATTATGGATTGTAAAATTGTTTTTCTTTTGTTGTTTTCTTGTTCTTGTGTTTTGTATGGTTTTAAGCAAAATGCGATAGGGTTGAGAAATTTGAGTTCTGAAGTGCATTACTTCTTAGGGGAGGGTGATCTTAGCGAACTATCGTTTATGGGGGAATATGATAAGGGTACGCCGGAATTAAAAAGTACGAGTACAGCAGTAAATTATTCTATAGGGGCAACGTTTCTTCCGAGTGTGCCGATATTGGTTTGTATGGCTATGGATGATGTGCCCTTTTCTTTTGCTGCAGGTAGTTTTATTTTATCTGTTTCGGGGTTTGTTGTTGGTCTTAGTGCGGGGCATTTTTACGCAGGTAATAGAAGTAGAGGTATGGCGTCCATTGGTTTTAGGTCGATCTGTGCTGGAGCTGGTCTTGTCGGGTGTTATGGAGCCATGGCTTCTTTATTTTCGGAAAATTGGGATAATGTAGGACCTTTTGTTACAGTTGCTGTTATTTCAGGTGTAGGTATTTTAGGATTCGCTTTATTTGATATTGCTACCTGTCCTAAATCGGTAGAAAAATACAACAATTCAATTCGTGATCACGGCGGATTTCACCTAACCCCTGAGATAGATGTAAAAGATAAAAATTATGGATTATCGCTTGTTTATGAGTTTTGATATAGCAAAGAAAATACTTCGCATTGAGTCATGCGTCTTGAGCCCGGCGCCATAATCCAAAATAAAACCCAATCCACACACCACCAAATTTATCTCATACAGAGACACTGAGAACACAGAGATTATATTTCTTTTGACGCACGACTCGCGACACAGGACTCACGACTGCTTTAGATTCGTTGAATCTAAAGCCCCCTTGACAAAAGATTGAATAGATGTAATAATTTTCCAATGATATAAGTAAGGAGGTTTAAATGCCTAAAGTTATTTATGATTATAGTAAATGTACCGGTCTTGCTGATTGTGCTGAAGCTTGTCCGGTAGAGATACTGGAAGGCAGCGGAAGCGGAAGATGGTGTAAGCCTGTTGATGATGAGGTCGCGAACAAGGAAGAACTTGACAAATATTATGAAGAAGTTGACCCTAATGATTCTTCGAAACTCGTATTGACTTTTGATATGCCTGAATGTATTGAGTGTCAGGCTTGTGTTGCTTCCTGTTCTCTAGGCGCAATAGAGATAGAATCAGATTAATTTCAGTCTATTAGTGAATTAGTTGATTATTTAATTGGTGAAACTAGGATTTGGGATTTAGGATATGGGATTTAGTAAAAATAACAAAGAAAAATCTTGTGTTAATCTTGTGTAATCTCGTGGTTAAAATGTGGTGTGTGGTGTGCTTTGTGTCTTAGTGCCTTTTTGGCAAAATTTGAGTAGTGATGGGAATTCATAAATTGAATCGTAGTATTATAATTTTTTTTCTCCTTATTTTTTCTTTTCAGTCTTTAGCGGGTACTAAAGGTCAGATTGAAGGTAGTGTGGTTGACGCGAAAACGGGTAGGTTTTTATCTTATGTCAATATAATTATCGTTGGAACCAGCCTGGGAGCGGATTGCCAGAGCGATGGCTCTTACCACATAACAAATATTTCTCCCGGTATATATGATATTCAGGCTAGAGGTATAGGTTATCTGCCCTTAACTGTAACGGGTGTTCTTGTAGAAGCGGATCATAGTACCCAATTGGAGCTTGAACTGTTTGCCCCCAGAACAATAAAAGCTAAAGATGCAACAATCGAGGCAGAAAAAGAGATTATTAATATGGATATGTCTTCGAGAAGGTATTGTTCGAATATTGAAGAGATAATAGAAATTCCTCTGGTTTCGGACATTGAAGATTATCTTGCTTTTTACTCATTGCGGGAGAGATTGGGATACATGGAAAGAGAAAACCCCGACATTTTGTATATGACTGATGGTTTCCCCGTGTTAGATAACAGGCTGAATTTCTCAGTATTGATGCCGCCTTTGTCTGCCGTTTCCAATGTTGTCGTGTTTGATGGAGGCTTTAGTGCCGAGTATGGGAATGTAAGTTCTTGTGTAGTTAATGTTATAGAGAAAGAAGGGGGTAGAGATTCATATCATGGCTCGGCTAATTTCGGGTACACTTTCCCTCATATGCCGCATCATGGGAGTAGTATTTTTAGCCCTTATAACGTTCACATTCGTCCGTTTGTTGATACGACAGATGGTTTATGTTGGAATGGCACCTCCGTACTGCCGGAAGAAGAAGCGGATGATTACGAATCCTTTGAAGGCTGGATTCAGTATGCGCAGGATAGGGAAAACCAAGGAGATACTCTAAACGCCAATGAGTGGAGAGATTTATTTATGTATGTGTATAGAACCGAAGGCAGTGAGAATCTTGGTCAGATTCCCGGAAGTTATGGAGATAAAACGGGATACGTGATTGATTTTGGCTTTGGAGGACCTTTCCCGGGAGTAAATATTCTAACTTTTTTTGTTTCGAATGTAAGGAAAGTAGAACCTTTTTCCCTTCCCGTAACAAGAGAAAATTACGTTATGAATAAAACGGACTGGAAGATAACTTTTCATCTAAAACCTGAGATAAAGCTTAACATAAAGGGTTTATTCGAAATTATAGAAACCGTTACCAGTGATTCAAGGGAAATATACCCGGATGGTAGAATCTGGGCGCAGAGTGGTGATATTCTTAATGATGTGGGGAGAAAGGATTTTATGTACTGGGTAGATGCTTTGAATCCTTATAATATTAGAAGATATGGATGGGGTTTTGATTTCAGTCATTCTCTTAGTCCGTCCACATTCTATAATCTAAAGATGTTTTACTCACGGTTTAGACATTCGTCAACCCCTATTTGGGAAGAGGCGGGATCTGATATAAATTTCAGGGATACAACAGATCTTATATCTTTTGGGAATATAAGCATACCGAGAGAAACACCCTTTGGTTATGAAAGCTTCGCAGGTAATAATTGTTATTACAGCGATTTACTACCTGCTGGTTTCCTGTTCAGTAACTACGGAAGAACTCAAGGAGATACTTCCCGGATTAACACTATTAACTTTAGTGCTGAAGTAACTTCGCAGATTACCTCCAGGCATCAGCTTAAAGGGGGAATCCAAATCAATCATGATCAAATATATTCACATTTGTACAGTGGTATTTCCGGAGCAACGGTAGAAATTGCTGATGAAGTACTCTGGAGTGTTAGCCCTATTCGGGCGGGATTTTATGTGCAGGATAAATTCTCTTTTGAAAAATCATATACTAAACTCGGATTAAGATTGGATTATTATAATTTGGGAAGGAACAATGCTAAATGGAAAATAAGTCCTCGATTGGGGATATCTACGCCGATTAGAGAGTTTGGCAAAATTTACTTCAATTTTGGTTATTTTTATGAGTTGCCCGAATCCGAAAGGCTTTATGGTGAATATATAAATTATATAGATTCCATTGGATACCGTGGTAATTCCCAATTGGATTTTCCGGAAAAGATTTCTTACGAATTAGGCTTTGAAAAGAGTCTTTTCGATCAGTATTTGTTTAGCGTTTCTGCTTATCACAGCGATTATGATAACCAAATAGGTGAAGTGAATTTTGATGATAGTGTTGGAGACATTCCTTATAGCACTTATGCTAGTAATTTTTATGGAGACATGAAAGGATTTGAAATTTCTCTGAGAAAAAGATACGGGAGACATTTTAGAGGTTTTTTGAAATATAATCTTAGCACAGGTTCATACAAAGGATCGGGAATCGATGATATCCCGATAAGGACAAAAAGCTCTCTTCGCCTTCTTTTAACTTTTGACACATCTGATGATTGGGGAAAGGTACTAAAGAACATTTCAAGCAGTATTCTTTATACGCGGATGGGAGGTGATTATTTTAGTTACGACCCCTATGCGGATGACCTTTTTTTACCTCGTGATCCAGCTTACCTAAACAATCTTAAATGGCAGGATGAAGCTTACTGGAATTTGCTTTTGAGTAAAGATATATCGTTACGTGGTTTTAAGTTTAATTTTTATGCGGAAGTTAACAATCTTTTTGATTCTAAATATATAACTAATGATAATTGTTTCAGGGTTGATTCTACAAATACTGATAAGTTAGAGTATCTTCGTTCCCTTCATCTTCCCATGTATAGAGAGGAAAGATATGCTTTGGATACTCTTCTAATCGGCGGAAATGATAGGGTTGGAGAAGTTGATAAGAGCTATATAGATAAACCCGATTTCGAATATTTGTACTATACCAATCCGAGATTTTTACGTTTGGGGGTAAGGGTTGATTTTTAAATTAGCCACAGATTCACACCGGATTACCCAACCACACCACAATCTTTATTTCTTTTTTAAAGCTAATAGCTAAAGGCGAAGAGTTAAAATCTGAGTTTAGCAACTAATTTCACGAATAGCGTGAATCTTTTTATTGTGTTTAACTGGTATCTGGTACCCGGAACCTACTCTGACGGTTTATATAACTTCATACTCCGGAGTCCGGATTTCATTACTATTTTCCTTAACCGAGAGTTGAATATAAAATGTGATTTTAAATTTTTCGAAAATATGTTTCTTCTTAATGTTCTTGTTTTTTTATGGTAGCGTTTTTCGAAGTTGTCCGTTGATTCGCGCAGTACTTTCGCCAGAATTAGTGCACTTCTGAAAGCATAACTGATGCCTTCGGCAGAGCTTGGGCTTATCCAGCCTCCAGCCTCACCCAATAGCGCAATACCCTTTGTGCCGGTGGAGAGTTGACGTATCCTTACGGGTCGCATAATAAGTGCTCCTTCTCTTTTCATAGCCTTACCAAATTTAAATCCATAATCTTCAAGCTTTTCTTTCAGAAGCAAAAATTTTCCTGATGCCTTATCGTTCGGATTTAGAGCCGCTCCGATAATCAGATGTTTTCCCTTGGGAATTGTCCAGCAGTAATAATCGGTAATTTCCGGGTCGAATACTGTGGAGAAATATGGTAATTTGCTGTTATCGGCTTCGACCCATTCCTGAATCGCGAAATATGGTCTTGAAGAATTATGCTTTGAGATCGATTGCTTATGTACCAGAGAAGATGCCCCATCTGCACCTATTAAAATTTTAGTTTTATCTATATAAGTGTTATTTCTATCGTTAAATTTTATTTTGAAACTGCCGTTTTCCGATTCGTATGATTTGAATTGACAGCCAAGTCTTATATCAACACTTAAAGGAATCATTGATAATAGCCAGCGGTCAAATTTCTGTCGGTTCATGTTGATATAGTAGCGCTGATAATATCTTTCCAGACCCCGCTGGGTATCGATTGCCCTGACAACAAAAAGTTGAGGTTCGACCAGGACGTTTTTGGGTAAGCCCAATCCTAATTTTGACAACAGCATCTGCGCATCGGGAGCAAGAAGCCCACCACAGCACTTTACCGATGAAGCTTTTTCGGGAGAGGAGGTTAAATTCCTTTTATCGATTAAAAGGACCTTATATTTATCCCCAATTAATCTTGCAAGGGTACATCCTGCGGGACCGGCACCTATAATAGCTATATCATACATAAAATTTATTCCTCATTAAAAAATATTTAGCAAATTCAATAAGTCAAGGGGTGTTGCTTCGCAACAGTCACGAGTCGTGCGTCATGAGTCTAGCGTCAAAACAAAAAACAGAAAACATAAAATCAGTGTTTATCCGTGTTAATCTGTAACTAATTGATTGTTAGAACGTTAGGAGGTTGGAAAGTTAGGAAGTAAAAACAAAAAAATCTTTGTGCTCTCTGTGTTTTTTGTCTTTTTCTCTGTGTTCTCTGTGGTGAATTTAGGTCTTAGGTCTTGGGTTTTAGGTTTTAGTTTAAAAGACAAATAAAAAAATGGGGAGTGGTTGGGTAATCTTGTGTTAATCTGTGTAATCTGTGGTTTTTCTTTAGGATTTGGGATTTTGGGGTTAGGATTTAGTTGAAAAATAAAGATTTGATTTTCCCTTTGTGTCTTGCTGCCTTCGTGGCTAATTATTAAGTGTTTCCAGAAATTCAAAAATAGAATCACGTGGTACCGAAATAGTTAAGGTTTTCTCTTTATAAGAAAATTTAATTTCTTCAATAGTTGAAACAAATTTTTCTATTTGGGCTTTGCTGATGTCTATTTTTATTTCGCAGGTGAAATATTTTATTCCTTCGTCTATTTTTGTTATTCCGGATGTTTCGGCGAGGATTTTAATCCTTGCCCATTTTAATATTCGCGTAACATTGGAAGGTAATTTTCCAAATCTATCCTTTGTTTCGTTTTCTATTCTTGTTATTTCTTCTAAGTTCCCGGCGGATGAGATTTTTCTGTATAATTCTATTCTTTCATCTTCTTCGGATATATAATTCTTTGGTATATAAAAAGAGCCCTGAAGGGAAACTTCCGGCTCTTTCCTTTCTTCTATTTTTTCTCCCTTTGCTTTCTTTATTGCTCCGTTTAGGATTTTCAGATATAGTTTATATCCTATATTAGCGATATGCCCATGTTGCTCCTGCCCTAGGATCTCGCCGGCTCCCCTTATTTCCAGATCCTTAAGGGATATCTTGAAACCTGACCCTAACTGGGAATATGTTTTAATAGTGGATATTCTCTCTTTTGCTTTACCTTTTAGTTCTCTTGATACAATTAGATAGCAGAAGCCCTGTCTTAGAGAACGTCCGACTCTTCCCCTTAACTGGTGTAAGTCCGATAAACCGAAATTCTCAGCTTTATCTATTATTATAGTATTGACATTAGGTAAATCTAATCCTGATTCTATTATCGAGGTGGAAAGCAAAAGATCGTATTTGTGATTGAGAAAATCCGTCATTCTTTTTTCCAGAATTTCCGTTGCTAACTGTCCGTGACCGACAACGATTCTAACCTCAGGTATAAATTTTTCTAATTTTATCCTGATTGATTCGATACTCTCAACTCTATTGTGTACAAAGAAAACCTGTCCGCCTCTTTCTGTTTCTCTTAATATGGCATCCCTGATTTTTTTCTCATTCCAATGTATTATATTAGTTATTACTCCTCTTCTTCCTTGTGGTGGTGTTTGTATAATTGAAAGGTCTCTTATTCCGAGGAGTGAGAATTGCAGTGTGCGGGGTATAGGAGTTGCACTCATAGAGAGAATGTCGATATCCGTTCGCAGCTCCTTTATTTTTTCTTTCTGCTTAACTCCAAAGCGCTGTTCTTCGTCGATTATCAATAGACCCAGATCTTTAAAATCGATTTTTTTATTGAGAAGCATATGAGTGCCGATTATTATATCACATTTTCCCGATTTGATTTTCTCAAGTATTTCCTTTTCTTTTTTCTTTGTAAATCTTGAAAGCAGCTCAACGTTGACAGGGAAATTTTTCAGTCTTTCTTTGAAGGTACGGTAATGTTGTTCTGCAAGAAGAGTCGTTGGGGCTAGCAGTGCCGATTGTTTAGACTCATTTACAGCCTTAAATGCGGTACGAAGGGCAACCTCGGTTTTGCCAAAGCCGACCTCTCCGCAAAGGAGTCTATCCATTGGCTTTTCTTTTTTCATATCCTGGTAGACTTTTTTTATGGCTTCTTCCTGATCAGTTGTTTCCTGGAAGGGGAAGGATAGTTCGAGTTCTCTTATCAGGGAATCATCGCCCACGTAGGCGTGACCCTTTGAGATGGTTCTCTTTGCGTAAAGCAAAAGAAGGCTCTGTGCATACTTTTCCAGATCTTTTTTGACTCTTCTTTTTTTTGTTTCCCATTTGCTTTTTGAGAGTTCGGAAAGTGTTGGTTCTTTTTCTCCCCCGGATATGTATTCTGTAAGAAGCCTGGATTTTTCTACCGGAATGAGTACTCTGCTCTTGTTTTTATATTCTACTACGAGGCATTCCCTTTTTCTCTTATCTATATCTATTATTTCAAGACCTTCGAAGCGCCCTATACCAAAATCTTCGTGTACGATATATTCTCCCCGGTTGAACCCTTTTTCCGTTTTTAAATAAATTTCTTCTTTTTTTGTTTTGTGTTTCGCTCGCAGGGCTCCGAAAATATCTGCTTCTGTAAACACAGCGATTTTTGCCTTTTCTATTAAGAAACCTTTTGATAGAAAAGCGTCTAAATATTCTATTTCAGGGAATTCACTGTCAAATAGATCACGAAGACGATATATCTCACCGGGGGTTCCCGCGGCAATAAAGATACGATATTTTTTAAGAGATTTTAATTCTTTTTTAAAATACTCAAGATTTCTATTAAAAGAGATTGCAGGAATATAAGGTATGGATTTGCCTGTGGAATCGAATTTTACATCTACTTTAAATTCGGGAGTTTCCGCTCCTATTTTAAAGAATTCTGCAAGCGCCTTGGCAAGTGATTTGCCCGAGCCTTTCTTAATCAATAAAGTTGTATTTTTAATTATTTCAGTGGACAATTGATTGCTGGGATTGAAAAATCTAAGGGACTCTATTTTTTGTTCGGTGAGTTCTATTCGCAGGGGACTTTTATGATTGGAGCTCCATACATCAACTATCCCTCCCCGGTTTACATATTCATTCTCTTCGTAAACACGATTTCTGCGGGTCAGTCCGCCGTTTTCAAGGGATGTAAGTAACTTCTCTAAAGAGATATTGTCTCCCAGGGCAAGGTTGATAGGGAGCTGCTCGGGAATTTTTAGTTCGATATTCTTTTTGTCAAGAATTAAAATATCAAAATCTTTTGAGGCGGTAATTGCCCCTATCCGGGTTAGATTTTCTTCCGTTAGGGTAAAAACTTTATCGAAGAAAAACTCTGCATCTTGTGTAACTTTTAAGGGATCTTCTTCACTCAGGAGAACCAGAGGGATTTTATCTTTAAGTCCATAAGCCAAAAGAAGTTCTCCCGGATAAGAGGGAGGGTTGAATATCCTCTTTTTACCAATTTCTTTTTTTAAAAAATGGTATAATTCACCTTTGAGCTTCACAAAGATAGGCCCAGAAAGCCCGCGAAGCCAAGAAATGCGAGTCCCATAAGTGCGGCAGTTACGAAGGATATAGGAAGCCCTTTGAGAGATTCGGGGATAGGAGCGTTTTCCAATCTTTCGCGAATTGAACCGATAAGGACTATTGCAAGGAGAAAACCTAAACCGCTGCTGATAGCAAAAACAATTCCTGATATAAGACTGAAATTGTTGTCTATATTTAGAAAGGCTACACCGAGGATTGCGCAGTTGGTTGTAATAAGAGGTAAGAATATTCCGAGTGCGGAGTATAACCCGGGTAATTGCTTCTTAAAAAACAGCTCAAGGAATTGGACAAGAGAGGCAATAACAAGAATAAACACAACTGTTCTAAGATAAATTAAATTTAACGGCATAAGAATATATTGAAATAAGAACCAGGTTATAACCGTGGCAAGAGTCATTACGAATATAACACTTATACCCATAGATCCCGCTGTTTTCATTTCTCTTGAAACGCCGAAGAAAGGACAGAGCCCCAAGAATTTCATTAACACTATATTATTAACCAGAAAAGCAGAAAGAAATATCAAAAATACATTATCCATTATTTCTTTCTCCAGTAGTTGAAAAGCCCCATAAGGAGTGCAATAGTCAGAAAACCGCCCGGGGGTAGAATCAGCAGGATTACTGAGGACTCGGCAAAAGAGGAACCGAGAACTTTTATTCCGGGGAAAATTCCGGGAATATTAAGCCAGATACCCTGCCCGAGGATTTCTCTGATAGTTCCCATTATAAAAAGTACCAGGGTAAATCCGATTCCCGCGCCCAACCCGTCCATAAGCGAGAGGTGCACGGGATTTTTGTAGGCGAAACCTTCGGCTCTTCCAAGGATACCGCAGTTTACCACGATCAGAGGAACAAAAACTCCCAATTGAGTGGAAAGAGGAGGCAAGTAGGCTTTTAGAGAATAATCTATCATTGTTACAAATGAAGCAATTATTATTATGAATATCGGAATCCTTAAATTGCCGGGGATTATTTTTCTTAACGAGGAAATGAACAGGTTAGATAATATAAAAACGAAAGTTGCTGCAAGGCCCATTCCAATGCCGTTGTATGCCGAGGTGGTTACGGCAAGTGTAGGGCAGAGTCCGATAGCCAGAACCAGAATTATATTATTTTTAATTATGCCGTCTATAAGAGTGCGTTTTATTTCTCCCTCCATTTAATATATTTTCCGTAAGTAGTTCTTATTTCTTCCCTGATTTTTTCTGCAATCCCCTGGATTTCAGACGTGAATTTTAATTTATGTATATTTTTCATTAAGATGCTTTCGAATCTCTTTTCCAGAGCTTGCTTTAAAGCTTTGCTTTCTTCGGATGTTTCTTCCTTTTCCGTTTCCGGATTTTCAATAAATATCGATATTTTCTTAATTCTCTTATTTTCGGTTTGTGTAAGAAAGTGAAAGACAAAAGAAGAATCCTTAATTTCCGAAAGATATATAAAACTATTTAAAGTTTTCCATAATTTGTCAGGTATGATTTCTTCGAGTGTTGAATCCGAAGATTGTTCTAAAGTTTTTAAAGAGGTTTTTAAGAATTTTTTAAATTCATATCGAGGCAGTAGTTGCTCATATTGTTTCAATCCTTCTCTCACCGCGTCAGTAGCAGCTCTGGATGAGATGGTCGCGGAAGTTATCGCGTCTATTTTTCCTTCCTTTTTATCTTTTGTTAACCATACTTCATCGCCGATGAGATCCTTGAATTGATCCAGAAATGCAACTTCCGCGATTTTCATACCCAGTCCCGGTGTTTCCGAAAGATCCTCTTTTGGTATTTTTACTCTTATGATTTTTCCGATCGAGTCGACTCCTACAATCGGTCTTATTTTACCGGAATATCCTTTTTTCTCGGACCTAAAAATGAGCCCCACATATTTTTCTTCTTTGAAAACTTTCCATAAAGTATCTACCTTTATTTCTTCGAAGCGAACCGATGGGTCGATGAATACTTCGCTCAATGATTTTTTCAATGCTTCTTCCTTGTACTTAGAAATTACCGGCGCTGTTTGTTTATAGACGAAAGAAAGAAGAAAAGCGGAAGTTATACCTACTAAAAACAATACCAATACTTCTCGAATCTTTTGTGACATCCTTACCTCCCGAATATTTTTTTCTCGGATATTCTGTCGAGAAGAGGTACGAACATGTTCATAATTAAAATGGAATAAGAGACACCCTCAGGATATCCACCCCAGATTCTTATTAGAACGCAAATTATTCCTCCGCCAATACCGAATATCCATCTACCTTTTACTGTTACCGGAGATGTCACCATATCTGTTGCCATGAAAAGGCCTCCAAGCATTACTCCGCCTGAAAGTATGTGAAAAAGCGGAATTGACGGTGTTTTACCTAAATAATATAAGATACCTGAGAAAGCAAATACCGACCCAATGTAACCAAGAGAGATTTTCCAATCTGCGTATTTTCTTACAAACAGATAGAGCGCGCCTACAAGTAGAAGAATTGTTGAGGTTTCGCCGATACAGCCTCCCACCTTTCCGAAGAAAAGAGCTTTAAGCATATAAGATGAGTTTAGTGATTGTGCTATCGACTCGGTAGGATGTACTTTTAGCAAAGTTAGAGGAGTTGCCTGTGCTACGCCGTCAAGGGCCTGTGAAGGTAAGCCGGATAGGGTTCCATCAAACGGAGTTTTCCAATTTCCGGCCATTAAGCCTGGCCAGGAAGCCGTTAGAAATGCTCTTCCCGCGAGGGCAGGGTTGAAAATATTGTAGCCTAAGCCTCCAAAGACTTCTTTTACTACGAAGATAGCAAAAGCAGACCCTACTACGGGGAGCCACCAGGGAGAATTCGGGGATACATTGAAAGCTAAAAGCATTCCGGTGATAACAGCGCTTCCATCCGAAATACTGATTTCTCTTTTTGTTATTTTCTTAAAAGTATATTCGGTTCCCACGGCTGATAGTATTGAAAGTAAGGTTAGTAGTATGACTCTTTCTCCGAATATACTAATAGAATATATGAAGGCGGGCATTAAGGCAGCTACGACACTCCACATTATCTTTTGCGTGTTGGTTGTAGATGTTATATGAGGTGCCGGGCTAATATTCAACATTATTTACTCTTTTTTGTTATTCTGTTTTTGGCAATCTTAAATTGTTGTGTAAGAGGAATATTTGCAGGGCAGCAATAGGAACAACTGCCGCATTCCATGCAGGATAGGATTCCCAAATCTTTTGCTTTTTCCAATCTGTCCATTTCTATATATTTATATAATTCTGTGGGTATTAATTTCATTGGGCAGGAATCTACGCATGCGGCGCATCTTATACAAGGTGCAGGTTCCTTTTTCTTGAATTCTTTTTCGTTTTGAATAAGAATTCCTGTGGTTCCTTTTAGAACGGGAGCGTCCGCGCGAGATTGTGCTATACCCATAAGAGGCCCGCCGTTTATAATTTTCGAAATCTTTCCGATAGGACCTTCAGTCAATTCAATCAGGTATTTGAAAGGTGTTCCGATGGGTGCAAGGAAGTTTGATTGATGTCTTACGTTCCCTGTTAGAGTAACAACTCTTTCGAAAAGAGGTTTCGTGAGGTATACTGCTTCATAGATTGCAAAGGCTGTTCCAATGTTCTGAACATAAGCGTTTGTATCGAAAGGTAAGCCTCCTTCAGGGACTTTTCTGCCAGTTACAGCATCAATTAGCTGTTTTTCTGAGCCCTGAGGGTATTTGGTTTTAAGAATTGCGAAATTTGCCCAGGGAAATAGTGAGGCGGAACTTTCCATATTTTCGAGCGCGTCGAGTTTATTGGACTCGATTGCAATCCAAACATTTTCGGGTTTTATTATTCTTCTTATTATATCGACGCCCTGCATTATTTCTTCTGCTTTTTCCATCATTAATCTGTAATCGCTTGTTAGATAAGGTTCGCACTCAATTCCATTTATTATTAGATCTTTTATTTTTTTGTTGGGAGGTATTTGTAATTTAAAATAGGTCGGAAAAGCAGCTCCGCCCATACCTACGATACCGCTATCCTTTATAATACTAATAAGCTTTTGTTTGGGTAGGTTTGTTGCTTTTTCTCTTTTTTTTTCTTTAAAGGGTTCGGTATTTTCTTTGTTTACTTTTATTCTCATTGCTTCCTTCATGCCGCCAAGGGGGTGAGGGTATATTATCGTCCCCATATAGGTTCCGTTTACAGGAGAGTGAAGAGGCACTGATAATTTTCCGGATGCGTTTGCTATTTTTTGCCCTATTCCAACTTCTTCTCCCTTTTCTACGATTGGTTTGGAAGGAATTCCCGTATGCTGGGATAAATGAAGATATAAAAAATCGGGTGGATCGATTCTTTTTATTTTGGAATTTTTAGATTTTTCTTTGTAGTCGTATGGATGTATTCCACCCTTAAAAGTCAGGAGTTTCAAATTTCATTTCCTTTGAAGTTGATTTTACTGCCAATTTACTCCCTATCATTCCTAAAGTTATTCCGAAGATTATCGTACCTATTATTATAAAATTGTGTGGAAAATAAAATTCAACGAAAAATTTTGAAGTTACCTGGTAAATTAAATATAAAAGACCTCCGCTCATAACTCCTGCCGCACCGCCTTCTATTGAGCCGGCAAGAATAAAAGGAGCGTGAATGGTCTTTTCTGTGGCTCCGACGAGTTTCATCACTTCTATAGTTCTCTTTCTGGCAAGGACCGTAAGACGTACAGTGTTCGAAATTACAAAAACAGAGGCAAAGCCAATTACTATTCCCAGGAGTATATCAAAGAGAAATAAAATTTTTACGACTCTGTCTAATCTATTAATCCAGCTTTCTCCGTATTCTACGGTTATAAACTCATCAAAAATTTTTATTTTTTCAGATACTTCTTTTACTTCTTCAGGAGAAGTATAGCCGTCTTTCAATTTTATGCTGAAAGAAGCAGGCAGAGGATTTGATTTTACTGCTTCGATTAAACTTGGAGCGTCCTTTATCTCCTCTTGAAATTTGCTTAATGCTTCTTCTTTGCTGACATATTCTATACTTTCCACCCCCACCATAGATATAAGTTTTTCCGATAGTTCTTCTATTTGTTTTTCAGGTAAATTTTCCCTTAAAAATGCGTTTATTTCAACTTTTTCCCTTGCGAGTCTTATTATACCGAAGAGGTTGAAGGTGCCCCAGAGAAAAGCGCCAAGTAGAAAAAGAGAAAAGAACATTATGCCTATGGCTATAAAGGTCATAACACCATTTCTTCTAAGTCCGATTAAAGCTTCTCTAAGTGAAAACATTTTATGTTTTTACTATTTGCCCCTGCTCAAGATGCATGAATTTCCCTCCCATTTTCCTGGCAAGTTCTACACCGTGAGTAGCCATTAAAACTGCAGTTCCTGCAGTATTTACTTCCTGCAGGATTTTGATAATATCCTCTGAACCTTCCGGATCGATATTTCCGGTAGGTTCATCAGCAAGAAGAATGAATGGTTCTCTAACCAGTGCTCTTGCAATAGCTGTTTTCTGTTGTTCTCCCCCCGAAAGAGTGTAAGGAAAATCATTTCTTTTATGCGATAATCCTACAAGAGTCAATGCCTTCATTACTTTTTCTCTCATTTTTCTGCCCGATTGACCTGTAACTTCAAGTGAGAAAGCCACGTTTTCATAAATCGTTTTATCTTTTAATAATTTAAAGTCCTGAAAAATAATACCTATTCTTCTTCGCAGAAAAGGTATTTCCTCTTCTTTTATAGTTGATGATAGAAAACCGGCTACAGCTACTTCACCTTCGTCCGGGAAAATATCCATATATATAAGACGAAGAAGTGTGGTTTTACCTGAACCGGTTTGCCCGGTAAGAAAGAGAAAATCACCTTTTGCTATTGATAAATCAACGTTTTTTAGAGCGTACCAGCCCTTTTTGAATCTTTTGCTAACATTCCTTATTTCAATCATTTCTTTTTGTTGCTTGTAAAATTATATGAACCGTGTCTTTTGTCAAGGTGTGTTTTAGCCGCAAAGCATACAAAAAACACGAAAAAAAACATTTACCACAGAGAACACAGAGAAAAAAAGAACACACAGAGACCAAAGAGAGAAAATATGTAGTCGTTTAAAACCCATCCTTACCCCGACAATTTAGGAACAACGAATAACACTAATAACACAAATATAAACAAAAACAGATACTTTTTCTATATTAATAAATTATAGTTATTTTTAATTTATTTGTGATATTTGTGCGATTTGTTGTTAAAAAGTGGGTTGTTGGGTGGAAAGACAATAAAATCTCTGTGTTCTCTGTGGTAAAATATTCCGGTGTGGAGTTGTGTGGGCTCTGTGGTTTAGGTTTTTTAACAAAAACAGTGCTCTTGACAGTAATGGATGATTAGCTATATTTTAACAAAATAAGCGGAAGTGGCGGAACCGGTAGACGCGCTGGGTTCAGGGTCCAGTGGTTAATAGCCGTAGGGGTTCGAATCCCCTCTTCCGCAGGTATTTTGAATGTTTTTTCGAAC
>Ga0315532_1000551_pt1 | contig 29704 bp, 35 predicted proteins | sample SalMarWE160370MG_FD_203082 | JGI IMG/M metagenome (GOLD analysis project Ga0315532, IMG submission 203082) | Salt marsh sediment microbial communities from the Plum Island Ecosystem LTER, Massachusetts, United States - Salt Marsh Sediment WE1603-70 ...
TTTCTTCTCCTGGAGAACCTGTAGGTTATGTCCACAGGACATATTTTTTCGGGGTCGATGCCGATGACGGTGGCTTCGTAGATGGGTTCAGAGGCGGGGATAGGTGTCACAAGAAAGGCCGTTAATATCGTGACAGCAAGTATAAGTGGGAGCCTCTTCATGGCTCAAGTCCCAGTCGAAATCCTCTAAATAATTATGCATCGAAAAAACGGTATTTTAAATATCTATTAATGGTATTAAACATCAAAAAACCAAGAAAATGCCTAAAAAATATCTGAAATACGCAAAATAAAGCTATTAATACGTAGAAATAAAAATAAGAGGATCATGCTGCGGCTGAACCCTTGAAGCACTTCAGCAGAGAACCAGCAAGTTAACAGAGACGGGTTAAAAAAAATCTGCAGAAACAACTGAAATCTAAAAACCTAGCTTAATCGAGTCGACACGAAGCATATTAAAAAAAGCTAGAATAATCGAATGAAAACTAAAAATGATCTGTATGGACTGCTGAATCATTTCCAGTTAGATAAAAAACAATGAGGTTTTGATGGGTCGATGTTAGCGGTTGCGTGGATTCGGTTTTCTAATCAAAGGGTCTTGGGAAGGTTTATAAGGAGATATCGGATTTGATATCGAATATGATATCGGGTTTGATATTCGAGGTGGCCTACCACGCATAAACACCATAGACAAAGAAGACGCATAGGCGTACCTAAGGGGATGCTGCGCCACATCACGCTGAACATACTAAGACAGGAGCCCATGTCGGGCAGCGAGCTGACAGAGGAGATATACGATTACACGGACTGGCGGCCAAGCCCGGGCAGCATGTACCCTCTGCTCGCCAGCCTACAGGAGGAGGACCTCATAATGCCCTACGAGGACGAGGACAAGACGCTGAAACGGTTCACCCTGACCGACGAAGGCATAAGACTGGTGGAGATCCATAAACGGGAGGATCAGGAGTACCGTAGCAGACACAAGAGCATGCGTAAGATGTACTGGAGGCTCCACAGGGACATGCCGCTGAACCTGTACACGAGTTTCTCAAAATATCTGGACACCTTCGAGGAGGTGTTCACCGAGGCCGGGCAGAGCGAGGCAGCTGAAGGAAAACTCATAGCCATCCTGGACGAGTCAGCCGAGGAACTCAAGGAGATACTCGGATGAACGACCTGAGACGCGTCCTCAGATACGTGTCGCCCTATAAGAGGGAGGCGGCGCTGGCCGTCGTGCTCCTCGGCCTCGTGGTGGTCACGGATCTATCCATACCGCGGCTCGTCCAGGTGATCATAGACGAAGGCGTCGCCAACAAGGACATGGATATCATCGTCAGGACGAGCCTCCTCATGATAGGGGCGAGCGTCCTGAGCGCCCTTTTCATGGTGACGAACACGGTCTACGCAGTCAGGGCCTCCAGGGGCTTCGAGGCTGACCTCCGCGAAGATATCTTCAAGAAGATACAGACCTACAGCTTCGGCAACCTGGACGACTTCACGACGGGGCAGCTCCTCACCAGGCTCACTAGCGACATCAGCCAGATCCAGAGGATAATACTGATGAGCCTCCGCATGTTCACGAGGGCTCCCCTCATGTTCGTTGGGAGCCTGAGCATCATGCTCTCAACTAACCGGAGGCTCACGTCGGTGATGTTCGCGCTACTGCCCATCACATTCGTGTTGGTGACGGTTTTCGTGCGCACAGTGCAGCCCCTCTTCACACGAGTCCAAGAGAGGCTGGAGTACCTGAACCAGGTGATGCAGGAGAACCTCACAGGCATAAGGGTGGTGAAGGCGTTTGCGCGCCGCGACCACGAGAACGGGAGGTTCGAGGCCGCTAACGCGGAGCTATATGGCACCCAGCTAAGGGTGACCCAGCTCATGAGCGTGTTCTTCCCGATAATAATGTTGCTCATGAACCTAGGCACCGTCGCCATCATCTACTACGGCGGCGTACAGGTGTTCGAGGGGACGGCCAGCGTGGGCCAGATCATGGCCTTCGTCAACTACATATTCAGCACCATGTTCCCGGTGCTCATGCTCGCGATGATGGCCGGCCAGATATCCGCCGCCAACGCCTCGGCCGCCAGGGTGATGCAGGTGCTCGACTCGGAGCCTGATGTGCAGAACAGAATCAGCGCCCTCGCCCCCGAGAATATCACTGGACGCGTGGTGTTCGAGAACGTGGGCTTCAGCTACCACGACGACGGGGGCGACCCCGTGCTACGCGACATAAGCTTCACGGCGGAGCCGGGTGAGACAGTGGCCATACTGGGAAGCACAGGCTCAGGCAAGTCGAGCCTCATAAACCTCATCCCACGTTTCTACGACGCCACCTCGGGCAGGGTGACCGTCGACGGCGTCGACGTCCGCGACCTGGACATGAAGACCCTGCGGAACCGCATCGGCATAAGCCTTCAGGACGTAATCCTGTTCAGCGGCACCATCCGGGAGAACATCAGGTACGGCAGGCCAGACGCCACTGAGGAGGAGGTAGTCAGAGCCGCCAAGGCGGCCCAGGCCCACGACTTCATAACGGGGTTCCCAGACGGCTACGACACCATGGTGGGTCAACGCGGCGTAAACCTGAGCGGCGGCCAGAAGCAGCGCATCGCCATAGCAAGGGCGATGCTGATGAAGCCGTCGATACTGATACTCGACGACAGCACCAGCGCCGTGGACGTGGAGACCGAGACAAAGATCGAGGCAGCTCTCGAGGAGCAGCTCAAGGACACCACGAGCTTCGTCATCGCCCAGCGCATCAGCACAGTGCTCAAAGCCGACAAGATACTGGTGCTCGACAACGGGTTGATCGCGGCGGAGGGCAACCACAGCCAGCTCATGGAGACCAGCCCCATCTACCGGGAGATATATGACAGCCAGCTCGGCAACGGAGGCGCTGTTCAATGAGCGGCCACGCGCCCAGAGGCAGAGACTCAGAGGAACGGAACCAGCGCAGCGGGATGATGCACCGAGGCCCCCGTGGTATGGGCAGCATAGAGAAGGCCAAGGACGTCCGCGGGACCCTGGGCAGGCTCCTCGGCTACCTCGGCGAGTACAGGCTGCACGTGATGGCGGTGGCGGCGTTCACCGTGGTGAGCACGCTGTTATCGCTCGCGGGGCCGTACCTGCAGGGACTGGCCATAGACAAGTACATAATCGGGGGCGACGCCGCGGGCCTAGTGAGGATAATGACCCTCCTCGCCGGGACGTACATATCGAGCTCGGTGATGTCCGTGGTGGCTGGCTGGATAATGGCAACGGTGAGCCAGGGGAGCCTCAAGAAGCTCCGCAAGGAGCTATTCGAGCACATGCAGACGCTGAGCCTGAGCTTCTTCGACAAGAGGCCGGCGGGCGACCTCATGAGCAGGCTGACCAACGACGTCGACGCCATAGCGGCGGCGCTGGCCCAGAACGTCACCGAGCTCATACGTAACGCCATCACGCTGGTGGGCATCGTGGTGATGATGTTCACCCTCAACGTCTGGCTCGCCCTCGCGAGCCTCGTGGTTTTCCCGTTCATGGTGGTGCTCACCGCCGTGGTGAGCGGCAGGACCCGCAGCAGCTTCAGGGACCTACAGAGGAACATGGGGATGCTGAACAGCGTCATGCAGGAGACCATCACCGGCCAACGGGTGGTGATAGCGTTCGGCCAGCAGGAGACAGTGAACAGGAAGTTCATGAAGGCCAACACAGACGTCAAGGATATGGGCATCAAGGCCATGACCTACGCCATGCTGGTGCCCCCGCTCATGGGCATACTCAGTAACGCCAACATAGCCATAGTCGCCGGCGTAGGAGGCTGGATGGTCCTCAGAGGACTGGCCACCGTGGGCACCATCGCAGCCTTCATAGGCTACAGCAGGAGCTTCGCCAACCCGCTTCGCCACTTCGCGAACCTGTACAACAGCATCCAGAGCGCCCTGGCCGGAGCCGAGCGCATATTCGAGATCATCGACACCGAGCCCGAGCTCAAGGACGACCCCGAAGCCGTCTCCGTAGACGACTTCGAGGGGCTCGTCGAGTTCAAGGACGTGGACTTCAGCTACGTGCCCGGCGTCAAGGTGCTCAAGGACATAGACCTCAGGGCCGAGCCCGGGCGGACCATCGCCCTGGTCGGGCCCACAGGGGCAGGCAAGACGACCATGGTGAACGTGTTGACGCGGTTCTACGACATACAGGACGGCAGCATAGAGATCGACGGCATGAACATCAAGCAGGTGAAGAAGGACGACCTCCGCAGGCAGCTGGGCATAGTCCTCCAGGACGTGTTCCTCTTCAGCGGGTCGGTCATGGATAACATACGCTACGGCAGGCTGGACGCGACGGACGAGGAGTGCATCGAGGTCGCGAAGCTGGCTAACGCGGACGGCTTCATCAGGCGGCTCCCCCAGGGCTACGACACTCATCTGAGCGAGCAGGGAAGCAACCTGAGCCAAGGGCAGCGGCAGCTGCTGAGCATCGCCAGGGCCATAGTGGCAGACCCGGCCATACTAGTGCTGGACGAGGCCACGAGCAGCGTCGACACACGGACAGAGGTCCAGATACAGGAGGCGCTGCTGAGGCTGATGAAGGGGAGGACGAGCTTCGTCATCGCACACAGGCTGAGCACCATCAGGAACGCCGACAACGTGCTGGTGATAAACGGCGGCGAGATCATAGAGCGCGGCACCCACGACGAGCTCCTGGCGAGGAAGGGGTTCTACTACAACCTCTACATGAGCCAGTTCAAAGGCACAAACAACACCTAACCTTTGACACCAAGAGTGAAGCCGCGAGGTCGATCTCGGCCTCGGGACTTATGCTCATACCAATACGTTTTCATCGTCCCCACAGGTTTACACCTTGAAGGCGATGAAAGACATAGAGGGCATGATAACCTTCACCTACCACGAGGATATCGAGGCAGCCGACAGGTTCTACGGCGACGCCCTGGGGCTCAGACGGGTCATGGACAGGGACTGGGTGAAGATATTCAAGCTGGGCGTGGACAGCCACGTCGGCCTCGTAGACGCGGAGAAGGGCTACCTGAAGCCCTCCGAAGACAAACCCGTCATGCTCACCATAATAGTCGAGGATGCGGAGGCGTGGCACAGGATGCTGACGGAGAGAGGCGTCAGGACCAACCACCCGCCCAGAGAGAGCGACGAGATACACATGAAGGGCTTCCTGACATGGGACCCCTCGGGGTACGTCATCGAGATACTGGAGTTCCTGACCAAGCCCTACGGCGAGTAATGGATCACTGATCGAGAAACGTAGCCCACAACCATATAATAGAGCCTGTAAAAGGTTCAGACGAGGAATATCTGACCCCCGCTCCAGACGAGGTACGGCGAAACCACTCGTGGTTCGCCCCTCAGGGAGCGGGAGTTCCTCCAAACTATATTCTTATCAGACCTTCACTGCCCGGACGCCATTTACACCAAGACCCGACGGCCCAGAAGAACGTCGGACGATAAAGGAACACCCATGGAGCGTCGTCGCGAACCAGTCTATATATCTGCCTGTATACGTTTTGCCTCGCCTCGTCGCCGAAAGTCCTCTGAGCCACCGATATGAGCCGGTCGACCTGTGGGTTGCTGTACCCCTGCCACCACGGTCCCTTGATGCCTGAGTGAAGCTTCTCGCGTAAAACCCTGAAGGTGCTGCGGGGGCTGGAGTCGAAACAGCACGTGTCATGTATCTTCTTGGATCTGACCATCTCCGCGTACGCTGGCCTGTCCCTGTAGAGCCTGATATCGGCTTCTACGCCTACGAGGGCGTACTGCCTTTTCATCAGCTCCGCGAGTGCGGGAGCCTCGTCGGGCATGGAGGTGGGGGCATCCATTACTATCTTCAAGCCCGACCTGTGCCCTGCCTCGGAGAGCAGCCTCCTAGCCTTCCCGGGGTCATAGGGGTAGGGCTCTGTCTCAGGGTCGTAGCCGAAGTGGTGGGGGGTAAGGTAACCGTTCAGCGGTGTGGCGGCCCCCTTCTTCACGTTCCGGATCAACTCTTCCTTATCGACGGCGTAGTTCAGGGCCTGTCTAACGCGTTTATCGGTGCATACCCCCTCGGAGGCGTTGAACATCTGTATGATGCAGAGGCCGCTTTCAAGACCGCTGACGTTAATATCCCCCTGTCCCTCGAGGGATTCCCGGCCCTCGACGCCAACGCGGGCGCCTATGTCTGCCTCCCTATCCGCCACCATCCGCGCCCTCTCCGTGGGCTTTGCTATCCTCAGCCAACTGGACTCATCGGCCGACGGCGCCTCCCCCCAGTAGTCCCTGAACCTTTCAAGCGCCACCTCGTCTCGCCCTTTCTCGGCGGCCAGCCATGGGCCTGTGCCTATGTACTCATTCGGGAGGCCGTCAAGCTGGTCGCCGGGAGCTATGGGCATCTCGCATAGAAGATCGAGGAGGTCGGCGATGGGCTCCCCGGTTACTATCTTGACGGTGTCTCTCCGATCCGCCGTGAACTTAGCGTCGCCTATGTAGCTGGCGTAGACCCCCTGTGTGCCGTAGGCGCCTCCTACGCTAGGGTCCACGACCCTGTTGAGGCTCGACACAACGTCATCGGCTTTCAGGGTGTCTCCGTTGTGGAACTCGACGCCTTCCCTAAGCCTGAAGACCCAGGACAGGCCGTCAGACTCCACCGCCCATTGAACTGCTAGACATGGGCGGAACCGTCCTGAGTCGTCTCTAGCTACAAGAGATTCGTATATCGAATAGACCAAGCTGTTTCTGTCTTTGGAGTCGCTGCAGATGTGGGGGTCGCCAACCTCGACGGAGGACTGAGCGACCGTTACGCTCTTCATGGATATATTGCCGTGGTATCGGCTATAAGCTTAGGCGAAGTCGCTGAGGTCGGCGGGCTCCTCCTGCTCCGCCACCTCCTCTAGGCTGCGGCCCGTCACCACCGAGTCGGGCATCTCCTCCGTGACGTCCGAGCCGGGCCTAGCCTCGTCGCCCTTCATCTTGAAGAAGAGCCACCGTGGCTTATCGCCGCCGCCGGTCCTGATGAGGGCGAAGCCCCCCTTGAGCTTCTCTCCCTCCAGCCAAAGCGTTGCGTGGCCCTCCTCGAGGTTCTTCTCCGTCGAGGCGTCCTCGCCCTTGGTGTTACGGTAAGTGCCCCGGTCCCAGACTATCACGGTGCCTGCCCCGTAGTTCCCCTCAGGGATCACCCCCTCGAAGCCGGCGTACGCCATGGGGTGGTCCTCAGTGGGGACGGCGAGCCTACGGACCTTGGGGTCCATGGAAGGCCCCTTGGGCACCGCCCATGACTTCAACACGCCGCCGGACTCTATGCGCAGGTCGTAGTGGAGGTTGCTGGCGTCGTGCTTCTGTACAACGAATATGGGGTCCCTGCCTCCCTCTTCAACCTCGGGGGACGGCTCAGGCGTCCCAGTGAAGTCTCTCTTCTCCCTGTACCTTCTCAACGGATCGGGCTCAGACATGCCATACACTGGTATATCGGTCGATGAACACAGTGAAAAATGTGTGGCCTACTGGTTGGCCATCTCTTTGCCTACCTTGCTGGCTAGAGAACGGGCCTGGGAGTGCGCCTTCGCTATCAGCGCCTCGATGGTGTCTTTCGTGGGCCACTCGGACTCCAGTGCCACTGCGCGCGCCTGCTGGAAAGCCTTCGCCAGGATAGTCGGCACGGTCGCCGGCGTGTAGTACGCCGCCTCCACCGCCACCTTCAACGCCCCGCCTATGGCCTGCTCCAGCCTGCTACGATAGTCATCCAGATCTAGTATCAACGCGTCGCCTGGGATGACGTCGCCCCTCTCATAGACCGTCTTCACCCGGAGCCCCATCTCCGATACCCGTATGCCCATGCGCTGAAGCAGGTCCACCAATTCCTCGTTTATGGGTTCACCCGCCCTGCACACGGTGGTGTCCTGCACCACCCAGATGTTACCGGCCTCGATCCGGGTCCTCACACCGAGGACGCCGAACTTGCCTATGAGGGGGCCGGGGCTGAGACCCGTGTTACCGGCGCTGAGGGCGATGTCGTCCATCGCGATGTCCCCGGCCTTGGCGAAGACACTGACCTTGTTAGCGTCCAGCTCCATGGCGACCCTGAAGGGGTTTCCGTTGGTGAACATGAATACGTTGGGGCCGGCGGCCTGCTTTATGAACTCGTCATAGCCCTCCTTCCCGGCCTCCTCCATGCTTATCCTCAGGAGGGTGTTCTTCAGGACCTTGAAGCGGAGGCGTCCCCGGAGCTGCCTCCTCATGTCCTGAAGCATGGCGCTGGAGACCTTGTTCAGGTCGGCGGCGGCGATGACGTCGTACTCCTTCAGTAGCTCGACGGCCTCCTGAACCGTCTCGATCTTCTCGGATGGAATGTGGCTGCTCATGGTCAGTACACCTTGACGGACTCGCCCATGGTCAGCTTCAGGAACACGTTCCTCACGTTACCGAAGCCACGCTTCGTCGCTCGGGTGAGGTTGGTCATCACTGCCTCGATGTTCTGGGCGACCTCCTCGTCGCTCATCTCCTCCTTCCCGACAATGCAGTGAACAGAAGGCTTGTCCCTGCTGCGCAGCACGACGGTGCTGCGCTCCCGCTCGATTATGTCGTCTATGGGCGCCTGCGGCGGCACGGGGGTCGGCATCTTCCCTTTGGGGCCCAGTATGGGTCCCGCGACGCGGCCCACCGTCGGCATCATGGGCGCCTCAGCGACGAACGTGTCATAGTCCTTCAAGGCTTTCTTGGCTGCCTTCTTGTCCGTCGCGAGCTGATCAAGTTCAGCGGGCTCTATCACGGCGTCAGCCCCTGCCCTTCTTGCTCTCAGCGCGAGGTCGCCCGAGGCGAAGACGAGCACCTTCCGGGCGCCCACCCCGTTGGGGAGCTGGACCCGGATGTTTACCCTGTTGTCGGGCCTGTTCATGTCGAGCTCCCTGAGGTTCACGGCGAGGTCGAAGCTCTGCTCAAAGTTGCGAGCAGGGGCTGCCTCCCTCGCCTTCTCTACTGCTTCAAGTATCTGTTTCCTTGGGAGCGACATTTATGGTTCCTCTCAATCTCACCAGAGATAGGTTATAAAGGTTTATTCGGCCTGCGCCAGCTGCTCGTCGTACATGCCGGCATGGATGGCGTCCTGAACCTCCTTGGCGTGGCGGCCTTCGACGGTGACGCCCGCGCTCTGGCACGTGCCCAGCACCTCGCGGACGGCCTTCTTCAGGTTGGCCGCGTATATTCCTTCCCGTTTCTTTTTAGCGATGTTTATGAGCTGGTCGAAGCTGAGGTCGGCGGCGTAGCTGGTGTTTGGCTCCCCCGACCCCTTCTCGATGCCGGTGGCCTGGCTTATCAGCGCGAAGGTTGTTAGCATGCCCACCTTGACCGAGAACTCCCTCGTGTCGGTGTCGATCACAACGTCCACGGGAACCGGCAGCCCGTCGTACTCAGCCGTCTCCTCGTTGATCTTGTTGACGATGGCCATGATGTTGACGCCCATGGGGCCCAGCGCCGGGCCTATGGGCGGGCCACCCGTGGCCTTGCCTCCGTTGACTATAAAGTTGAAAGTCTTATCTACCATTACATCTGTACTCCTTTAAGCTCCCTCACGTAGTCGGCGTGAACCGTGATGGGCAGCGTGAACGCGGCCTCAAGTATCTCGATGGTGACCTCCTCCTTGCCGACGTCAACCCTCACCACCCGTGCCTGCATCCCCTTGAATGGGCCGGCAATAACCTCCACCAGGGCCCCCTCATCCAAGCCCTCGACCACAGGCTTGCTCTCTATATAGTGGTCCACCTCGTCCGGGCTGATGGTGCCCTGCACGCGTTCACGCGTGTGGCGCATCCCCCTGATGAGCTCATCTACCGTGTGGGGCCTCTCGGCCTCGACTATTATGTATCCCTTCAGCTCCGCCGGCGCCAGTATGGCCGCTATGGGCAGCCCCTCCACCTTCGCCTTGTCCGACAGCATCATGGCTACCGTGCGTTCCTGGCCGTTGGTGACTTTCACCGCGTATAGGGATGTTCTCATGGTTCTTTCGGACAACTACACCACGCCCGATGCACCATGCTTTGTATGGCGCAGAGATATTAATATTGCTGAAAGATGCCGCTGGGGTAACAAATATAAAACTCGGCCAGGGAATATGGGTGAAAGGTGAACAGTATGGGGTTCGCATCGGCCTTAAAGTCCCTGGTCATGACGGAGACCCACGACATTTCGCTGCTGATCTTCGAGTTCGAGGAGGTCTTCGCTGTCGCGGTGGGGTTCATGATCGTCCTGATATACGTCTTCTACTTCAAGTATCCCTACAACAAAGACTTCGAGTAAGAACAATCGGGGCCTTCGTTTAGCTGGCTACGCTCCGGTTCCGCCCTGAAGCGTCACCGAGATGAGCCTCACGAGGAAACCGATGGCTCCCAGCAGGCCGATGCCGGCGAACACTATCTTTACGCTCATCCAGTAGGTCTCCAGGTCCGGCCGCGTAAGGGTCCTCATCAGCCTGTCCGCGTTCCGGAAGAACTCGTTAAGCCCCATGGTTTCCACCCTATCAAACAGGGTTCCTTAGTTAAAGTTTACGTATTTCCGAGAAGCCTCTCGGCGAACCACTCCGCGTCGAAGGACTGCAGATCCTTGTACTCCTGGCCGACGCCCACGTAGATGACGGGCTTGCCGGTCAGGTAGCTGACGCTGAGGCTGCTGCCCCCCTTGGCGTCCGCGTCGACCTTTGTGAGAACCGCGGCGTCGAAACCGACGCGGTCGTTGAAGGTCATGGCCTGCTCCGTGGCGTCGTTGCCTATGAGGCTGTCCAGTATCATCACGGTGAGGTCTGGCTGGACCACGCGCTTCATCTTCGTGAGCTCGTCCATGAGGTTCCGGTTCGTCTGCATCCTGCCAGCGGTGTCGATCAGAACCGCGTCGATGCCCCGGGCCTTGGCGTGCTCCACGGCGTCGAAGCCCACCGCCGCGGCGTCGCTGCCGTACCTGTGCTTTATGACTCTTACTCCGAGGCGCCTCCCATGCTCCTCCAGCTGCTCGATGGCGCCCGCCCTGTAGGTGTCCGCCGAGGCCAGCACGACGGTGAACCCCCTGTCCATGAGCAGCCGGGCCGTCTTCGCGATGGTGGTGGTCTTGCCTGTGCCGTTTATCCCTATGAACATGACGACGAAGGGCTCGCCCCTCGCCTTGGCCTCCGCCACGAGTTCAAGCAGATCCACCCTGCCTGAGCCGCCCATCACAGATTCCAGCGACGCCTTGAGAGATTCATGGATCAGCTTGGACTTGTCCCCGAACCGGGGCGCGTCCTCTCCTAGGAGTCTCTCCTTTAGCTCGCTGCAGACCTTCTCCGCGACCTCGACGGAGACGTCGTTGCCTATGAGCTGAAGCTGCAGGTCCCACAGGATGGGGTCCAGATCCTTCTCCGTGAGCCCGGCGCTGTTAATCCTGTTGACAATGCCCTTGAGTCCCTGACGGAGCTTCTCGAACACTACCTTGCACCCTAGACGGAGTTCTGGATATCCATCGACAACCTTTCCGCCATTCCCTGGTGGGACTCAAGCTGGGCGAGTATCTGGCTTAGCTGCTGCTGGACGGCGCCCTGCGCCTGTTCCATCTCCTGGAGCCGCTCGCCTATGTCCTCGACGGCCTCGTCGTAGTTCATCTCCACGGAGACGTCGGCCCCTACGCCCACGACGACCTTGCTGATGTCGCCGAGCTGGGCGTCCATGAACACTCCGCCCCCTACGGGGACGAGAAGCGGGTTCCCTGACTCGATGTCCTTGAGGTCCCTGAGCGAGCCCTGCGCCAAGCGAAGCTCGGATATGGAGGAGGCTAACAGCTGTAGCCTCTGGTTGAGCACATCGGCTGAGCCTTCCATCATCCTCATCTCGGTGACGAGGCGTCTGAGCTGCTTCTCCTTATCCTGCTGGCTCAACTTCTACTCCTCTGGCTGCTCTTCCTCTACGCTGTCTATGGATATCTGGTGGCGCTTGGCGCGGTGGCGGCTGCCCATCTCGCTGTACACCTTCTCCACGGCGTGGTCCTCCTTGGTGGCGGAGACCAGCTTGTCGAATGTCAGGGGCTCGAAGAATTTTTTCTTCATTATCTCGCCCTTGACCCTATAAACCTTGGCTGTCACTGCCCCGCCTCCGCGAGCTCAACCACGACGACGCCTTCGTCGTCCTTGGTCATCTTCACCCGTATCTTCCGCGGCGGGTTGCTTACTCCCCGGGCCCAGATATGCTCGTTCACCGAGGGGTCGATGACCACCTCGGTGGGCTTCATGTGGCGCTCGGCGAACTCTCTTAGCAAAGTCATGGCTTTCTCGGCTCTCCTGTAGCCTTGAGCGGCACGGGCCTTTCCAAGGGGGACCGTGTACACTCTCTCTTGCTCCGACAAAACTTACTCCTCCTAGAGACGTAGCTTCCTGTTACGCCAGTTTCTTCTGCTCTTGGGGCTCCACCGGACCTTTCCTCTGGTCTTGGCGATGATCCAGGCGGGCACCGACTTCTTTGACTTCCCCGCCTTCGCGAGGCGTATCTTGTACGCGAGATGCTTGTTCCGTGCCATTTTCCTATACTCTCCTTATGGTTATGTCCCTCTTGGTCTGCTGGCTCTGTATCTGAGCGAGTAGCCTCTTCAAGACTTCGTCTGTGATCGGCAGAGCCACGCGCCCCGTCTGCGCTATCTGTATGAGCTGCAGCTCGATCTGAGCCGCGAACTCGGGTTGGACGAGCTTCACGTTGGTCAGCCTCTGCCTCGCTTCAGGTGTGAGGATCTTTCTCAGGATGCCCTGCTTCTGGGCCTCGGCCTCCTGCTGCGCCTGCGCGACCTCATCCTGCTGGGCCCGCTGAGCCTGAAGCTGGGCCATCCGCTGCTGCCTCAGCCTCTCAAGATCCTCGTCTGAAGACATCGACTTTCACTTAGTAATCCTTGAGCTCCGGACTCTCCCTGTCCAGCTCTCTCTTTATCTGGGTGCTCACGGCGTCGAGGAGGCTGCGGCCTTTACCGGTTACCGTTCTGCCTTTGATGCCGTCCTTCTGCGCGAGGCCGGCCTGTTCAAGCTGCTGAAGTATCGTCCTTATGGCGTTGCCGCCTGCCTTGGCGAAGTGGGCTGGCCTGACTCCTCTCCTCTTCCTCCCACCGTACTCGTTCCTGAGCCTCGATACCCCCACGGGGCCTTTCATGTAGAGTTTACGCATGATGGATGCGCTCCTCATGTACCACCAGTCGGGGTTCTGAGGCGCCCGTTCAGCGTGCATCCCTGTCTTGACGTATCCCGACCATTCAGGCGGCTGGATCTCATTTACGCTCTCTTTGAGGTAACCCGAGAGCCGATCTATCAGCACGTCGGCGGGTACGTCATATGCTGTGGTCATTTTTCTTCTTCCCAGACGTTTGAACCATACAGGTTTCCGACATATATACCTAGTCTTTTCCTTATGGCTTAGCATCTCTTAACCTAAGAGATAAGATAAAAAAGTTTAGGCTGAGATTAATCATTCCCCTCATGACTTTGTTAGGATCAACCTGATTCATGGGGAAATGGGGATTGGCTTCGTCACCACGTCTGACGTCTTGCTGATGCAGAGAAATGTAAAAACATGGGTGAAATCTATTTTGTTTTTATTTTTTTATGCTAAATATCGGGGTCGCCTACTGATCGTATATGATGATCTACTATTAGTTTACTATTAGTATACATTTGTTTACGGATTAAGGTGATAAACAACCTCTGAACACTACACCGTAGGGTCAGAGAAGTGAAGAAGAGGAACATCATACTCCTAGTTCTATTACTTCTAGCGTCCATAGTCACCACCACTCAGGCATGGACTATAATACCGGTGACGCAGGAGTCATCGTTCTACGAGGCCGAGACGCAAGCCTCGGACAGGGTCATATCCAACTTCAGATCAAGGCCCCTCGGGAAGAACAAGATACTGATCGTATTTGATGTAAGCGCGGGCACCGAGTACGTCAACGTCACAGTGCAGCCCCTCGACGAGTATGGTAACATACTGAACTCCACAGGCCCGGGGTCGAAGATCAAGTACAGCGCCGGGGGAGGCAGCCTCGAAGAGTGGGGGGATTATCCTGTGCCCGACAGGGAGATGATTTTCTACTACGAGCACGAAGGCACCACGGGCGGCCAGCTAAAGATTCTGTTCATAATATCAGATATCGTGCTTAACTATGAGACAGTCCTAATCGAGCTAGAGGACTATACGTAGAAGCCCAAGCTCGATGGGGGTGCTTTGTGTTAACGAAGAAGTGGGGGGGCGGGAAGCCCTGAAAAAGTTGGGCTAGTCCCCGAGGTACTTCTTGTCCAGTTTAGCCGCGACGGTGTAGAGAGGGTCCACGATCTGGGCTATGCGAGCCTTGCACGCGAGGCTGAGGAAGATGTAGGCGTCGTCTCTATCCCAGCCATAGTCCTCGACCATCCAGCCTATCATCTCCCTGTAGGCCAGCCTGGCGGCGTCCTCCAGCGGCCTCGCGCTGCACACAGTCATGATCTGGTCAGGCGACTCGACTCTGGGCCAAGCGATGGTCTTCTTCTGCACCTGGAAACGTAGCTTCACCACGGCCCCTATCTCCACGGCGGTCCCGCATATCTCGCCGTCGCCCTGCACGGCGTGTACGTCCCCGAGGCCGAAGAGGGCGCCCGGCTGCGACACCGGCAGGTACAGCTTGTTCCCCGGCTTTACGTCGGGGCAGTCCATGTTTCCGCCGTGGGGCCCGGGCGCCAGGGTCTGTATGGCCTCGTAGGCGGGGGAGACGCCGATGGTGCCTATGAAGGGGTCCACGGGTATCTTCAAGGTGGCTCCGTGGTCGGCCTCGTACAAGACTTCATCCTCTTTTATGTAGCTGACCTTTGTCTTGGGCTCCATCAGGTTGAGCCAGCCCTCGAGGGCGCCGAAGCCGGGTATTATGCTTGAGCCGCCCCACTCAGGCAGCTCTATGTCGAGTATCTCCACGACGAGGGTGTCCCCGGGTTCCGCTCCCTCCACGTAGATGGGGCCAGTCACGGGGTTCAGGGCGCCCACAGCCCCCTCGTCCACGGCCTGCTGGAAGGTACGCCTTGGGCTGACGACCCCACCGTAGGCGTCCCAGGTCTCCACCTCGACGGTCTCCCCCAGCTCTACATGGGCGACAGGCTCGGTTCGCGGGTTCAGGGTCGAGTTGTCCCAGGCTGTAAGCCTGTCTTGAGGCTTCTTCGTTATCCTCTTGACCATACTCATCACGGGTAGCAATCTGGTTTCACGGGATTAAACGGTTACCCCGGGTTTTTGACTAAAAACGGAAAGAATAAAAATAGGCGGCGGGGTTGTGTAATAGCAGTCAGTCAGAATGGACTATCAACTAAGGTGAAAAATATGGAATACATGTATGCCGCCATGCTGCTACACAGCGCAGGCAAAGAGATCACCGAAGACGGGATCAACAACACCCTCGCAGCGGCGGGGGTCAACCCAGACGCCACAAGGATCAAGGCCCTAGTCGCCGCCCTCGCAGAGGTCGATATCGACGAGGCCCTCAAAGCCCCGGTCTTCACCGCCGGCGCCGCCCCTGCCGCCGCCCCTGTGGCAGCCGAGGAGGAGGCGGAGGAAGAGGAGCCTGAAGAGGAGAAGCAGGAAGAGGAAGAGGACCTTCAGGGTCTCGGAGCCCTCTTCGGTTAGGCTCTCCCCCAAGTTTCTTCTAGATCGAAACCGTAGACTAGTTTTAAGGAGCCATACCCAGGTGCCACTGGACAGTCTACACCGCGTCCATTCCCCTAAGCTACCCTTAAATGATATACAATCCCGAGATAGGTGGTTTGATTGATCAGCCCTGACAAATTAAAAAAGATGTACTTGGAGTTTTTCCAGAAAAACGGACACAAGTTAATCGCGAACGCGTCTCTCATACCTGAAAACGACCCCACCGCGTTATTCATCTCGGCTGGGATGCACCCGCTTGTACCTTATCTGATGGGTCAGCCGCATCCGAGCGGCAAGAGACTTGTGAACGTACAGAAATGCCTCAGAACCAGCGACATCGATGAGGTAGGTGACAGTTTCCACCTGAGCTTCTTCGAGATGCTGGGGAACTGGTCTCTGGGAGACTACTTCAAGGAAGAATCGATACCGTGGAGCTACGAGTTCCTGACAAGCAAAGAATGGCTCAACATAGATAAAGAAAGACTCTCCGTCACGGTCTTCGCCGGAGACGATAATATACCCAGAGACATTGAAAGCGCGAGAATATGGGAAGGACTTGGGGTCCCCAAAGAGAGGATATTCTATCTGCCTAGAGAGGATAACTGGTGGGGCCCCATTGGCAGCACCGGGCCATGTGGACCCGACACGGAGATGTTCTATGACACCGGTAAAGAGCCGTGTGGAAGCGAATGCAAGCCGGGTTGCAGCTGTGGAAAATACAACGAGATATGGAACAACGTCTTCATGGAGTACAATAGAACCCCGGACGGAGAGTATGAGCTGCTTGAGCAGAAGAACGTTGACACGGGGATGGGGGTCGAGCGGACGGTCGCGGTCCTACAGGGAAAGAATAACGTATATGAGACAGAGATATTCGCCCCCCTGGTGAATAGAATCAAAGAAATATCTGGCATAGAGGCAGTCTCTGAAACCCAGGTTAGAAGCGTCAGAATAATATGTGATCATATCCGTGCAGCTACCTTCCTTCTAGCCGAGGGAGTGGTTCCCCTGAACGTGGAACAGGGATACGTCTTGAGGAGACTCATCCGGGGAGCCATCAGACACGGAAAACAGATAGGGATAGAAGGGGAGTTCCTGAGCGAGTTATCTCGGGTCGTAATAGAGACATACGTCGAAGACTACCCTCACCTGAAGTCGAGTGAAGACTTCATCGTAACCGAGCTGAAGAAAGAGCATAAGAAGTTTAACAACACGCTGGCTAGGGGTCTGAACAGGTTCAACAGAATAGCCAGGAAAAAGAAGAAGATCGACGGCAAGGACGCGTTCCTCCTCTACCAGAGCTTCGGCTTCCCGATAGAGATAACGAAGGAACTGGGGAAGGAGAACGGCATCTTCGTTGACGTAGACGGCTTTTACAGGGAGTTCGAGAAACATCAGAAGGTGTCCAGAGCCGGCGCAGATAAGAGGTTTGGCAGCGGCTTAGCCGACACTTCTGAGGCGACGGTGAGGCTGCACACCGCGACGCATCTGCTCAACGAGGCGTTGAGACGTGTCCTAGGGAAAGACATCGTCCAGAAGGGTTCGAACATAACGCAGAAGCGTCTGAGGTTTGACTTCAACTTCGACAGGAAGCTAACCGACGAAGAGATAAGGGATGTAGAGGAGATAGTTAACGAGAAGATCAGCGAGGCTCTCCCCGTCAAGAGGATCGAGACCACGTTAGACGAAGCTATAAGGATGGGGAGCCAGGCAGTGTTCGAGCAAAAATACGGGGAAAAGGTCTCCGTATACTCCATTGGCGACTACTCGATGGAGCTGTGCAGCGGCCCACACGTGAAGAACACGGGCGAGCTTGGGCGATTCAAGATAATAAAGGAGGAAGGCATCTCCGCAGGCGTGCGGAGGATAAGAGCAGTCCTAGAATGATTAAGCGCCTAACCTACACCAAGGAAAGAAGCCGGATTCTAGCTGAATGGATGTCAAAGGACCTGATTTAAGCCGTGAAACCACGGCTCAAGTAGCCCTCCTTCGCATGGGTAACCGTTTTTGCTCACAACCTTTATTCCGGCGTCTTGTACAAGGTTGACAGAGCTAGAGGATAGTGTGCATATGGTTGACTGGAAGGCCATCGAGGAGAAGTGGCAGAGGCGCTGGGCGGAGGCCGGCGCCTTCGAGACGGACCCCGACCCGGAGAAACCCAAGTTCTACCTGACGGTGGCGTACCCGTACCCCAACAGCCCGCAGCACATCGGCCACGGACGGACGTACACGTTGACGGACGTCCACGCCCGCTGGAAGCGGATGCAGGGGTACAACGTGCTGTTGCCCATGGCGTGGCACTACACAGGTACGCCGTTGTTCGCCATGGTAGAGAGGCTTAAGGAGAGAGACCCCGAGTTCCTCGATACGTTCCTCAACCTCTACAACATCCCCGAGGAGAAGCTGACCGAGCTGATGGACCCCATCAGCATGGCGGAGTACTTCGCCGCGGAGATCAAGCACGGGATGCAGCGCATCGGTTACAGCATAGACTGGCGCCGCGAGTTCACCACCGTGGACCCCATATACAGCAAGTTCATAGAGTGGCAGTTCGAGAAGCTGCGCAAGAAAGGCTACATAACCCAGGGCAGCCACCCCGTGGGCTGGTGCCCCAGCTGCGGCAACCCCGTGGGGCAGCACGACACCGTCGGCGACAAGGAGCCCGAGATCGAGGAGTTCACCGTCATCAAGTTCAGGAAGGGCGACATGATGTTCCCCGCGGGCACGCTCCGCCCCGAGACGGTGTTCGGCGTAACAAACATGTGGATCAACCCCGACGCCACCTACGTCGAGGCAAGGGTGGACGGCGAGACCTGGGTCATCAGCGCCGAGGCGGCGGACAAGCTTGAGCTGCTGGAGAGGGAAGTTGAAAGGATATCCGAGTTCCAAGGAAGCAAGTTCATAGGCGTCACCATAACCAACCCGGTCACGGGCGACGAGTTCCCCATGCTGCCAGCCAGCTTCGTGGACCCCAAAGCCGTGACGGGAGTCGTCATGTCTGTACCCGCCCACGCGCCCTTCGACCTAGTAGCGTTAGACCAGCTGAAACGTGAAGCCAAGAAAAACCCCGATGCCTACAGGTTCAAGCCAAGCGACATCAAGGACCTTGAACCCATCAGCGTAATCGAGATAGACGGCTACGGCGCCGTCCCCGCCAGGGACGTCGTGGACCATATGGGGATCACCGACCAGCAGGACCCCAAGCTGGAGAAGGCCACAAAGGAGGTCTACAGCGCCGAGTTCCACGGAGGCAGGATGAGGAACAACACGGGCCAGTACGCGTCCCTGCCTGTGCAGACGGCCAAGAAGGCGGTCAAGGAGGACATCGTGGCCAAGGGCCACGCGACGACGATGTACGAGATGCTGGAGCCCGTCCAGTGCAGGTGCGGAAGCGAGGTCGTGGTCAAGATATTCGAGAACCAGTGGTTCATCAACTACGGCGACCCCGCATGGAAGAGGCTGGCCCACGAGAACATAGACGAAATGACCATAATACCCTTCGAGCTCCGCCAGGAGTTCCACAACGTGGTGGACTGGCTCAGGGAGAAGGCGTGCGCCAGGAAGGCGGGGCTGGGGACGAAGCTGCCTTGGTCGCCCGACTGGATAATCGAGGCGCTCAGCGACTCCGTCATCTACATGGCGTACTACACGGTGATAAAGGGCATCAACGAGGTGAAGCCCGAGCCCGAGCATCTCACGGAGGAGTTCTGGGACTATGTGTTCCTAGGCAAGGGCGACGCCGAGAGCGTCGCGGAGTCCACGGGGTTCCCCGCCGAGAAGCTGATGGAGATACACAAGGAGTTCAGCTACTTCTACCCGCTGGACGCCCGCCACAGTGGAAGAGACCTCATCAGCAACCACCTCACCTACATGGTGTTCTGCCACGACGGCATATGGCCCAGAGAGCTCTGGCCCAGAGGAATCGTAGTCAACGGAAGCGTGCTGATGGAGGGCGGCAAGATGAGCAAGAGCCTCAACAACATCATACCCCTCATAAACGCCATAGACGGCTTCGGCGCCGACCCGCTGCGCCTGAGCCTCATGATAACGGCGGAGCCCCTGAAGGACGCCGACTTCAGCCCCGACCTAGCCAAGAACATGGGGGACAACCTGGAGCGGTTCCACAAACGCGCCATGGATGTCGTGGAGCAGGGCAGGGGCAGCCCGGAAAACCTCAGGGACATAGACCGCTGGATGCTGAGCAGGCTCCAGAGCTACATAGCCGAGGCAGACGAGGCGCTTAAGGAGCTCAAGGTGAGGAAGACCATACACGCAGCCATGTACAACCTGAACCAGGACATGGACTGGTACCAGAAACGCGTGGCGAGGCAGATGGACACGCCTGAGAGGGCGGAAGCCATACGCTACGTGGAGTGGAGGACCCTGGACACCCAGGTCAGGATGATGACGCCTTTCACGCCCCACCTCTGCGAGGAGATCTGGGAGAAGATGGGCGGCGACGGCTTCATAGCGTTCGCCGAGTGGCCCAGGGTAGACGAGTCCTACGTGAGCCAGGAGAGCGAGGTGCTGGAGGGGATGATACGAACCTCAATGGAGGACGTCCAGAAGATCACCCGGGTCACCGGCATCAGCCCCGAGAAGATCCACTTCTACACCGCCGACGGATGGAAGTGGAAGATATACCTGAAGGCGCTGGATCTGGCGAGGAGGGGGCAGCTGGAAGTGGGCACCCTCATCAGGGAGGCCTTCAAGGACGACGAGATGAAGGCCAGGAGCAAGGTCGTGCCGGGTTACGCCCGCCAGATCGTTGAGGACGTCATAAGGCTGCCGGACGCCGAGGTGGAGCTGCGGCTGGAGATGGGGCAGCTGAACGAGGTGAACGTCCTCACCGACGCCGTCAGCTTCATCGAGGGCGAGCATGGCTGCGATGTGGCCGTCTCCGCCGAGAGCGACCCGTGGACGGAGGACCCGGCGAAGCGGGCCCACAGAGCCAAGCCGTACAGGCCAGCCATCTACGTCCAATAACCCATCTTCCTTTTTCCTAATCCAGCTCAGCCGCCAAAGGTTTTTATCTGGTTCCTGTTTTCTGGGATTGAATGATCGCGCTCGGCGTCGAGTCAACGGCCGACAACCTGGGGATCGGCATAGTCACCAGCGGCAAGCAGGTGCTAGCCAACGTTCTCGACGTCCACGTGCCCGAGGAGGGGGGAATACACCCCCGGGAGGCTGCACGGCACCACAGCGACGAGATGGGAAACGCCATCAGGCTCGCCCTGGACACGGCGGGGGTCTCAGTCGACGACATAGATATCATCGCGTTCGCCCAGGGCCCCGGGCTGGGCCCATGCCTCAGGACCGGCGCCACGAGCGCAAGGGCGCTAGCGGCTTACCTTGGGAAGCCTCTCGTCGGGGTGAACCACTGCGTAGCCCACGTGGAGGTGGGGCGCATGGCGACGGGGGCCGTCGATCCGCTCACCCTGTACGTCTCGGGCGGCAACACCATCGTGTCCGGCTATGAGTCGGGCAGGTACAGGATATTCGGGGAGACCCTGGACATAGCCATAGGAAACTGCCTCGACACCTTCGCCCGTGAAGCAGGGCTGGAGTACCCGGGGGGCCCGGACATCGAGCGCATGGCCGCCCATGGCGAGACGCTGATACCGCTGCCCTACTCGGTGAAAGGCATGGACCTGAGCTACAGCGGGCTGTTGACGGCCGTCACAGGCGAGCTCCGCACCGGGAACCACCGGGTGGAGGACCTGTGCTTCAGCCTCCAGGAGACCGCGTACGCGATGCTCGGTGAGGTAACGGAGAGGGCGCTGGCCCACACCGGGAAGCCCGAGCTGCTTCTCACAGGCGGCGTCGCCGCGAACAAGAGGCTCGGCTCCATGGTCAAGGACATCGCCCACGAGCACGGCGCGGAGCCGCACATAGTGCCCATCAGGCTGGCGGCGGACAACGGCGCCATGATAGCCTGGACCGGCATAATAGCGTACGAGGCGGGCCACGTGACTCCCCTGGACGAGAGCCACGTCAACCCGAGCTGGAGAATGGATCAGGTGGAGATACCGTGGAGAGATTGATCGCGAAAGGCGCCGAGGCCGACCTGGTCCTCATGGAGTGGAACGGCTTGACGGCTCTCGCCAAACGACGGAACCCCAAAAAATACAGGCACCCCGAGCTCGACCGCCGGATGAGGAAGACCAGGACCAAGATAGAGGCCGACATAATCCACAGGGCCAAGCTGAACGGCGTGCCCACGCCGCTGCTATACCAGGTTGACCCTGAGGAAGCGGTCATCGTCATGGAGTACGTCGACGGCGTGAAGGTCAGGGACGCCGTGGACGAGATGACTGAGGCGGATAGAAGACAGCTATTCAAACGTATAGGAGTGTACGCGGGCAGGCTCCACGGGGCTGGCGTTATCCACGGCGACCTCACCACGAGCAACATAATGAAGAGAGGGGAGAGACTGGTGTTCATCGACTTCGGGCTGGCGGAGGTGAGCGTCGAGGTGGAGAAGCGGGGCGTCGACCTCAACCTCATGGACAGGATGCTGACGAGCACCCACTACCGGCACCGGGAAGAGCTGCTAGCCGTGTTCCTTGAGGGGTACCGGGAGGCGCTGGGTGCTGAGGCGAACGACGCGGTGACGCGGATGGAAGAGGTAGCCAAGAGGGGAAGGTACATTGAGAAGAACTAGGATCTGGATGGGGACCAGCAGCGACCACAAGTACATGGAGGCCCTGGAGGTTCTCGCCGAGTACGGCGTCACGCTTGAACGCCTCAACATAGAACGCGTAGAGATACAGGCCGACGACCCCGAGCTCATAGCCGAGTACAGCCTCAAGGTGCTGGACGTGGACGTCCCTTTACTCATCGAGGACGCTGGGCTATACATAGACAAGTACTTCGGGTTCCCGGGCCCCTACAGCAGCTACGCGCTGCGGACCATTGACAACGAGGGCATACTGAAGCTGCTGGAGGGCGAGGAGGAGAGGGGCGCCAGGTACCTCTCGGCCGTGGCTTTCCGGGACGGCGACACCAGCGTCACCTTCACAGGGGAGGTGGTGGGCCGCATAGCGACGGAGATGAGGGGTACCAACGGCTTCGGGTACGACCCCATTTTCATTCCGGATGAGGGGGACGGCAGGACCTTCGGTGAGATGAGCGCCGCCGAGAAGGCGAGGATCAGCCACAGGGCCCGGGCCTTCAGGAAGCTGGGCGAGTGGCTCAGGGAAGGCTAGCGTCTACTCGACGAGAGGCGGAGACTGGAACGGGTCTATCTCGTTCATCCTCTCCATGAGGTATTTGGTGGCGTCGGCTATCTTGAAGGGACGCGAGTTGTTGCCCGTCCTCACGTAGAAATACTGTTTATTCTTCTCGTGGAGGAAAGCCGGCTCCCTGCTGGGAAGAACGTGAACGCGGCACAGCTCCTTGCCGTACAACACATGGAAGCTGATTTTGATCTTGCCAAGGAAGACGTCCCCGATCTTGTTGCTCACCTGGTTTGCCAGGTGGTTCTCGAAGCCGTCCCGGTTCTTCTTGGGGAGGGTCACGTAATCCGATTCAAGCCCCACCACCCAGTTGTCGTCGGAGACACCTATGAGGAGGTCGCCGCCGTCAGCGTTCAGGAACGCGCATATGGTCTTGAGGCAGTTGTACTCCAGCTCCTGGTCGACGCAGCCCCTGACGTTGTTGTAGCGGAGGCTGGCCTTGAACTCGAGGCGCTGCCCCTCGTCCATGTTGATGAGCTGCTCCACAGCCAGGGCCTCCTGCTCCCTGTTCTTCTCCGCCATGTACTCCCTCATGACCTCGGGCTGATGGTTGGCCACGTCCGTGAGGCTGAGGATGCCTATGACCCTGTCCTGGCCGATGGAGTCCACGACGGGCAGCTTCTTGATCCGGTTCTTGAGCATGATCTGGCCAGCCTCTAGAAGCGGGGTATCGGGGGACACCGAGATGAGGGCGCTGGTCATGACCTCGCCCACCGTGACGAGCTGTGGGTCCCTGCCGCTGGCCACCACCCTAGTTAGGACGTCCCTCTCCGTGATTATGCCGAGGATGCCTTCCTCGCTCTGGACTATGAGGCTGCTTATGCCGAAGCGCGTCATCACCCGTGCGGCGTTCTCGACGGTGTCCGAGGGGTCTATGGTCACCACGTCGCTGGTCATGACGTCATGAACGGATAAAGGTACAGCTGTGCGGCTCATGCCGTCTCTACCATCGGATGAACCCTAATTTACGGTTATGGAACGAAGCCATGGAGCCCTAAAAACTTACAGCGTTCTCTATGAGTGTTAAAGAACTCATAGGAGGGCTATGAGCCCGGATACGTCCCCGAGCTCATCCAAGCCCCTGAGCGCCGACCAGATGCGTTCAGCCTTCCCTCTGTCCACTGTGGGACTGGACCAGTTCACGAACTTGTCGAAGAGCTCCTCGTCCGTCAGCGGGTTCCGCGGCTCCCCCCAAGGCATGTCCACCCTCTCCCTGTGGACGGCGCCGTCCTTGAGCTTGACCTCCACGGTGGTGGGCCTGCTGCCCTCCGGGTATATGCTGTCGAGACCCTCGTCGGGCGTCACCTTCACCTTGGCGGCCAAGTCGTGGAGCACTTGGTCCGCTATCCTCTCCCGGGTGAACTGGGCCTCTGTGACTTCTCCGTCTGCGATGACGCAGGCGGCGATGTAGGGTAGGTTGAACTGGCAGTTCTTGTAGTAGCTGTCGGGGCTCACCTTCTCGTCGGCTATGTACATGCCGTGGGTGAGCTGGCTTATCTGCACCTCCTCGACGTCGTCAGCCGTGAAGCCGTGCCGCCGCCTCAGCCGCAGCAGCGCCTCTATGGCGCCGTGGGTCATCCTGCAGGTGGGCCAGGGCTTGATGTAGACGTTCATTATCTCGTACTCCTCGCCGAGGCCCCGGGTCTTGAAGCGGGTGGATAGCCTGTTGTCGTCGGCGAGCTTTGGGCCGTTGAGGCCCTCCTTGGCGAGTAGAGAGGCCTCGATCCCTATCTTTGTCTGGTAGCCGTTGCTGAGGAAGTTGATGTCAAGCCCCATGGTCCGGGGGACGCCTCTGGGGCTGTTGTAGCCTGCGATGCCCATGGCGAATATGGTCTCGTCTACGCTGAGCCCCAGCAGCCTGCTGGCTACGGCGGCGGAGCAGTACGCCGAGGCGGGGGGCCTTTCGCTCATCCCCCTCACCTTGGCGGCGACGTCGTAGCCCACCGTTATCGCCGTTATCACGTCTCGCCCGGACGCGCCCAGCTTCTCGCCGACCGCGAGGGCGGCGGGGACGGCGACCCTCCCGGGGTGAGACGAGCCGCCGAGGGCGGCTGCCTCCCTGTGACCGTCGTTGCAGTCGTGCACCTGGGCGTAGGCGGCGTTGGCCCAAGCGGCCCACGGCATGCTGGTCCTCCTGCCCGTGCCCAGGACGGTGCACTCCCCTGGCTCGCCCAGGCCGGACAGGAACCTGTCCACTCCGGCGGCTTCCTCCTTCCTGGCACCCATATATATGGTGCCCAACGAGTCCAGAATGACCCGCTTCGCCTGGTGCACCACCGTGGACGGCAGGTCCCCGTAAGACGCTTCCGTCACGTGCTCCGCGAGCTCCCTTCCGACGCGTAGGACGCTCTCAACCTCCTTTACCAATATGACTCACACGCTATGTTTTGCTGCGGTGGTAGATAACAGGTGCCCAGCCAGGCTCCAACTTCCGAGATAACCTTTTTAAATGGTGTAGAGTCTAACCATAAAGCACCCGGAGAAATCATTGAATGGTAGGAAAACTCTCGACCATGCGCGGCAGAAGCCAGAGCACGAGGCCGGTGAGCAAGAGGCCCCCCAACTGGGTCGTTTACCAGCCAAACGAGGTCAAGGCTCTCATAATCAACCTGGCCCGCGAGGGTAAGACTCAGAGCCAGATAGGTAACATCCTCAGAGACGTCCACGGGGTGCCCCTGGTGAAGCCCATCGTGGGGTACGGCGTCAGGAAGGTGCTGGAGGAGGCGGGGCTCGCCCCAGAGATACCCGAGGACCTCTACAACCTGATGGTACGCGCCACCCGTCTCCGGAGGCACTTGGACCGCAACCCCAAGGACTACAGCAACAAGAGGGGAATGCAGCTCACCGAGAGCATGATCTACCGCGTCACCAGGTACTACAAGCGAAAGGGAGCCCTGCCTAGGGACTGGAACTACCGGCGCGAGATAGTCACCGTATAAGCTGACCCCAATGTCAGACGAGGACGCTTTCTTTTCTTCTTTCAAGCCAGCCGTAGAGCTGTTCCACAGGCACGTCGAGAAAGGCGGCAGGATAAGGATAGTCACCCACAACGACGCCGACGGTCTCGCCAGCGGAGGCATCCTCAGCGTCGTGGCCCACCGCATGGGCGCGGCGTTCAGGACCAGCAGCGAGAAGAAGCTCGACGACAAGCTGGTGAGGAGCTTGGCGGAGGAGAACCCGAGCCTCATACTTTTCAGCGACTTCGGCAGCGGCTACACCGACCTCATCGCCGAGAACCTGAGCATGGACGTCATCATACTCGACCACCACCTCCCGGCGGAGCACAAGGCGGACAACATAGTGCACGTGAACCCCATGCTCCACGGCATCGACGGCGCGAGAGACATAGCGGCAAGCGGCATATGCTACCTCTTCGCCAGAGAGGTGGACGACGAGAACAGGGACCTGAGCTGCCTGGGCCTCGTCGGAGCCCTGGGAGATCAGCAGGACAAGGGGGAGAGGAAGACCCTCACGGGCCTGAACACGCTTATAGAGGAGGACGCGGTCAGGGACGGGTACTTGGAGAAGCATGTGGGGCTCATCTTCTACGGGTACGAGACGCGGCCCCTCGCCAGGGCCGTCGCCTACACCACCGTCCCCTTCATACCGGGGCTGAGCGGGGACGAGGGGGCCTGCGTGGCGTTCCTCAGGGAGGTGGGCATACCCATCGAAGAGGGGGACAGGCTGCGCTCACTGTCCGACCTTTCCGACGAGGAGAAGAGGACGCTTTTCAGCGCCCTGAGCAGCCACATGGTGGGCGAGGGCTGCGACGCAGAGGCCGTCCACCAGCTACTGGGCACCATCTACACTTTCAGGCTGGAGGAGCCCAGCACGTGCCTCCGGAGCGGCAGGGAGTACGGTAGCCTCCTCAACGCCTGCGGCAGGATGGGCAGGCAGGGGGTGGGGCTCAGCGTCTGCCTCGGCGACCGCGGCGAGGCCATGACGGAGGCCCAGGAGACCCTGGACCTGTACCGCCGCAGGATAGGGTCGAGCCTCGACCTGGTGAGGGAGAACGAGATGGTGGAGGAGCTGGACAACGTCTACCTCATCAGGGCGGGGGACGCCATAGACGACACGGTGATAGGCGTCGTCTCGGGGATACTGCTTAGCCAGGGGATACTCAAGAGCATGAAGCCCATCGTTTCCACGGCCTTGAGCGAGGACGGCCAGGTGAAGGTTTCCGCCAGGGGCTCGACGGAGCTGGCCTCCCGCGGCCTCCACATGGGTCTGGTGATGCAGAGGGCGGCGGAGGCGGTGGGGGGAGGCGGGGGTGGCCACGACGTCGCCGCGGGGGCCTACGTGCCCATTGATAAAGAGGAGGAGTTCATAGCTATGGTGAACAGCCTTGTCCCGGAGCACCTCAAAGAGTGAAGCCACGGTAACCATACAGTACAGGGACCATAAGACAGCTGAATCCATACTCAAGGCGATCGAGCCAGACAACCTGACGACACCGACGGGAGTCGAGATAAAGGCAGACGCCACGAGGGGCGTCGTCACCATAAACGTGGAGTGCATGCGAGGCATCGGGAGCCTCGTGGTCACCCTCGACGACCTTCTCTCATGCATACAAGCCGCCGAGGCCGCGATAGGCGAGCTAGGTTAAGCCCAGCCTATCGGGCATACCTTCGTCGGTGAGGGAGTAGTACACCCATCTTCCCCTCTTCTCGCTTCTCACCAGCCCCGCGTTCTCCAGCTTCCTGACGTGGTGGCTGAGGTTTGGCTGGGTGAGGCCGAGGGCGACTGTTAGCTCGCAGTTGCACATATCTCGGAATGTTAGAAGCGTCAGTATCTTGAGACGTTTCTCGTCGGCCAGAGACTTGAACACCGTGGCCCTGCTTTGAAGGTCCATGGACTCAAACAGTTGTTCTGTCAGGACGCGTAACTCAGACTCGTGTCGCTGGGAGTCCTGGGCGTCGCAGAAGTGTGTCTCAAGTAGTTTCCCAAGTCTTTCCTTGTTTCCCAGCGTGTTCATATCTCCAGCCCCACCCATAAATACAAATAAACAAATTTAAATATGTTTATGCATCTCGTTTCTAGAATCAACGGAGCAGAGAAGAATGGGGGATAACAAAGCCAAGCTCGGAGCCTTCGAGAAGTACTTGGCGTTCTGGGTCATAGCTTGCATGGGCGTCGGCCTGACACTCTCACAGTACCTGCCCGGGCTCAGCCAAGCCATCGACGGCTGGCAGGTAAGAGGCATCAGCGTGCCCATCGGGATATGCCTGTTCCTCATGATGTACCCCGCGCTCCTCAACCTTAGGCTGGACGAGCTCAGGAAGCTGGCGAATAACCCGAGGCCCATCGTCTTCACCCTCTTCAGCAACTGGGTTATCGCGCCCATTGTCACGGTGATCCTGGCAAGCCTGTTCCTCGCTGGCCACGACCAACTCGTGGTCAGCCTCATCCTGCTGGGCAGCAGCCCCTGCACGGCCATGGTGCTGGTCTGGGGCGGCCTAGCGGAAGGCAACCAGGAGCAGAACTTCATCACCACCAGCCTCAACACGGTGACCATCATGGTGCTCTACGCGCCGGTGGTCTCGCTGCTCACGGGCGTCCAGAGGATACCCATAGACAGGGTTGTCCTCGCGGTCTCGGTGCTCGTGTTCATAGGGCTCCCCATCGTCCTCGGCTACCTCTCCAAGAAATACCTGACCCGGGCGAAAGGCGAGGAATGGTTCCAAGGCGTATACAGGCCGGCGGTGGGCAAGGTGAGCATGCTGGCGTTGCTCACGACCCTCATCGTATTGTTCAGCCTGAACGGCGACGTGCTGCTGAACAACCCGGACCTCATGGTGCTCGTGTCCATCCCGCTGCTGGTGGGTTTCTTCGTGGTTGTCGGCGTGAACCTGCTGATAACCAGGTTTGCGGGGCTGGCCTACAGGGAGGGCATCATCACGGTGATTATCGGCAGCAGCAGCCACTTCGAGATAGCCATCGCGACTGCGGTAAGCCTCTACGGGCTCGGGTCTCAGGCCGCTCTCGGCACCACCATGGGCCTATTCTGGGAGGTGCCAATAATGCTGAGCCTGGTGTGGCTAGGGAAACGCCTCAACCGGCGAGGCTTCTGGAGGCGGGCGGAGGAGATCGAGGTCACGGCGTAACCGTCAAAACCTATATATGACGGCGCCGCATTGCATGAACACTGTAACTAGGAGAGGTACATCGACGTGTCCAGGGCAGTGAGGGATAAGTGGCGCCGCAAGGAGTGGTACGACATAATCCTCCCACGGTACTTCGGGGAGACCAAGGTGGGTGAGACCCCGAGCGACGACCCCGGCAAGGTCATGGGAAGGATCTTCGAGACGACCCTCGCCGCGATAACAGGGGACTTTAGCCAGGAGTACATAAAGATGTACTTCCAGGTCAACGAGCTTGAGGGCCACACGGCGCGCACCGTGTTCAAGGGACACGAGTACCTCCGCGACTATCTGCGCAGCCTGGTCCGGAGGCGCAGCACCAAGATCGACGGGTCCTTCAGGGTGTTCACGAGGGACGGGTACAGGGTGAAGGTTGTGGTGACGGCCATGACGCAGCGTAGGATTAAGACGAGTCAGGAGTACGCCATCCGGAGGATCATGCAGGGGATCGTGGAGGATAAGGCGGAGAACCTGACTTTCGATCAGCTGGCCCACGAGATGGTGTTGGGTAAGCTGGCGTCTGACGTGTATAACTTGGCTAAGAACGTGACCAGCCTCCGTCATGTGGGTGTGAGGAAGAGCGAGCTGCTCGCGCTGCCTAACTGAGGCTCATATCCCGGGGTTTCTTGTTCAGTTTGTCTCGGGTTTGGCGTTTTCCTTACAGTAGGTTACTTGCTATAAGCG
>Ga0315532_1000556_pt1 | contig 29616 bp, 23 predicted proteins | sample SalMarWE160370MG_FD_203082 | JGI IMG/M metagenome (GOLD analysis project Ga0315532, IMG submission 203082) | Salt marsh sediment microbial communities from the Plum Island Ecosystem LTER, Massachusetts, United States - Salt Marsh Sediment WE1603-70 ...
GTATAGCTACCACTATTATAGGAAACGCTGCCTGATACACCAGCTATGGTAAAGCTGCCGGTGGTGATGGTCGATTCGTCCATGGCCTCGCTGAAAGTAGCCGTTACCACTGTATCTACCAATACGTCGGTGGCATCAGCTGCCGGTGAGGTACTGGCTACGGTTGGCGCCGTAAAATCGGAAACATTCACGGTGTCCCCAACCCACGTCGCCGGTATCTGGCTGGCCGTAATATCACTGAGCACGCCGCCAGACAGGTCTATAGCGCTGCTCGCACCCTCGGAGCCTATAACATGGAAGTGCAGTACCGCCAGATACCCGGAGCCGGTTACCCCGCTCAAACCGGGAACGTTCTGAATCACCCGGAATGCACCGGCTGAAAGCTCGTTGTAGAGGTCAACCGGTACCGTGGTTGAGCCTATCAGCCCCACGGTGACATCGTCCAGCCGCAGTACCAGAGGGTCAAAGGTAACATCATACTGGCAGGCATCAAAGTCGGTCACCTCATTAACGCTGACATTAGCGGTAAAATCACTGCCAGCGGTCGCTTCAGCCGGGGCCTCGATAGTAACGACGGTTGCTTCCTGCGCCACCACCGGGAACAGTGCTCCACCTCCCAGAAGCAGAGCCACAATGGCTATTAGGCCCAGAATCTTCGCTATCCTTCCCATTGCGTCCTCCTTACATCGCCATTCTGCTCTCCCTTTAGAGGGGAGAATCAGGTTTTAACATATAATGTCACTCCTCCAGGCCCCCGCTTTAGGGGTCTTTCCCCCTTATTCCTTTATCTCTATTTAGCTCCTCTTAATCCAGCAGAGCGATTATCCGCTCAATCTTGGTAATGTCCAAGGCGTTGACAAAGCCGTCTTCATTGGCATCAGCCCCGGGTGTTTCCGCATCCAGCGTGGCGATAATCCTCTCTGTCTTAGTAACATCTAGGATATCGACAACACCGTCGCCATTGGCATCGCCCGGAGTCACTGCCGGCGGATTCACCGTAAAGGTATCAGTGGCGTAGTCTGCCTCAAGCGTGGTATTCGGAGGTGAGGCGGCATCAGTCGCCCGGACATACACCGTATGTTCTCCGGCACTCAGGGTGGAGGTGGTCAAGGTATAGCCCTCGCTAAGGCTGTCAAAAGCCCCGTCGCTGGCGGTAGCCGCCACCCAGCTGCCACTATCAACCTTGTAATCTACCCCAGCGATATTGCTCTGGGTATCGGTAGCTGTGCCAGTAAAGGTTGGGGTTGTGTCCTCCGTCGGGTCGGGACTCAGCGGCGTTATGGTTACCGACGGCGGTGTAGTATCCGGCACCACGCCGGTGGTAAAGTTCCAGGTAGAGGCTGCGGCTAACGCATTGCCAGCAGCATCGGTCACCGCCGTGCTCAAGCTGGCGGTATAGATGGTATCGTCGGCCAGGTCAGCGCTCGGAGTAAAGGTAGCAGTATAGGTACCAGCGTTATAGGAGACACTGCCTGATACCGGCGTGCTACCAATCTTCAGGGTGAAACTGCTGGTGGTAATGGTTGAGGCATTCATCGCCTCGCTGAAGGTAGCCGTTACCGTTGTGGTTACCAGCACACCAGTAGCTCCAGACGCCGGGTATCGGCTCACCACGGTGGGTGCGGTAACATCAACGGTAAAGCTGTCAGTGGCATAGTCTGCCTCAAGTGTGGTGTTCGGAGGTGAGGCAGCATCAGTCGCCCTGACTTGTACCGTATATCCCCCGTCAGCCAGCGCTGGTATGGTAAAGGTATAGCTCTCGCTGGGACTATCGAAGGCGCCGTCAGTAGCGGTAGCCGCTACCCAGGCCCTCCAGCTCCCGGTACCAACCTGGTACTCCACCGAGGCGATATTGCTTAGCTCATCGATAGCCATCCCGGTGAAGGTCGGTGTGTTGTCGTTGGTGGGGTCAGGGCTGAGCGCCGTTATATCCACCACTGGCGGATTGAGGTCAACGTCAACCACCAGGTTATGCTCGGTTACCGCTCCCGGGCTGAAGGCATAGTCATATGCTTCACCTGTGGGATTACCATTGACTTTGAAGGATATGGTAGCCCCGGTCTCAATCTCACCGGTAACCGAAAGCTTGGGGTCAAAGGCACCCGAGCCACCGTACTGGCCGGCAACGGTAGTGGTTATGCTGCCGCACTGCACATCATCTACCTCAGCCGTGACCACCGTTCCAACCGCAGCTGGCGAACCAGCTATAGTCAGCGTCCCGTAGAAGGCGTGGGGTATAGCCGGCATGGCAGCGTAAGCAGGGATGGCACAGAGGAGCAGCGCCACTACTATCAATGGGCAGAGGAGCCATTTTCTCTTTCCTTTCATATTTCCCTCCCCAATTTCTTTTGAGTTTCTAGTTTCCATCCCCAATGTTTGCTAAAGTTATGGGGGAGGGGGAGTTGGGGGTCCCCCTCCCCCATCCTTGGTTAGCCAACCGTATTCTCCATCAGGCAGGCTGTTCTGTTAGTCAAGATCTGGGACTATCGGCGTGAGTTCAAACCCTGCCAGGGAAGCTGCATTCTGCATATAGATCCAGTAGCCCAGACCGGGTTGCATAGTCTCTGTGCTAGTACCCTGACCTGCAGATTCAGACCAGGCTGTTTCAGTCGCGCCATAGATGTCAGTCTGGGCGGCATTCATCGACGGGCTGACTACCTGGGACCAACCGGGCAGGTTAGCCGCGGTGAGGTCTACTGAGGCTACAGAATCGGTAGCATCCTTACTCGTGTCAAGGGATGCCAGGCTAATCAGGTTCCACCCCGCTGCCAGGTCTTTGCTCGGTGTGGTAAAGGCGCCGGCATCAAACTTGAACTGCACGTAGGTTGCCGCGCTCATCTTGACGTAGACGGCATCGCAGGCATTGAGCACATAGCCGGTGGTTATCTGCTGCCAGCCGCCATCGTAGTAGTAGCCGATAGTCATCCCTGAAGGAATCAGCTCATCAATAGAGTCGGCGGTAGAGATGAGTTTCACCGGCGTGGACATGGTGTTCCAGCCTGAGACCAGCTGCATGTTGGACGTCTGGTAGGAAACGTTGTCCGCCACCACATCCGCCCTGGACTTATGCAGCCACGGGTAGTAGACGACAAGATCGGTAATCTTGTCACCGGTGCCATTGGGGTTGGACTTGGTAACAGCGGCTCCGCTCAGGGCAGAGTAGTACGGACCGCTGGCGTCACCAAACCAGTTGTACTTGCAGTCCACAGTAGTATCATCAGTCGAGCCGATCATTGCGTCTACCTTGATGGCGTAATAACCGCTCCCGGTGATGGTGTTGTACTGGATAGCCGGGTCGGTGGCTGATGTTCCCTGCTCTACAACAATGGCGCTACCACGATTAGTCGTATTGTCGGCTATGTAGTATTCTCCGGCACACCCGGTGATGGTGTTGTTCTTTATCACCAGACTAGTGTTGGTGCCGCCTTCAACGTATACACCATAACTATAGGCATCGGTGATGGTGTTGCCAGTTATGTTAACGCTGTCGGAGTTGTTGAACACGTTAATGGCGCACTGCCCGTTGGTTATGGTGTTGTTGGTTACATAGCCTCCTCCTTCGTGAGTGCTATCATAACCACCAATGGTGATTCCACACTGGCCGCAGTCGGTCAGCGTGTTGCCATCTATGGTCACTCCGGTTACGGCATACTCTCCGCCGCCTGCGAAGTCAAGGATAATGCAGCCAGAGTAGTTATAATTGCTACCCATATTCGGCCAGGTAGTGACACAGGTATTAAAGGTGTTGTCACTGACGGTGATTGAGGTCAGGGCAGCGGAGTTCTGGATCCAGATTACACCCTCAACGCTTGCGCCCTGGTCGGGCTCTATGTTGTTGAAGATGCAGTTCTGCACCGTGAGGTAGTCTTTCCCGGCGTCACGGATAGCACACTCAATGTCAGTCCCATACCGCAGCCACTGGAAGGTTAGACCATCAATGATGACCGGGTAAGTCGCGGTGCCAGAGGTTTCCACACTTATTGCCTTGTCAACATCCTGGGTAGGCCTGATGGTGGTTGACGAGGCACCGTTGACCGAGGTCAATGTGATCTTCTCGTTCAGGGTGATATAGCTATTGTTATCCACCTCGTAAATGCCGTCACCCAGCTTCACCGTGTCGCCAGCAAGAGCCGCCGTTATGGCATCATTGATGTAGTCAGAACCATAATGTGACGCATCAGAGAGACCACTAGTTCCAGTTGCCGCAGTCTCAGCTGCCGTGGCGGTGGTAGTGGGACCATAAGTAGTCACCAGCTCATCGTTACTATCATACAGTGAAACCCCCGGGCAAACGGTTATCGTCCAGGTGGCGTCGGTATAGCTACCGTGGGAGAAGGTCAGTGTGTGCGTCCCGGCAGTGCTGTCCTTGTAGAACACCTCCTGAGCAGCAATGAAGGGATCAGCAGCGGCCACGGTAATAGTGGTTGCCTCGCTCATGACTCCTGCGCCGTGAATGGTGCCGGAGATGTAGAACGTTCCTGTGCTTGAAGATGAAGTCGGGGTTACCGTTATGCTGCCCGGGTCCTTGGCGTTGCCATTGGTGTCAGCCGTTGTCAGGTAAACCGCACTGCTAAACATGTTAATCATGGTGGCGTCATCGGAGTAACGCGTGCTAGCCAGACCTATTTCACCATTGGCAGCTATCAGCTGGGTAGCAGAACCCGCTGTGATGGTGGTATAGCCGTCATCCACTAGCCACTGCCCTTTATCGCTGGTGCGTGCCATGCAGAGATAGTCATCTGTAGACGCTATCGTCGGGTTGATGATGCCGGCAGCGGACTTAAACTTTATAGTATTGTCAGCGTCAGCCTCGATTTCGATAGGGGTAGTGGCGGTTACCATCCTCCTGTCCTGGTCAACGGTCGGTGCCACCCCACAGGTAGTATAAGAAGAACCATCAGCGCTGAACTCGACGTTGCTGGCTGATATGGAGCTGGGTAGTACCGTCCCCACCGGGAACACGATAGTTAACGTGTCCTCCGACTCAGTCATCAAAGGGTCAGGGTCGAAGGTGAAGATATACTGTCCCGCTGACCCAGCCGTTGACGGACTCACAGATGTAATGTCGAAGTCAGTCATCGCACCAGCTGCCAGGGTGAAGGCACTGGATAGCACCCCGGTGGTATCCTGGGTGGTTGCCACGTACATCTTAAAGCTGGTACCCGCAGTACTGCCCGATTCAATCTCACCGTCAGTGGTATCAAACTTTACCCATACATCAGTACCGGCAGCGATATCAATGGGCGCCGTTGCCTTCACCCGGTATCCACCGCAGACAGGGTCAGATACACACGAATACCAGGTGGCAGCGGCTACCGCCGAAGTGCCGTAGTCGGTGCTCCACTCGATATCGTCATACTCCAGCGTGCCCACGGTGAAGGCAAGATTTGTTGACGCAGCGCCACACATAGTTGCCGACCCGTCAGGGAAGGTTACTGTTACCGTATCCACACCTCGGCTAATAGCAGTGGTGGGTGTAAAATGTACAATATATACATTGCTACTATTGTCATCGCTTGACTCGTTTGAACTGGTGGTATACGGAAACTCCACCCAAACCTCGGTCACGGCGGTGGCGGCTTGAGCCACCGGTGCCAACGTCAGCACAAGGGCAAACACCAGAAACAGCATTAGCCCGATATGCCCTAAAAGCTTAAACTTTCCTTTCATGTTTCTATTGATCTCCTCCTCTAAATTGATTTGGTTTCGGTGATTATTCATTAGTTTTGTTAAAAACATTCCACTAAGCATCACCTCCTTCAATCCGGCGTTATTCTCTCCTTCTCCTTTCAATCAATAAACATCACCTCCTTTAAGTAAAAGCTGTTATTTATTTCCCCCCTGCCACCTGTTTCTTTTTCCAGCACATAACCAGGTCACGGATTAAACCCTCATAACTCTGCCCGGTATGCTTAATTGAGTCCAAAAAATCTTTAGTTTCCCTTGAGATACTCACAGTCACCCGCTTTTTGCTTTTAGCTTTCACTTTCACGATCAAAACTCCAAAATGAGATTGATTATTTACCACTATCAGCTACAGCGTGACCTTTGGGCACTAACTTGCCCGATAACTGATGCCGAGACCTATCTATAAGTCTGTTTATGTATGTAGAAGTAACTATTATGGAACACTTTTGTCAACATATTAGCATATAAAAACACTATTGTCAATACCCAAATAGGGTAATTTTTGGGCACTTTTTAGCACTTTGGTTACCCCTATTTCGGCCCGATTTTTTAATGAAATTTAAACGGTAATTCTATGAGCAATTAATTCGGCTACCCTAAACTGAAAATAGAAGTTAAACACGGGGTAAAAAGGGGAAATGAAAAGAAGTACTTTAAAGACCAACTCAAAAGGAATCAAGTCAGCCTCAAGGAACGGCCTACCCTACCTTTATATAGGTATACTTATACTACTGGCAGTGGCCCTGTTCTCAGGCTGTTCCCTATCGGAAAAAACATCAAATGAACCAGTAATACTGGAGCCGCCTGAATTCACCTACAGCGTCAGCACATCAGCGGTGCCGATACAGATAAGCAGTGGCAACCTCCACTGGCATAGAGAACTACCCAATGAAAGCTACACACTGGAGGACATGGCAGTGGAAATTCATAATCTTGGCAATTTTGATATCTCGGTTGCCCAGCTGGAAATAATGGTCGACGAGGATGCCAAGTCATTCAACATTAATCTGGTGATAGCCGGCGGAGCCAGGGAGAATATAGCGTTACAGCCGATGATGGCAGGCTACGATGGCGGTGTCCACCGTGTCTTCGTGTCACTGCTGGACGATAACGGCGGGGTCTTATACCAAAATGAAGGCGAGGACATAGGGCCGCTGGAGCCAGAGCCGGGAACAGGCAGCTGGCACTCCATGCCCAGCTAACCACCTCCCAACAGAAAACAAAAGCACCCCATTTTACAAATGTCAGCTTCTGGGCTAAAATAGTAGCGGTTTCACCTTGTCACCTCCCCCAGCACACAGTAAAATAGGTGACTACAGGCAGAAAGCGGGCCGCTAGCTCAACTGGCAGAGCAGCTGACTCTTAATCAGCAGGTTACAGGTTCGATTCCTGTGCGGCTCACACTCAAACCCCACCCCTTTGACAACATTTTGACAACCGTTTGACAACAGCCTTGCAGTATTCTCTGGTTTCAACAATCCCGGTAATATAAACCGGTCGAGGCTATCAGCAGCTGATTCCCGCATACCTGGCATTACGTGGCCATATGTATCCAGTGTGAAAGCGACGCTTGCATGGCCTAATCGCTCACTTACAACCTTGACGTTAACGCCAGCGCCGAGCAAGAAAGTAGCGTGGGTATGCCTTAAATCGCGGAATCTAATGTGGGGCAGTCCTGCTTGCCGGAGCACATCTACAAATGTGTGGCTCACCGTGCTTGGGTCGAAAGGTTTACCATCAGGATAGGAGAAGACCAGATCATCACCGGACAGTTTCCTGCCGAGCAGAATTGCCTGAGCTTCAGTATCTATCCTGAGCCGCTGCAGCACCTTACTATGTGATGTCTATTCCGGGGTCATGAGGGATAGCTTGTTACTCAGACCTGAGGGCTTCAATGGGATTAAGGCGTGAGGCGTTCCAGGCGGGGTAGAAACCGAAGAATAGGCCAATACCAACCGATACCGAAACGGCCAGGATAACAATATCAGCGGTAACTACGGTTGTCATTATCCCCATGCTGTTGACAAAATAGGCTACAAGCCAGCCGATTATCACCCCGATTATACCTCCAGCCAAGGAAAGGAAAGCCGCCTCAATCAGAAATTGAATCCAGATATCGTGCTCTCTAGCGCCCAGCGCCTTGCGGATGCCTATCTCCCTGGTTCTCTCCAGCACCGAGACCAGCATGATGTTCATCACCCCTATGCCCCCCACCAGTAGCGAGATGGCGGCAATGGCCCCCAGCAGAAGGGTCATGGTGCCGGCCGTTTCGGAGATAGTTTCGGATATCTCCTGCATGGACGTGATGTTAAAATCATCATCGTCAAGAGAACCAAGCCGGTGGCGGGAGCGAAGCAGGCTGGTGATTTCTTCAACGACATAGTCAGCTTGCGCCTCGTCACTTACCGTCAGCGATATGGATGATACTACACGCTCACCTTGGGAGGTCCGGGTCTGGGCAACCATCTGCTGCATAGCCGTCAGCGGGATAAAGATAGCGTCATCAGACCCCCCCATAATTGACTCATTGCTTTCCAGAACACCTACAACACGGACGATATTACCGCCCATCCGCATCTGTTGCCCTATCGGTTCGGTATCGCCAAAGAGGGTCTCTTTTACACTGGAGCCTATTACAGTTACCTTAGCGCCGCGCTGATAATCGTATTCAGTGAAGAAGGAACCGCTGGCAATCTCCAGGTTGTTCACCTCTATGTAATCCGAGGTTGTGCCGGTGACCGAGGCATTCGTATTCTCGCTGCCGACGACCAGTTGGAGGTTGCTTGAGTAGGAAGGCGCCACCGCCGATATATAGGGGACCTGCTCAGCTATTGCCTCGGCGTCTTCTATAGTCAGGGTTTGGGCGCTGCCGCCGGCACTCCTGACTCCGCCGAAACCAAAGCTAGCCCCAGGACGGATAGTAATGAGATCCGAGCCCATACTTTCGATATTAGCCAAAATCTGGGCGGTAGTCCCTTTGCCGATTGCCATTAGTATAATCACCGCCGCCACCCCGATAACGATTCCCAGCATGGTCAGAAAGCTACGCAGCTTATGCGTGCTTATTCCAAGCCAGACGGTAGATAAAAGGCTGCTCCACTTTTTCATGCGTTTTCCCCTGATGTTATCTCTCCATCCTTGAGGTGGATGATGCGCTGGCAGTGGTTAGCAATATTGGCGTCGTGGGTTATCATAACCAGGGTAATGCCCTGCTCGGCGTGCAGGGAAGTAAGAATGGAGATTATCTCCTCGCCGGATTTGCTATCAAGTTGACCGGTAGGCTCGTCGGCCAGAAACAGGGTGGGGTTTTTTACCAGTGCCCGGGCGATGGCAACCCGCTGCTGCTCCCCTCCGGAAAGCTCAACCGGGCGGTGTTTAACTCGCTCAGAGAGCCCGACCTTGGCCAGCGCCTCTATGGCCTGTTTACGGTCAACACCGCCGGCGTAGGTCATGCCGAGTTCAACATTGGCCAGCGCCGTGAGCCGGGAGAGCAGGTTGAAGGTCTGGAAGATAAAGCCGATCTTCTGCCCCCTGATTTTAGCCAGTTCTCCGCTTTTAAGGCGGCTGACTTCTCGGCCTTCCAGCTGGTAGTTGCCGGATGTCGGTTTATCCAGGCAACCGAGAATATTGAGCAGGGTCGTCTTCCCAGAGCCGGAGGGTCCCATTATCGCTACCAGTTCGCCCTTGTCAATATTCAGGCTTACTCCCTTGAGCACCTCCAGCTCTCTCTTACCCATAGGGTAGACCTTGGTTATACCCTGTAAATTAATCATCGGGGCGGACCCATCGGTATCATCATTCCACCCGGAGGTCCTTCTTGCTGGGTTGTCGTTGTGGTAGTCCCCTGTGGGACAACCACCTGTTCACCCTCAGTTAGTCCATCGACCACCTCGGTGTATTGCCAGTTACTTATGCCGGTGTTTATAGCGCGTTCTTCCGTAGTGCCATCCGCTGATATCACCTGCACGTAGGTCTGCCGTCCCCGGGTGGTAATTGCCCCGTTGGGTACCAGCAGGACATCGGCTGCTTCTTCTATTATTATGCTCACGGTGACGGTGAGCCCTTCCCGTAGCTGAAAGCTTTCAAATTCGGCTTGTTGCTCCGCCTGCGCCTGCTGCATCTGCTCCAGCATTGCTTCTGCATCTTCTTGGGTCATCTGGCCCTCTTCAATTGCCTGTTTGATTGGGCCGGGAAGCTCGCCGGATGAAATATTCGGCATTGCCTCCTGTTGTTGCTGCATCAGCGCTTCCAGCGACTCCAACTCTACCTTAACGTAGTAGTTCACCACGCCGGATTGAATGGTGGCTGTCGGTGAAATATGAGTAACTTTGGCCGGAATAGTAAGCGATGACAAAGCGTCTATCTGCACCGTGGCGTCTCCACCCAGCTCCAGGTCAAAGATATCCATCTCGCTGACCAGAATATCGGCCTCAAACTGGTTGGGGTCGGCGAGGGTTACCGCCACCGTGCCCGGCAGTACCTCGTCACCACCCTCGACGTTTACCCCGGTGATGAAGCCGTCAAAGGGAGCGGTAATTTCAGGGCTCTTTTCAAGAGCCTCTTCCAGCACCTTCTGAGCATCCTCAAGCTGGGCTTCGGCGAGCGCAAGCCTTAGCTCCAGTATGTCTATTTCCTCATCGTCAAAGTTGGAGGAGTATACAATATCCCCGGTAATAAGGGTGACGGTCTCCGCCTCCGCCTTATCCAGTGCAAGTTCAGCGTTTTCCAGGTTTATCTGGGCCTGAATCAAGTCAAGCCCCAGGTTGGTCAGCATATCATCCCATTCTGACGTGTCCAGTTTGGCCAGCACCTGTCCCTCTTCCACGGAATCACCCTCTTCCACCAGGATTTCTTCCACCGTAATTGCTTCCGCCCTCCCCGGAATGTCAAAGGCGAGGTCTTCTATGCGGGAAAGGGCCAGATTGCCGCTGGCGGTGATATCCACGGTTAAGTTCCCTCGCTGCACGGTGGCAACCTGTTGCTCTGATGTTGACTCAGTATCTGAATTAAAAAAGCAGCCCAACGATAGAACGCTGACACTGCACAGAGCCAGGGTTATCAGCAATATCTTTAATGCCTTCATTGTTACTCACCTATACTTTTTTTCTTATAAACGGGTAGTGGCTTACAAAACACTTCTGACCAACAGTATGGCAGAAAATTGTTAAGAACTCGTTAAGCCGGACGGTACTAAGCAAAGTAAATCGGGATTAACAGGAAATTAACATTTCCCCTGTATTATAATGAAGCGTGATTATGAAAACAAAGTACGCCTGCAGTCTACTGGCGGTATTACTGCTTTTGGTCTGCCTTATACCGTTTCCGGCGCAGGCGGAGACGGCAGCCCTTAAATGGGTAGAGGTGGACAAGCCGGGAACCAGCGGCAACGTTGTTGTCAGCCCCTCCGAGGTCAGCGAAATCGCCATCGGCAGTAACGGCGTCCTCTACGCCATAGACAGCGAAAACTCCGGGGTCTATCGTTCACTGGACGGGGGGGTAACCTGGGAGGATATCACCGACAAGTTAGCCGGCGAGGGCGCTGGCCTGCCCGCCAGCAAGATTGCCGTCGCTCCTGATAAGGCCGGCATAGTAGCCGTGATTACCGACGGCGGCAGCGCCGTTTATCTATCTACCGACGGCGGTATGGACTGGGTCGATACCGGCGTGCCCGACTTGGGGAGCAATAAAATCCAGGCGATTGCTATCTCCAGAGAATATACTCAGGACGGGAAATCGTTCCGGGAAATTGCCATCGGAACCGCGGCCTGGGGCGATAACACCACCAGCGGCCAGGTCTGGGTTTATCAGACAGAAAAATCATGGGCGACCTGGCTGAACCAGGAGATTACCGTTGACCCGTCTCACATAGGCGGCGAGGTATCGGCGCTGGCCTACTCTCCCCATTATCCTGATGACCTGACCATCCTGGTGGTGGCTTCCACCGCCGGCGATGTTTCTGGTACTCCTACTGACTACCGGAACAAGACCTATTTATGCCTCGGCGTGCGGGATACCGAGTATGGGACAACGGTATGGAACGATCTGACCAACTATCCGGTGGAGATTGCCCAACTGAGTTCGGATTACGTGTCCTCCGGCGGTGACGCCTCTGATGTTTCCTGGTTCACCTCCTCACTGGCGCTGCCCTCTAACTACTCTGGCATTGAGACATCATCCCGGTGGCTCTTTGTCAGCTACGACCGCCAGTCGAGCACCGGCGACGACGTCTACCTCATTAACAATAACTACGGAGTCCGGCTGGATGTAGATAACGGTAATCCCATTGATATCAGCAGCATCGCCTACCACGGGACGATTGCCTCCGGGATGCTCCTCGCCGGTGACGCTGACCCCACCGGCTCCGGCACCGTCCAGGTGCGGCGGGCTGCCGAGCCTTTTGATGCAGCCACGACCTGGGAACTGTCTAACGTGCCGCCAACCGGCCCGGGCAACGCCAGACTGGGCTGGAGCCCTGACGGCCAGATAGCCTACTGCGGCACCGGCCAGGTTGGTGGTGGAGCCTTAGACGAAAGCGCCCTGTCGGCGAGTATTGATGACGGCGATAAGTGGCGGCAACTGGGGCTTATAGATACGGAGATTATAATCGCTGATGTCGCTCCCAGCCCTGATAATGAAAGTCTTTTTGTGACCACCTACAGTCCATACGGCCCCGAGGGTGTCTGGCGCAGCACCAGTGACCCTTTAGGCAGGTACTGGGAACGCGTGCTAACCCTAGATACCGATAGCAACGCCGTCATCCTGAGGTTAAGCCCCGATTACAGTGACGACCACACTATCTACGCCGCCGAGGTGGGGGGTAATCTAATGGCGGTATCCTTCAACGGCGGCGGTTCGTGGAGTTGGCGCCAGGAACCGGAAGCGGCGGTTGATATAGTGGTTGGGGATGAGGATACTGCTTATATCGCCTTAACCGATGGTGTTATTAAAAAAAGCACCAGGGGCGGCCGTATCTGGAAGAGCCAGGGAGATACCTTTATATCCGAGATAAATATGCTGGCTTTTACCGGTGAGGAAACCCTTCTTGTCAGCGGCAGGGATGGGGAAGTTGCTTATTCCACCGATGGTGGCGATAGCTTTACTCTTATCCGTAAGACAATCGGCAACGGCAGCGGCGACGTCCAGGTGGTGGCCGATGCCAATTATTCCGAAAACGGCATTATCTATACCGCTACTAATATCGCCGATGATGGAATCTGGCGCTGGACTATCGGTGTTTCCGATAACTGGGAGCAGATTGACGAGTCTATCACCGGGCTGGGCGGCGGGCAGCAAATAGGCGGCCTAGCCGTAGGTAGTGAAGGGACCCTCTATGCCCTGAGGTTGGAGCCGGCCAGCGGCGCCAGCGGCGGCGTAATCCGCTCGCTGAACCCTACCACCCCCGACCCCGCCAAGGTCGAGTTTGATTGGGTAAACAGAGGGCTGCCCGCCGGCACTAGGTTTGACCCCACCCCGTTCTTCCCCACCCTGCCCTATCTCAAGCTGGTCGGGGATGCCGAACAAAACCAGCTCTGGGCCATTGATACGGATAACCAGACTATCTACCGCTTCCGTGATACCCTGTCTAAAAGCAACCCTACCCCTGTAGCACCCCAAGCGGGGGACATCATAATTATTAACTACTCAGGCTATATTGACAGCCTTGTTTTACAGTGGGGGGAGATAGCCGGGGCAAGGGAATACGAGGTGGCTATCTACACGGACGCAGCGGCGACGCAAGAGATATGGTCAGCAACTACCGATGGTCTGGCTATAGATGCTGTGAGGGATAATGACTCAGCAACGCTGTACAGCGGAACCACTTACTACTGGCGGGTCAGGGCTACTGAGCCGATAGAGAGCCTGTGGTCTGAGTTGAAGTCATTCGCTTCTCCCCTTGGCATTGAGGAATGGTCGCCGCTGGCAACCACTGACGGGGTTTCTCCGCCTCCCGGCGCTAACGATGTGTCAATAATGCCAGCGTTTACCTGGGAGCCGGCTGACGGGGCTGCCGGCTATGAGTTTGTCCTGGCTTTAGACAGCGGCTTTACCGGGGTGGTGGCTGCATTTTACGGGGCTGACGCCCTGACCAGCCCTGCCTGGAACTGCAATATTATTCTCGAATACTCCACCAGCTATTTCTGGAAGGTAAGAGCTATCGGTACCGATAGTTATAGCGAATGGGGGAATAACACCTTCACCACTGAAGAAGCCCCTGCGGAAATGCTGCCACCCGAATCTTCCTTGCCCCTGGTAATCGAACCGGCGCCGACGGTTCCGGCCTACATAATTGGGATAGCTATCGGCGTGGTGGCTATCCTGGTCATTGCCCTGCTGGTCTTCATCGTCAGGGCGAGGATCTAGTCGGCAACAGGGACGGTAAAGGCAAAGCGGCTGCCCTTTCCCAACTCACTCTGAACTTCTATCCGGCCGCCGTGAGCTTCCACCAGACGTTTGGCAATAGTCAGTCCCAGGCCGCTGCCACCGGTGGCCCTGGCGCGGGACTTGTCCACCCGGTAGAAGCGCTCGAAGATATTGGGCAGTTCTTTGGCGGAAATGCCCTCACCGGTATCAATCACGCTTATTTCTACCAGATTGTTCAGCTGTCTGGCCGCAACCGTGATGGTGTCTCCCTTGCCAGTGTGAGCCACCGCATTCTCTAAAAGATTGCGCAGCACCTCGCCGATGCGGCGCGAGTCAATATTCACCGGCGGTAGCTTTTCGGACAGTTCAACCGACAGCGATAGCCCCTTCGTCCTCTCCTGAGCTTCCACCGCACCTACCGCCTGCCTGATTAACTCCCCGATGTCTTCTGCCCGGCGTACCAGTTTCAATTCGCCGGATTCGGCCAGGCTCAGTTCCTGCAGGTCATCAACCAGCCGTGACAGCAGCTGAGCCTCTTCATGCAGGGAACGGATGGCTTTGGCATCCGGCTTTATCACGCCGTCACGGAGCGCTTCCAGATAACCCTGGATATTGGAGAGGGGGGTTCTGAGTTCGTGGGCGACGTCGGCCACCATATTCTGCCGCAGCTTATCGGCGCGCTCCAGGTCACCGGCCATGGAATTAAAGGTACGGGCCAGCTCTCCAAGTTCGCCCCTGTCCTTAATCAGCACCCTCTGGGAGAAGTCCCCCCGCCCCAGCCGTTCGGAAGCTACCGTGAGAGCTTTAACCGGGGCCAGAGTCCGCCGTGACAGGAAAAAGGTTAAGGCTACGGCAATAGCCACCGCCACCAGTCCCCCCCAGAGGAAGAAGCGGCCTATGGCCAGGTAAAGTATGGGTGTTGAAGGGGGTGGGGGAAAGCCGGCTTGTGGTGATAGTTCCGGGCTGGTGTAAAGGGTGCCAATGGCATCCCCTCCCCACAGAAATGATATGACCCTGCCCGGCGCATCAGCCTGGTATGGCTCTCCCAGGAGGTCTCCCTGAGAATCGGCAATAACCATGCCCTGGTTGTCGGTCAGTATAATCCGCCGTCCGTGGATGTTTCCCCACTGCTCGACGAAGGGTTGAATGCCCTCCCAGTTCCCTTGCTGGTAGTAATACCGGGACAGTTCAGCCTCTATCCTGCCGACCCGCATATCCTCAGCCCTTTGTTCAAACTGGCCGATTTCACTCCGGGTTGTATGGAAAATGAAGAAGAAGGTGGCGCCGATGGTAACTACTACCACCAGGGTGAAAGCCAGCAGGAGACGGAACTGCAAACTATGTACCACTTGCCACCTCCGAGAGCTTATAGCCGGCGCCGTAGACTGTCTTGATATATCCGGGGTGGCTGGGGTCTGGCTCAAGCTTTCGCCGCAGGTTGAGGACATGAACGTCAATGGTGCGGTCAAAGCCCTCAAAATCGTGGCCGAGGGCGCTTTCGATAAGCTGTGCCCGGCTGAAGACCCGGCCCGGTTCCTTGATTAAAACCGCCAGCAGCTTGAACTCAACGGTAGTTAGATTCAGGGGATTTCCAGTTAAAAACGCCTCATGTTTGAGGAAGTTCACGGTAAGCTCACCGTGCTTAATCTCTGCCGGGCCGCGCTCACCCGGCAGACGCCTGAGAACGGCTCGCACCCTGGCGGCCAGCTCCCTGGGGCTGAAGGGCTTGGTCACATAGTCATCGGCCCCCAGGTCCAGGCCCACCAGCTTGTCCTGGTCGGTAGTCTTGGCGGTGAGCATAATAACCGGCACATCGGATTCAGTCCTGAGGGTGCGGCAGATCTCGAGACCGTCGATGCCGGGAAGCATCAGGTCAAGAACAATAAGGTCGGGGTGTCCCTCCCGGGCCAAGCGCAGGGCTTCTATACCATCACAGGCGGTAAGAACACGGTAGCCATCCCGTTTCAGGTAGAGCCTGACCAGTTCCACCGTCTTGGTGTCATCGTCAACCACCAGAACCCTTTTACCTGCCATTCCTTACTTCCTTAAATAATTCGTCCCAGCTACCTATGTTATAACACAAATATTAAGAAATTGTTAATAATAAAGGAGAGGGGATTACTCCCCTCTCCTGATAACGCTTTAGCCAAATTACAGGTAATAAAGCCTGGTCAGTTACTCTACGGGCATGGGGGGCAGTCTGTCCCCGCCCTGGAACCTGCCGCCGGATCCGCCGAATGGTCCCCCACCACCGGGAGCCCTAAAGCCAGGTCCAAACGGTAAGTCTTCAGGCCTTGACTCCCACCATTCTTGAAGCTCCTGAGCTTGTGTCTCGTCAATCACGCCGTTCTCTACCATCTGGGCGAGGCGGGCTTCCATGGCGGCTGTATGCGTCTCGCTCTGGGCCTGGGTAAAGGCGTTTTGCAGATCCTCAGCGTTGATGGCAGTGCCTGTATTAGCTTCGTAGATTTCACAGACTCTTTCCAGCAGAGCCGCCTGTCGAGCCTCAGGCTGATTTGCATCCTCATCACCATTTCCCTGGGCAAGGACTACTCCCCCCACGCTCACAATCGCTAATACAGCAGCCAACGCCAATACAATAATAAACTTCTTAGCTGACCACATATCGTTTCACCTCCTTCCCAATTTAGATTTTAGTTAAATTGTAGCAGCCAAATACTAAAATCCGGTTAAGAATTGGGGTAATCGGTTCCCGTTTAAGTAAGAAGGAGAAAAACTGGGAGAGATATATGGCGGTCACATTTGCTTGTTTCGTTGCTGAGGTCACAAAAGAGGCTTTTTGTTACTGCCTCTTTTAAATATCACGGCCGGGACTATTGAACAATGTGACGGTTTGTTACCTAATAGGATTGCATTCTGCAACGCTGCAAAAATACTAGAAGCTCTAAATGTGCAAACTTTATACGGCCGGTTGCCAACATTTTGCCAACATACTTGATAGCACAGAGCAGCAGTTAATATAACTATAAGGTATGAAGATAGAACTGGTTACCGATAGGATGATACTGAAAATCACCAGTCGAAAAGGGCTGACAGGAGTCTCTTCAATCTCTTAATCAGCAGGTTACAGGTTCGATTCCTGTGCGGCTCACACTCAGATCCCACCCCTTAAACCATTTGATAGCCTCTACCTTTAGGTTTATACTGCTATTGGAGATAAACATGGCGGCTAAAATTCTGATTGTGGAAGATGACCTCAATCTGCTGTCCACGCTTAAATACAACCTTGTTAAAGAAGGTTACGATGTAATTACCGCCGTTGACGGTACCGGGGCGTTGGAGGCAGCGCGGAGGGAAAAGCCGGAACTGATTGCGCTCGATGTGATGCTGCCAAAACTGAGCGGCTTTGAGGTCTGCCGCATTCTGCGTAAGGAGACCAATGTACCCATCCTGATGCTTACCGCCAAAGCGGAGGAAGTGGACAAGATAGTCGGGCTTGAAATCGGCGCCGATGACTACATGACCAAGCCCTTCAGCATGAGGGAGCTAATGGCCCGTATAGGGGCTATGCTCCGCCGGGCTGGGATGGCCAAAGTCCAACCCCAGCTTGAGCCGGAACCGCTGAAAATCGGCGGCCTGGAGATTGACGCCGGTCGCCATCAGGCTCTCCTTGAAGATAAAGCCCTAGAGCTTTCGCCGAAAGAGTTTGATTTATTGGCTTTTCTAGCTCAAAACAGGGAGCTTGTCTTCAGCCGGGAGCAGCTTCTGGAAAAGGTATGGGGCTATGACTACGCCGGCGAGACCCGGACGGTGGATGTCCACATCCGCTGGCTGCGGCAGAAAATAGAGAGTGACCCAGCCAAACCCGAACGCCTGATAACGGTCAGGGGTACAGGCTATAAACTGGTAGGCTGAAATTGTTCAAAAGCATTCAATGGCGCATAACCATCCCCTTCGTTTTACTGGTACTGGTTATTATGGGGGTTCTGGGGGTTTATCTGGTCAGCTCCACCCGGAACGCCCAGCTTGATAGCCTGCGTTCTCAACTGGAGAGTGAAGCCGGGATTACCGCCGAAGCCAGCCTGCCCGGTTTCCTAAGCCCAGATGAGGCAGAAAGCCTTGATTCTCTGGCCAGAAAGCTGGGGGAGGAAATTGAGGCAAGGGTCACCATCATTGCTTGGGACGGCACTGTACTCGGTGACTCTGAAGAAGACGCCTCGGTCATGGAAAACCACGCCGCCCGTCCCGAAATCAGGGATGCCCTGAGCACCGGCCGGGGCGAAAGCACCCGCTACAGCACCACCTTGGGACAGAGGATGATGTATGTAGCCGTTCCCGTTTCCTATCAGGGCGAAACCCTGGGGGTAGCCCGTGTCTCGCTACCGCTGACCGCTGTTGAAAGCGTAGTTCGCCGGGTGACGGTGAGCATTATCATCGCCACGGCGGCGGCTACGGTGCTGGTCATTCTGGCGGCCTGGCTTATTGCCCGCCTCACCACCCGCCCGGTACGGAAACTCACCGCTGCTTCCCGGCAGATTACCTTGGGGGAACTGGGGCACAAAATAACCGTAGAAGCCAGGGACGAGGTGGGGGAACTGGCTCACGCCTTTAACGAGATGTCGGCCAAGCTGAAAGAGCTGGTGGAAACAATCTCGGAAGACAGGGCCAGACTGGCCACTATCCTCAGCAACATGGCTGACGGCGTTATCATGACCGATACCGAGGGCAACATTTCGCTGGCTAATCAAACCGCCGCCAGGCTCTTTAATATTAAAGACGCAGAGAATAAACCGCTCATCGAGGCGGTGCGTGACCATGAGATAGATGAGCTATTGAAGCTGTGTCTAAAGACGGGCGGGATGCAGTCTGTCCAGTATGAATCGGGCAACTCCCGGCGCTACTTAAGGGCAATCGCCGTCCCCATCGCCCACAGCGGCGTCCTGCTCCTGTTTCAAGACCTCACCAGCTTAAGAAACCTGCAAACGACCAGGCGCGAGCTTATCGGCAACATATCCCACGAGTTTCGAACCCCGCTGGCCGGCATCAAGGCGATGGCAGAGACTCTGCGTGATGGTGCCGTTGACGATAAAAAGGCGGCGCGAGATTTCCTCACCAGGATTGATAGCGAGGTGGACCGGCTTACCCAGCTGGTGGCGGAGCTGACCGAGCTTTCCCGCATCGAGACGGGTAAAGCCGAGCTTAAACTGGAGCCGCTAAATCTCAATAATTTGGTGGAGGAGGTCACCGCCCAGCTAAGCCCCCAGGCGGAGAGGCGAAAGCTCACCGTGGTTAAAAAGCTGGCCGCCGACCTGTCCTCAGTCCCGGCCGATAAAGCCAGGGTACGGCAGGTGATGCTCAATCTTCTGCACAACGCCATCAAGTTCACCGAGCCCGGCGGCAAAATCACGGTTACCACCCGAAAACAGGGCGATTCCGTCACCGTGGATATAGCCGACACCGGCCGGGGCATTGCCACCGGTGATTTGCCCCATGTCTTCGAGCGCTTCTACAAGGTGGATAAAGCCCGCACCGGGGAGGGCACCGGCATGGGGCTGGCTATCGCCAAGCACATAATCGAGGCCCACGGCGGCGATATCCGGGTGGAGAGCGAGGAAGGAAAGGGGTCTACCTTCAGCTTCAGCCTGCCTGTCCGAGCGGCCTCTTAGTTAATCAATCCCCAAAGCTTAACCAAATCTTAACAGGGCCTTAAACCGTCCTTAAAGTTCACCTATTAGACTGATAATGAGTGAAAAGGACAGCCGTTTAAGGCTTTTTTAATAGGATGAATTAAAAGGAGGAAACAGTTTGTTTAATAACCCGATTAGGAAGTGGCTGATAGTACCGGCAGCGGTCTTAATGGCCGCGGCCATCGCCCTGGCCGGCTGCCCCGGCGGTGGTGGGGGTGGGGACGGGTTGTCCGGTTCGTTTAGTATTATCGGCTCCAACACGGTGACGCCGCTGTCCTCGGTATGGGCCGAGGATTTCATGAAGGTGAATCCGGGGGTGAGCATCGCCGTCAGCGGGCCCGGCTCCGGGGCCGGCATCGCTTCCCTGATTAATGGCACCACCGATATCTGCCAGGCCTCGCGAATGATAAGGCAGACAGAGATTGACAGCGCCCGGGCTAACGGGGTGGAGCCCTATGAGATACAGGTAGCCACCGACGCCCTCTCCGTGGTGGTGCACCCATCCAACCCCGTTTTAGAGTTAACTATAGTTCAGCTTTCGGCCATCTACACCAACAGGATAACCAACTGGAGAGAGGTCGGCGGCAATGATGAGCCGATAGTGGTCATCTCCCGCGATACCAACTCCGGCACCCATGTCTTCTTCAAGGAGCACGTTGTGCAGATGAAGGGGCTGCCCACCGAGGACAAAACCCTGGAGTACGGCTCCAAGGTGCTGTTTCTGCCCTCCACCAAGGAGGGGGTGGATGAGGTGGCCCAGAACCCCAACGCCATCTTCTATCCCGGCCTGGGCTATGTTACCGAAGAGGTAAAGCCCCTGGCCATTAAGGCTACGGCGGATACCCCCGGCGTTCTGCCCAGCGTTGAAACAGCCCTGGACGGCAGCTATCCAATTGCCCGCCCGCTACTATTCTACACCAACGGCGAGCCCACCGGCGCCGTCAGGGCTTTCATTGACTACTGCCTCTCCGCCGAGGGGCAGGCTAAGGTAACCGAAGTAGGCTACGTACCGCTGCAGTAATGAGGTAGAATAAATAAATATGCTGGGGCAACAGGTTCCGGTTGCCACCGCCGAAGCTGGTCCTGATAAGGGGCTCAGGCGGCGGTGGCGTATTGGTGAGAAATTTATTGAGGGCTGGATTTTCTTGGCCGGCCTGCTGGCTATCGTTGTCCTTTTAGGTATTATAGCCCTGCTGCTTAAGGAAGGCCTGCCCGTTTTCCTAGATACCCCTCCCTGGGAGTTTTTCTTCGGCACCAAATGGTACCCGGTATCGGAGCCGCCTACGTTTGGCATCATGCCTTTCTTTGTTTCCACCCTGTGGATAACACTGGTGGCTACTGCCATCTCGGTGCCGGTGGGGGTCGCCTGCGCCGCTTACCTCGCCGAGGTAGCTCCGAACAAGGTAAGGGAGACCGTCAAACCAATTGTGGAGCTGCTGGCCGGGATTCCCTCGGTGGTGATGGGCTTTATTGGGCTGATGCTGCTTTCGCCGCTGGTGCAGAGTGCCTTTAACCTTAACACCGGGCTCTGCGGCTTGAGTGCCGGGATTATGCTGTCTTTGATGAGCCTGCCCATAATCGTCAGTGTCTCCGAGGACGCCCTGCGGGCGGTGCCCGACCAGTTCCGGCAGGCTTCTTATGCCCTGGGGGCCACCCGGTGGGAGACAATAATACATGTCTCTATCCCGGCGGCGCTGTCCGGAATTACGGCGGCGGTGATGCTGGGGGTGGGGCGGGCTATCGGCGAGACGATGACGGTACTTATGGTGGCCGGCGGCGCTCTGGCCGTGCCCCTCTCCCCCACCGAGCCGATGATGCCGATGACGGCGGCTATTGCCTCCGGAATCGGTAACGCCGTGCGCGGGGGTTTGCAGTACCAGGCGCTGTTCGCCATCGGCCTGGTTCTGTTTGTTTTAACCCTTGCCGTCAACGTAATCGCCGACCGGGTTTTAGAGCGCCAGAAAAGGAAGTTCGCCAGGTAGTATGAGAACGGCAAGGGTAACATCACGCCAGTTATCCCAGCAAACCGCTTTCGGCCTGCTTGCTATAGCCGCGGCGGTGGTCGTGCTGCCGGTTGTATTTATAATTCTGCAGATTGTTATCAGCGGCGGTAGCGCCATCAGCTGGGATTTTTTAACCCTAGCGCCATCGCAGGCGGGCAAGGCCGGCGGTATCTTCCCAGCCATTATCGGCACCTTCTATCTTATGCTGGGCACCATAATCATCGCCCTGCCGGTGGGTGTGCTGGCCGGAATCTACCTTACCGAGTACGCCGGGAACAACTGGCTGACCCGCTTAATCAATCTGGCCATAGTCAACCTGGCCGGGGTGCCCAGCATCGTCTACGGCCTCTTCGGGCTGGGGATATTCGTGCTGGCGCTTAAACTGGGCATGTCGCTGCTTGCGGCCAGCCTCACTTTGGCCTGCCAGGCTCTAGCCATGACCATAACCACCTCTAGAGAGGCAATTATAGCGGTACCCAGAGAATACAGGGAGGGTAGCCTGGCGGTGGGAGCGACCAGGTGGCAGACAATCCGGCACATGGTCCTGCCCCAGGCGCTGCCGGGGATAATCACCGGTTCGGTACTGGCCATGAGCCGCGCCGCCGGGGAGACGGCGCCTATTCTGGTGGTGGGGGCCGCTTTTCTCCTGCCCCGTCTTCCCCAGTCCCCTTTGGACCAGTTCATGGCCCTGCCCTATCACCTCTACACGGTGGCGGCTCATGTCCCCGGTATTCCTGAGAGCACGATGTGGGGGGTGGCTCTGGTACTGCTGGTAGTGGTTCTATCCTTTAACGTGCTGGCCACGGTCATCAGACTGCGCGCCCGGCGACGGAGGTACAGCTCATGAACATGAAATTAAGCCCTGATTTGCTCAGTGACGCACTCGCCGGTAAAAAGGCCAGGTTAGGCGCTACCGGGGTAAATCTCTTCTACGGCGACTTTCAGGCGCTGCGCAATATAACCCTGGAGATACCCGAGTGCGCCATCACCGCCATCATCGGGCCCTCCGGGTGCGGCAAATCATCATTTTTGCGCCTCTTTAACCGGATGAATGACCTTATCACCGGGGCCAGGGTTGAGGGGCAGGTTGAGCTTGACGGCATTAATATCTATGATAAATCTATTGACGTGGTAGAATTGAGAAAAAGGGTGGGCATGGTCTTTCAGAAACCCAACCCCTTCCCCCTCTCGGTGTTCGAGAACGTGGCTTACGGCCCCCGGCGGCACGGCCGGCATAACCGCGGCGAGCTTGAGGAAATCGTCGAAAAGAGCCTCCGCCAAGCGGCGCTGTGGGACGAGGTCAAGGACAAGCTGGGGCAATCGGCTTTAGCCCTCTCCGGAGGGCAGCAGCAGCGGCTCTGTATCGCCCGGGTATTAGCCGTTGAACCTGAAGTTATCCTGATGGACGAGCCCTGCAGCGCCCTGGACCCGGTAGCCACCCTCAAGATTGAGGACCTGATGAGAAGCCTGGCGGAGAATTACACTATCATCATCGTTACCCACAATATGCAGCAGGCGGCGCGGGTATCGGATATGGCCGCCTTTCTGATGATGGAAGGTGATAGGGCCGGCGTGCTGGTGGAGTACGGCCCTACCTCCGATATATTCACTAACCCTAAAGATAAGCGCACCGAGGATTACATCACCGGGCGGTTTGGATAAAAACCAAGGGAGGTGACAGCCATGGAGATAAGGACAACCTTTCACAAGAAGTTGAGGGAGATACAGGACGAGGTTCTGGTCATGGGCAGCATGGCCGAAAAAGCTCTCATGTACTCGGTTAAAGCCCTCAAGGAGAGAGACCTTGAGCTGGCGCAGCGGGTGGTCACCGATGACCTGAAGGTAAACAAGAAGCGGTTTGAAATCGAGGAGAAGTGCATCCAGCTCATTGCCACCCAGCAACCGATGGCCAGCGACCTGCGCACGATTATTTCGGCACTTAACATCGTCGGTGAGGTGGAGCGCATCGGCGACCACGCCGAGGGTACCGCCAAGATTGTGCTGATGATAGGCGATGAACCCCCTTTAAAGCCGCTTATCGATATACCCCGCATGATGGAAAAAACGGTAGATATGCTGCACCGCAGCCTGGATACCTTTGTTAAGGGTGATGCCGATACCGCCCGCAAAATCGTGACCGAAGATGATGAGGTGGATAACCTTTACGACCAGGTCTTCCGCGAGCTGCTCACCTTCATGGCTGAGGACCCCAGGACTATTACCCGGGCCACCCGTCTTATCTGGGTGGCGCACAACCTGGAGCGCAGCGCTGACCGGGTGACCAATATCTGCGAAAGGGTGGTCTATATGGTGACGGGGAAGATGGAGGAGATAGGAGCTTCAAGGTATTAAATTGCACAATTGCTTGTATTGTTACCGCACTACACAAGTTAGTATATTATTGCTTCAGCAGGGCTCGCTCCTGTCGACTTCACAGAGCAGCAGGCTTTCCACCAGATCAAGGAGATTTATTGTGGCTACCCCGATTACCGTATCCGCCCCCCCGTAGTAGACAAACAGCCGGTCGTGGATAACCACCGCCCCACAGGGGAAGACGACATTGGCTACCTGCCCCTCCCTCTCATATGACATCTCCGGCTCAAGTAGAGGCGCTCTCCGTTGGGCGATGACGCGTGTCGGGTCATCAATATCAAGCAGGGCGGCACCCACATCATAATGCAGTTGCGGCTCGTTCGGTTTTATTCTGGAGACGATATGATAGAGCAGAAGCCAGCCCTCCTTGGTTTCAATCGGTGGCGCCGAAACGCCGATTTTTTCCACCGGTGCTGGTTCCCGTTTTGAGCTCATTATAACAGTCCCTCCCAGCCAATCGTCCTTACCGAAGCTCAAGCTATCCTTGAAGTCCATCCAGATACTGGTGTTGAGCCGGTGGAGGAAAGCGTACTTGCCCTTGATTTTTCGGGGGAAGAGGGCGGCATTTTTATCCATAGTACGTGGGCGTGAAATCAGGACCGGTTTAGCCCACTTCTTCCATTTCTTGGACAGGAAATCATTCAGGGTGATAGAGGTCAACGCCACCCGGGGCATATTCTTGCCGTTAAAGGCGGTGTAGAACATATAGACCGTGTCGCCGATCCGGGTAAGCCTGGGGTCCTCGCACCCTGAGTTGCCGCCGGGCACCAGCTTCTGTTCAAAGTCCTCCCGGGGCACATAAATCGGCTTGTCGTAACGCTCGTTAAAGTTAAACCCGTCGGTACTGGCGGCATACCCCAGCACCGAGGTATTATCCTCTGACATCGCCCGGTAGACCAGGTGAACCTTGTTATCTTCATAGAGGGCAGCGGGGTTGAAAACTGCCTTTGCCTCCCAGGGGTGCTTAGGCTCCGGCTGGATGACAGGGTTAGCGAAGAAACGCTCCAGTTTTACCGTCTCCATTTCGGTCAAAAGCATTTTTTCGATAAGCGTGCTCGCCCTGGCGGTAGCCAGTGCGCTGGTGGTATCAGCGGCACCGTAGTACAGGTGCAAAGCTCTACCTCTCAGCAAAGCCCCCGAGGGGAAGATAACATTAGGCACTTTACCGTATTCCTCATATACTGCCTGTGGCACCAGCCACGGCTTTTCGGTGTGGGCCAAAATCCGGCTGGGATTTTCCAGGTCAAGCAAGGCCCCCTCGATACCGAAGGTGGCCGGCGGCGAGAAGTAATTCTGGATGTAGGCATAGATTAGAAGCCAGCCTTGCGGGGTACGTATGGGCGGCGCGCCGACCTCAACCTGATCCTGCGGCGAGCGCTGTAAGGGCAGAACATGGTCATCCAGGAAAGAATACCAGCCCTCCCAGTACTCAGGCGCCCAGAGCTGGTCTTCGCGGTCGAAAAAGGCAAGGCCGATTTTAGCCGGCGGTTTGTCAGTGTTGACCGAAAGCAAGGCGGCAAACTTGCCCCTTATTTTCCCCGGGAAAAGGGTCATGGCTTTAGAGTTGAAGGTGGTGACGGGATATTTAGCCTCAATCTTCCGGCAGTCCGGGCTAATGGCCAGGCCGACCCTGATGCTATCGGCGGTGAAGGGATATGCCGAGAGTGCAGTGTAAAAAATATAGAACTTCTTGCCGATCCTGGTCACCCTCGGGTCCTCGCAGCCAAAACGTTCCCACTGATACTGTGGCTTGATAAACTGCCGGCGGTGTTTGAAGTGGGTACCATCGGTACTCAGGGCATGACCGATGGTGGAGAGGTTCATATCTACCCCATGGACTTTCTGACGCTTGGCCACGGCGCGATAGAAGAAATGGATGCGCTTGCTGTGAACGATGGGGCAACCGTTAAAGGTCGCTTCGGCTTCCCAGTCGTTCTCCTCATTGGGCAAGAGGACGGGGTTATCTTCGGAACGTTTAAATTCGCTCATAGGTTATTACTGGTTTATTTACCCGCTCCCTTTTTCCGCTTTCCGCGGCGATATTGGCGGCGGCCCTCTCTTACGGAGGGTGCCGGGGTAACAGCTTTCGCCCCGGTGCTGATAAGCCGCTCCAGCAACCCGTCCAAATTTGCCGAGGCGGCGCAGGCCACCTTATCGGCGCCTCCGTAATAGATAAACAGGCGCTCCCCGATAACTACAGCGCCGCAGGGATAGACCACGTTTGATTTAAGGCCCTCTCTTTCATACCACGCCTGGGGTTCCAGAATCGGCTCCGGCGACCGCGCCAAGATGTGAGTGGGGTCTTGGCTGTCGAGGAGCATAGCGCCTATCTTGTAGCTGTCCGGGGCCCGCTCACCGATAGCATGGTAGATAAGCAGCCACCCTTTATCTGTCTTAATCGGGGGCGGCCCGGCGGCTACTTTCCGATTGTCCCAGTAGTCGGCCCGCGTCCGAATCTTGAATTCCCCTCTCAGCCATTTTGTTTTACCGTCAAAGTCCAGGTCATCCAGAAAATCAATCAGGATATCAGGGAAAACGCGGTGGAAGACAACATATTTACCGTTTACCTTCTCCGGCAGGATACAGGCGTTCTTATCGATAACCCCCGGCGGTGAGATGAGCACGGGCTTCCGCCACCGCCAGTTCTTGGCCAGTAAATCATTGTAGGCTATTGAGCTCAGGGCGGAGCGAGGGTGGCTGTAGCCGTCATAGGCGACATAGGTCATAAACACTCTGTCCTCAATTCGGGTGAGCCTCGGGTCTTCACACCCCCCCATCCCCCCTCCACCCGACATATAACTGCTGCTATAAGAAACAGGGTGGGGTGATAAGGCCGGGCTAACGCCTTCAAAAGGCTCTCTGGGCACATAAACCGGCTCTTCAAGCCGTTCATCAAAGTAAAGACCGTCAGGGCTGGAGGCATAGCCGAGAACCGAGGTATCGGTGTCGCCGATGGCCCGATATAACAGGTGTACCCGGCCTGCCTCATATAGGGCGGCGGGATTAAAGACGGCTTTGGACTCCCACCGGCGCTCAGGTTTCGGTTCGAGGATAGGATTGCCATCAAACCTTTCTACTGCCCACCGAGGTTGTGCCATTGCCTTACCTCTTAAGCACGTTTACCGCCTTATTAAATATGGTAATATCCATAAGAGTATTTGTCAAACGTTAGCGACTTCTGGATAGCGGACTGGAGAATCCCCTACCAGCCAGTGCCAACCCTTCTCTAAAACATATTGTAATCCCCACAATGTCACGATTTTGTAACTTTTTCCCCCCTCATTTTATGACTTCGTTATCGCCTACCTACTATCATTGTTTTTGCCTACCTAATGGTCTGGTATGCGGAACCTTAGTTTAGATAATATGCTAAAGGTTGAAGAGGAAACTAGCCACCCTTTAACATTGTGATTATATATGGAAGGAAAAGGAGGCAACAAAATGACGAGACAGGTAAGTCTTTTGGTCAACGACCAACCTACCGAACTTGACTATTTCGTCCAAGGATTTATTGACCATACCACCCGCGGTATACTGGCTGGACTTGAAGGAACGGGTGAATTCGGAGGGATAGAGAACGCCCAAGTTTCTGTTAGAGGTGAGGCAGTCGATATTAGTGTTGACAACATGAAAATCCCGACCAATGACTTTGTCAGCAAACTTGTTAAGAGTACTCTTGCTGGTATGGTCTCTTCACTGAAGGGAGTCACCACCGTAGATACATTCATTATCAGCGTTAAAAAGAGCTAAGCGAACTCTTAAGGATTATTTATCCACAACCGTGTTCATAGAAGTCGGATTGTGGCGTAAAATTCACCAGTGGAGACTTTAAATTAAGGAGGGTTATCTATGAAGAGAGTTCTGATTGCATATTTCAGTGCTACCGGTACGACAGAAAAGATGGCTGAATACATCGCCGAAGGGATACGTATCAGCGGACAGGAGGTAGTGGCCAGAAAGACATCCGAGGTTAAGGCCCCGGACGATTTAGCCGGATATGATGGCTACATATTTGGCGCTCCCACCTATTCCCTTGACGTGCCTGAGCCGATGAAGAAAATTCTCCTTGCGATAGAGAAAGCGGGCCTGGACGGAAAATTGGGGGGCAGCTTTGGTTCCTATTCCCACGAGGTTGCCTACAAACATGATGCTTATGCGCCTGCCATCATATACAATACCCTGCAAACCGCGTCTAAGATGAAGCCTTTTGAGCTGGGCCCTCTCAACCTGAGGGAAGACATGGTGGCCACAGGTGAGGGTATGAAGGCCTGCCACGACTACGGGCAGGTCTTCGGGGAAAAGTTAGGTTCTTAAAGCATGTTAAAATGCCTAATCGTTTAGCTAAGCAGGGGGTTCCCTCTCAGGTAATAGAAATGGACTCTATCGCCAACAGGGCTTCTGGAAAGTCCTGGGCGGTATGGTCTTACCCAGCGCATTTTCTAGAGATAGGAAGCCAGGCCACTGAACAGTTTTTCTCAATGCCGGTGGAGAGTGTATGCCCGTGGCTGCAGCTTCTCTGGGTAGGCTACTATAAGCTGCCTGATGTGGCCCTGGAATTGAAGGAGTTGGGAGGAGTTGATGTTGGGTATGGTGAATTGCCGTTTATTATGGTTGCCTTTACCGAAGATGAAGAAAAGACCTTTAAAGCTCTCTTGCCTTTTCTGAGAGAACATGGTTACTACGAAGGATACTGGATGGAAGAAAGCGACCTGAAGAGCTTATATCCTGGTATTAACCCCTTGGCCAGAGGGGGGGCAGTGCTCCCTTACCTGCAGGTGGAGCCTTACCGCTATACACTTGGCCTGGCTCAGGCGGCAGAGAAGATGGGAGCTATCTTTAGGCAGGGAGAAGCCGTGGGCTTTCGCCACCAGGGCTCAAAAATAACTTCTGCCACTCTCGCCACGGGGACTGAAGTAGAAGGTGATGTCTTTGTGGTGGCTATGGGGCCATGGAGCGGCCGGGGTGCCTCTTGTCTGGGAAGAGAAATGCCGATTACGTTAAATCGTGAACAGTGTCTCCGCATGGAGGTGGCTGAGAACTTTCCACCTTACGCCCTGGTCTCATCTGCCGGAGGGACAATTATACCCAAGGTTGATGGCTCGGTGATACTGGGAAATTCTGGAGGCTTTGATTTGCAACAGAGCTTCGATGTCAGTTTGATAACTGAAAAGGCCAAGATGACATTAATTGAGAATGCTATTGAGATACTGCCTTCCCTATCAGAGGCTAAGCTGGTTGAACATCGGGGTGATTTTGAGGGCTGGTCTCCACCTCCCAATACTATCCAGCCCGTCATCGGGCGAATGCCAGATTGGGATAATGCTTATATTGCCACCCGCTTCGGGACACTGGGCATGATGATGAGTCTGGGAACTGGCAGAGTGATGGCAGAGCTCATCATCAACGGGGGTAAACCGCCAGCCCGCTTCAAAACGATGATGGATGTGAGGTGGTCCCCGAAATTCGGACAGGTTGTTAAGAGCGGGTTCTGCTCCTAGAATAAAATACAGAATAGGAGGAGCAGGACATGAAACAGAACCGAA